>Ga0209985_10001882_pt1 | contig 19673 bp, 17 predicted proteins | sample NOAtaG_FD_187305 | JGI IMG/M metagenome (GOLD analysis project Ga0209985, IMG submission 187305) | Freshwater lake microbial communities from Lake Erie, under a cyanobacterial bloom - NOAA_Erie_Diel6S_1000h metaG (SPAdes) (version 2) | ecosystem: Environmental > Aquatic > Freshwater > Lake ...
CCGCGGCTCAGGCCGCGAGGCGGTCGCGGACCCAGAGGGACGGCTTCTCGACCAGCACGTGCAGCACGTAGCCGAGGAGGAACGAGAGCACGGTGACGAGCGCGAAGAGCGCGGGCCACACCCAGAGCATCGAGGCGCCGTCGTCCTCGAGCTGGTGGGCGAGCGGCACCGCGAGCCGGTCGATGAGCGGGATGTGCACGAGGTAGACGCCGTAGCCCACCGTCGCGAGCTTGTGGAAGATCGGCCACGACAGAAAGCGCTGGATGGGACCATCGCCGTGCAGCATCAGCGGCACCACCGCGAGGTACATCAGGCTCGTCAGCGTGCCCCAGGCGAAGAGCCGCACGATCGACGCGTTCTCCTCGCCGAAGAGGTCGTGGTGGCTGGCGATCCACCAGCAGCCCATCGCCGGCACCGACAGCAGCGCGCGGTGCAGCGGGTGCTCGAGGAACTTCCCGATCCGCTCGCCGTAGCGGATCTCGGCGAAGGCCAGGAGGATCCCGCACACGATCGCGTCGTAGCGCGTGTGGGTGCGGAAGTAGACCGCGTCGTAGAGCGTGTAGTCGGTCCACGGCAGACCGCGCAGGTACACGACCCAGCGCGTCCCCAGCGCGGCGAGCATCAGGAGCGCGAGCGCGATCATCCGCTGCCGGTCGCTCTTCAGCCGGAAGAGCACCCACATGAGCAGCGGGACCGCGAGATAGAACTGCTCCTCGAGGCTCAGCGACCAGCCCCAGAACATGAGGATCTGATCCCGCGCGAGCGGCATGAAGTTCGTCAGGTAGACGTACTCGTAGACGAGGTGTGCGCCCTGCGCCGCGGTGAGCGGCGTGATCAGCGCGAGCACCGTGAGGACCAGGTAGTAGCTCGGGAAGGTGCGGAAGATCCGCCGCAGGTAGAAGCGGCGCAGGTTCTGGGTGCCCGAGGTGTCGAGCGAGCGGAGCAGGATCGCCCCGATGAGGAAGCCCGAGAGGACGAAGAAGAGGTCCATCCCGTAGAAGATCGAGATCGACGCCTCGCGGAAGTCCTCGTCGAGCCCGATGCCCTGCTCGCCCCAGAAGATCCAGGTCACGTGGTACTGGATGACGCTGAGGATCGCGACGACGCGCATCCCGTGCAGGACCGGGTAGCGGTTGTCGAGCGGCTCGAGCGCCCACCACGGCCGCTTGCCGTGCGCGGGCTCCTTCGTAGGGACGGCGGTCGCCTCGGACATGGGGGCCGCGAGTATGGCACCGCCTCCGCGCGCCGCGGGCGAAAGCGCGCGCGGTGCTGGCGCGCTCGGCCCTGCGGGCTACATCGCGGCCGTGGGCCTGTCCCTCGAGATCGAGAGCCGCGAGGCGCTGAGCCTGGATACGGTGCGCCGCGCCCTCGAGGCCGAGGGCCCCGAGCCGCGCCTCGTCGTGCACGAGGCCGACGGAATCCTCGCGGTCGAGGTCCACCCCGCGGCCGAGCCGCTCCATCTCTCCGCGCGGGACGGCAAGGTGGCCCTCTCGGCCAAGACCGGCACCGCCGGCGCGGGCCTGCACGACTGGGTGTGCGGCCTCGTCGATCGCCTCGCCGAGCGGACCGGCGTGCCCTTCGACGTGGCCAGCGCGCACGACCCCTCGGGCTACGTGCGGAGCCGCGACCTCGCCACGCTGCTCCGCTACCAGCACGCGTTCCTCGCCGAGGTCGCGAGCCAGGTGCTCGAGCTCGCCCGCACCGGGCACTCGAAGATCGCGCTCGGCCTGCCCGACGACGTCACCTTCGAGGGGCCAGAGGGCATCGTCGCGACGCCGCTCGGGCCGCGCGGCGAGGCCTGGCTCGGCCGGGTGAAGAAGGACGGCGCGGCGGGTGAGGACGCGCTGCCCTGGGCCCGGCCGGGGCGCGATGCGGCCTACTTTCGCGGCCTCGCGCTCACCCTCGCGTGGATGGAGGTCCGCTACCGCGCCCCGCTCGACGACGAGGAGCGCGCGCTCCTCGAGCGGGTGCTCGCCGCCTTCGAGGCCTCACACGCCCTCGCGCCCGAGGCCCCGCAGGACTGGTCCCTGTGGAGCGAGCTCTACGAGCTCACGGGCGAGGAGTCGCTGCGCGCGACCCGCACCCACCTCAAGGCGGAGAAGAGCCGCCTCCGGAGCGAGGTCGGCTACCGCCGCTTCCCGGTCACGGTGCAGATCGGCGGCGGCTTCCGGCTGCGGGTGCCGGGCGAGCTGAAGTGCCAGTGGGAGCGCGACGGCCGGGTGTGGGTCGCCTGGGACGCCACGCGCTCGCTCCACGTCTCCACCGTGCGCGCCACCGGCCGCCCCGCGGCCGGCATCACCTCCACCGAGTCCACCCTCGCCGCCCTGCTCCGCCACGAGCCCGACGCCGAGGGCGCCATCGAGCACCTCTCGCTCCAGCGCGGCGCCATCCGCGGCCAGGCCGCCATCCGCACCGTCGACGACGAGGGCCAGCCCCGCACCGAGGTCCGCACCGTCTCCGCGATGGGCCCCCACGGCGCCCTCGGCACGTTCCTCCTCGCCCGCCCCGAAGACCGCCCCTGGGCCCTCGAACTCTGGGGCACTCTCGACCACGAAGAAGCCCAAGAGCACCTGCCGTCCTGAGCCCGGAGAGCGGCGCCCGAGAATCCAGGACGCCGAGCAGGGCCTACGTCAGCCGACGTTGCTCCACCGACGTACCCATTCGGGGCGTAGCGGTGTCCCGAGGCGCCACTCGATGGAGATCGGGCGCTCGCCCTGGACCCGCTCCGGCGTCACCGCACCGAGGAATCGAAAGGCGCACGTCACCCCTCGCGCGTCCTTCTTCCTCTCTCGCACGAAGAGAAGCGGTGTGACCTTCTCTGCGGCGGGCTGGACATGGCGGCGCCCCGTTCGGTCGGACTGTCGGGTGTCGGACTGTGACTGCCAGTGAAACAACCCGTCCGTCAAAGGGAAATCCTTGTACCGGAGGTGTTCGTCGGTGACGTCGCTCTTCTCGAGGGTGACGAGCAAGAGATCGAACTGCCCATCGCAGACCGGTTCGACGCCCGTATAGAAGTTCCGGTACTTGCCGTCCTTGTGCGTGGTCGCTGCGAACGCGGCCGAGAGTTCCATATCGAGGTAGCGAGCGTGCAGCATCAGCGGCACGTCGTCTCCCAGAGCGACTGCGCGCGGGAGCCTGTCCGAGCGCGACGCGAGGACCGGTAGCAGCTGCCGGATCTCCTCACGAAGCACCGCGTGGCCCATCCACGTGTCGAATCGATCGCGAAGCCGAGCGGCCTCGAATCTCCCGTAGAGGAGGACGAAGAGCATCGCGGCGAGGCGGCGTTCGGCCTCCGTGTTGGGCTCTTCACCGGAGGCCAAGCGGCGCCAGGTCTCGAGCCGAAGGGCGTCGTCGACCTCGAGCAGCTTCTGCACGTTCCCGAGGGCGCTGCGCTCCTCGTCATCCGTTGGCATCGCAAGGAGTCCGACGTCGGACCGAAGGGACGCCCACGATCGCCCATCCCGGTACAGGTCCAGCGGATCGATCTCGGTTTCGGCGAGGAACTCTGTCAGCGTCCAGCCCGCGTCGCGATGTGCATGGAGCACCTCACGCATCCCGCGCACGTTCGCGGGAATCGAGCGCTTGATGCTCTCGAGGATGTCGCGCTGTGCATGCTCCTCGAACTGCACCACGCAACCCGACGGAAGGCGCCCCATCCCCTTTTCGACGAAGGTACGAAGCTCCCGCGGTGTGTGGCCGAGCAGGCCCCGCAGGTGGCGGTCGAAGCGAAAGCGGGCGTGCTGGCGGCCCGTGAGATCGAAGACGGTGAGCAGGTCCTTGTCACGGGATCTTCGCAGTCCGCGCCCAAGCTGCTGGAGAAACACCGTGGCGCTCTCGGTCGGTCGCAAGAGAAAGAGCGTGTTCACGTCGGGGATGTCGACGCCCTCGTTGAACAGGTCGACGACGCAGAGCACCTGCACCCTGCCCGACAGCAGGTCCTCTTTTGCCTGGCGGCGCTCCTCACGGGGCGTGCTGTCGGTGAGGGCCCGCGCCGAAAGACCGGCGTCGCGGGCAAGGCGCTCGGCCACGACCGCTGCGTGCGCCTTGTCGACGCAGAACGCCAGCGCGCGAACGCGCTCGGGTCTGGCGACGTGGTCGCGCAGCGCCCGGAGGACCGTCCGAATCCAGAGGTCCGCGGCGGTGATGAGGCGCTGCGAGAGGTCGGAATCGACGTAGCCGCCGTTCCACTTCGCGTCGCGAAAATCGACCCCCTCCGTGTCGAGCACGAAATAGCGGAACGGCACGAGCACGTTCGGGATCGCGGACCAGACCCTGAGATTCCCCACGTAGGGCCGAGGAAAGTGCTCCTCGTACAGTCTTCCGTCGGCGCGCTCGGGCGTCGCCGTCAAACCGACCAACTCGCGAGGCTCGATTCTCCGCAAGAGTTCGTCGTAGGACTTCGCGGCGGCGTGGTGCACCTCGTCGACGATGACGTGCTGGAAGCGGCCGGCCTCGAGCCTGGATCCGTCGAGAGACTGCACGGAGGCGAAGACGTGGCGGAAGTCGACGGGACGCTGGCCGTCCACCCACAGCTCTCCGAAGTGTGGCAGTCGTAGGACCTGCCGAAAGGCGTCCCGCGCCTGCTCGAGAATTTCCTTCCGATGCGCGATGAACAGCAGTGTATCGACCGTGCCCTCGCGAAAGAGCCGCTCGAAGTCGAAGGCGGCGACAAGCGTCTTGCCGGTACCCGTCGCAGCGACCACGAGGTTCTTATGGCGACCCGCGCTGCGGGCTTCCGCGAGCTCGCGCAGAATCGGCTTCTGCCATTCCTTCGGTTCGAGCTCGAAGGTGAGCAGGCTGCGGCTCGGCCCGGGGTCGGCGAGAGACCGTGCCAGGCGATGGCGGGTGAGGTCGCTGCCATCGAATCGCTCGAACTTGTCGGTGTCCCGCCAGTAGCTCTCGAACACGCCGGCCATCTCGTCGACGAGCTCGGGCTGATCCGCCTGCGCGATCCGGACGTTCCATTCCAGGCCATCGGTCTGCGCGGCATGGGAGAGGTTCGACGAGCCGACGTAGGCCGTGGAGTAGGCGCTGTCGCGGTGGAAGATCCAGGCCTTCGCGTGGAGCCGTGTGTGGCTCTCGTCGTACGAGATCCGCACCTCGGCGCCGAGGTGGTGCAGGACCTCGATCGCCTTCAGCTCGGTCGCACGCATGTAGGTCGTCGTGAGGACCCGGATCGGACGCCCTCGCGCGCGGTGGCGCTCGATCAGTGGCTTCACCCGGTCGAGTCCGCTCAGCTTGATGAACGAACAGAGCAAGTCGATCCGGTCGGCGCTCGCGAACTCGCTCGAGAGGTGATCGAGGACACTCTCGCCCTGGGCGTTCGTGATCAGCCCAGAAGTGAGCAGAGAGCCTCGCGGAGGCGTCGAGGACGGGATCGCCTCGCCGTGAACGACGGGGTCGATGCGACGCAGAAGCCGAGGCAAGAGGCGAAGCTCCCCGGCTTCGAAGGTCGCGTCGCGACCCATCTGCTCGAGCAGGCGCGCCGCGACCGCGAGCTTGTCGCTCGCGCGCTTCTGCGCGCCGATCGCAATCCTCGCGGCGTCGCGCACGAGCGTGACGAGCTGGTCGTCGACCTCGGAGTCGTCCCGCAGCTCCCGAATCTCGGCCTGACCAGGCTGCAGACCCAACAACCGGTGCTCGAGGGACTCGGACAGCACCTCGTCGTACACACCGGCCGGCAGGCCTCCGGGACGTCGGAACGTCGGCACGCGCGGAAGGTACTACGAGTGGAGATCACCCGAGCGTTCCGCCGCGCGCCCTTCGCACGAGCCGCCCCTCACTCCCCGAGCACCACCCGGCCCATGCGGGGCGCGACGTGGAAGTCGCCGACGAGCGGGGGGGACCAGGCGACGGCGAGCTGGCCGGCGGGCTGGGCGTCGAGGACGTAGAGGGCCACGCGGATCGTCTCGCCGGCGGCGGGGGGCGCGGCGGGGTTCTCGCCGACGGCGAGCGCGGTCCAGGGGATGCGCAGCTCGACGTCGTAGCCCTCGTCCGGGAGCTCGTCGCCGCACGTGCCGCGGAGGGCCACCGCGCTCTCGAGGCCGCTCGACCAGCCGACGTGGCCGAAGGGCGGCGGGGCGCGGTAGCCGTCGAACCAGGTGTCGAAGACGACGTTCCGCGGCGAGATCTGCAGCTCGACGTAGCCCTCGCCGAGGCCTTCTCCCTCCGGGGCGTCGCGGTCGAGCATGAGCTCGAAGCAGTCCTCTTCCCAGAGGTGATCGTCGCGCTCGTCGTGCGCCGCGACGAGGTGCGTGTCGGGGATCGAGGCGGCGACGTAGAGGCCGCGCTCGTCCCAGGCCATCCGCGCCCGCACCGGGGCCGGGCTCCCCGGCGTGCCGTCCATCGTGTTCACGAAGACCTCGGTCTCGGGGACGCCGTCCCACTCGTCGAGCCGCCCGTCGAGGGCGATCGCCGGGGCCCGCGGGGCGGTGTAGGCCGGCAGCTCGGTGCGCGGCGCGGCGCAGGTGCAGCCGGAGAGGATCGAGAGCGAGACGAGCCAGCGCATGGGCCGCCATCGTCGCGCAGGGCGCCGTGATCGGCCAGCGTGTCGGGCGCGATCCCACGTTCCCTTGACGGCGCGGCCGCCGGCAGCTAGACATGCCGCCCTTTTGCCTGGGCCCCACGCCCCGGAAAGCTCGGATTCGTCATGCAGACTCACAGCGTCAAGCCTGCGGAAGTGCAGCGGAAGTGGTTTCTCGTCGATGCGACGGATCAGCCCCTCGGCCGGTTGGCCTCGAAGGTGGCGATGGTCCTTCGCGGCAAGCACCACGCCCAGTACACCCCCCACTGCGATACCGGGGACTTCGTGGTGGTCATCAACGCCGACAAGGTGAAGCTCACCGGCGGCAAGCTGAACACCAAGAACTACTACCGGCACTCGGGCATCCCGGGCGGCTTCCGCGCCGAGCCCTACCGCCTCCTCATGGAGCGCAAGCCCGAGTTCGCGATCGAGAAGGCGGTCAAGGGCATGCTCCCGAAGAACCCGCTCGGCCGCGCGATGCACGACAAGCTCAAGGTCTACGCCGGCACCAACCACCCGCACGCGGCCCAGAAGCCCGCGGCCCTCGCCCTCTGAGAGACGTTCGATGACGACCGCAATCATCCACGGCAAGAAGTACGGCACCGGCAAGCGCAAGCGCGCGATCGCCCGGGTCTTCCTCAAGGCGGGCAAGGGCGAGATCTCGGTGAACGGCCGGACCCTCCCGGACTACTTCCCCCGCGAGACCTCGCAGATGATCGTCCAGCAGGCCTTCGAGGCGATCGAGAAGAAGGACCAGTTCGACGTCATGGCGACGGTCTGCGGCGGCGGCGTCGCGGCCCAGGCCGAGGCGGTGCGCCACGGCATCAGCCGCGCGCTGCTCCTCGTCGACCCGGCCAACCGCCCCGCCCTGAAGAAGGCGGGCCTGCTCACGCGCGACGCGCGGGAGAAGGAGCGGAAGAAGCCCGGCCAGCCCGGCGCCCGCAAGAAGTTCCAGTTCAGCAAGCGCTGAGCGGTCTTCGCCCCGCAGCACGAGCCCGCCCGGAGTCCTCCGGCGGGCTCGTGGCGTTTCGGCCGAGGCGCTTCGCTCCCACCTGCGGAAGAGCCCCCGCAAGCGTCCAAGGGGACACGCTCCGCGGCGATGGCTTCAGCGACCGCGGACCTGTGCGCCGCCGAGCTCGGTGCCGACGCGGAGTCGATCGAGGTAGGCGCGGTACACGAACGAGCGGTCGCGCTTCTTGCCGGTCGTCTCGGCCAGAACGCCCGCGCGGACGAGCAGCTCGATCGCCCGCCCTGCGGTGGGCTTGGTGGTCTCGACGAGCTTCATCACCGACGCGACGGTCACGACCGGGTGGCGCGGCAAGAGCTCGAAGAGTCGGAGCGCGACGACCGACATCCCTTCTTGCGCGAGCACGCGCGTCCGGTCCCGCGCGACGAGCGCGAACAGCTCCCGCGCCGAGGCGACCGCTTCGTCGGCGATCGCCCTGACCCCGTCGAGGAAGAAGTCGAGCCAGCCCTCCCAGTCTCCGTCGACGCGCACGGCGTCGAGCCGCCGGTAGTACTCCTCGCGGTGCCGCTTGAAGAAGAGGCTCAGGTAGAGGAGCGGCTGGGTGAGCAGCTTCCAGTGCTCGAGCAGCAGCGTCACGAGCAGGCGCCCGATCCGGCCGTTGCCGTCGAGGTACGGGTGAATGGTCTCGAACTGCACGTGCAGGAGCCCCGCGCGCACGAGCGGCGGCAGGGTGTCGCCTCCGTGCAGGTACTTCTCGAACGCGCCGAGCACCTCGCCCAGCGCGTGCGGAGGGGGCGGGACGTACGCCGCGCTGCCGGGCCGGCTTCCGCCGATCCAGTTCTGGCTCCGACGCACCTCGCCGGGAAGCTTCTCGGCGCCGCGGACGCCGCGCATGAGGAGCGAGTGCGTCTCGTTCAGAAGGCGCATCGAGAGCGGCAGGCCCTTGGGGTCGGCGAGCTGCGCGCGTGAGTAGGCGAGCGCGTCGAGGTAGTTGCACACCTCCTCGACGTCGACATTGGGGGCAGCGCTCGGCTCGGCCTCGAACGTGAGCAGGTCGACGAGGGTCGCCTGCGTTCCCTCGATCTGCGACGACAGGACGGCCTCCTTGCGGACGAACGCGTAGATGAACCAGTCCAGCGAGGGGACCATCTCCCCGGCCAGCTCGAGGCGAACGAGGGCTTGCTCCGTCGCACGAAGGCGCTCGGCCAGGGCGGCGTCGATGGCGATGGGCGGATCCGCAGGCGGCAGCGCGTGCGGGACGAAGGCCGCGACCTCCTCCCCACCCACGGTGGTCCGCTCGTATCGTCCGGTGGCTCGCTGGGGCATGTGGGCTCCGCTGGGACCGCCCGCTCGGCCAGGCGCGGAGGCTGGGAACGCCGACGTGACGAGCGTGGGACCCTAGGAACGCCCCCTTTCCTAGCAGTCCTCGTGGGTCAAGCCAGCGTTCCCAACGACGTCGACCCTCGACGTGCTCAGGCCCCATCCGGTCCATCCGTGGATGGTCGGTGTGGATCGCGACCGGAGGGATCCCATGGTCCCGGTCCTCGGGGGCGGAAACGCCGGTTGTTTGACCGGTCCTCCGCCCGCCGTTACGAGCGGCCATGAGCGCGGCGAGCTGGACGATGAACCCCCCCGAGGCGAGCTCCGAACGACCGCGACGACCGCTCCGTGGCCGCGTGCTCTTGGCGGCGAAGCTGCTCGTGACCGGGGGCCTCGCGGTCTGGCTCGTGCGCTCGATGGTGCTGCGGGATGGGGCCGACGCGCTCGGCGCGCGCCTCGGCTCGCTCGCCTGGCCGTGGATCGGCGCGGCGATCGCGATCCACTTCGCCGCGGCCTTCGCCGGCACGCTGCGCTGGTCGGTGCTGCTCTCGGCGCGCGGCCTCGGCCAGCCGCTCGGGGCGCTCTTCCGCACCTTCCTCGCCGGGCGCTTCGTCGGCGCCTTCACGCCCTCGACGACCGGCCTCGACGGCTACCGCGCGCTCGAGATCGGGCGGCGCACCGGCAAGCTGGCGGCCTCGGCCGCGGTCATCGTCATCGAGAAGCTCTTCGGGCTCATCGGGATGGCCCTCGTCTGCGCGGCGCTCCTGCCCTTCGGGCTGCTCGAGCGGCTCGGGCCCTCGGCGCTCCTCGTCGCGCTCGGGATGGCCGCGGCCGCGGCGGTCGGGCTCCTGGTGATCGGCGCGCCGGCGCGGGCCCGCGGGCTCGCCGAGCGGGCGCCCGGGTCGCTGCGGGGGCCCGCGGTGAAGGTCGCCGACGCGCTCGGACAGGGCGCGCTCGGGCCCGCGGCGTCGGGGCAGGCGCTCCTGCTCGGGGTGCTCACGCACCTCGGCCTCTCGGCGACCTTCGCGGCGAGCGGCCTGGCGCTCGGGGTCGAGGTCGGCCCGCTCGAGCTGCTCGCGGTCGGCAATGCCATCACCCTCGCGGTGCTGCTCCCGGTGTCGATCGGCGGCGTCGGCGTGCGCGAGGGGACGGCGGTGGTGCTGCTCACCGCCGCGGGCGTGAGCACGACCGACGCGGTGCTCCTCGCGCTGCTCGGCTACCTCACCGGCCAGGCCCCCGCGCTGCTCGGGGGCGTGTTCTTCGCGGCCGCGGGGCCGGCGGCGGGCGATCGGGGCGCTCCGGGCTGAAGCGCCGCGGCCTCAGCCCCGGACGCTCCAGCGGGTGGGCTCGCGGCCGAGGCGCTCCGGCTCGAAGCGCGCGACGAGGGCGCGGGCCGGCAGCGCCTCCTCGGGCACCGGCAGGCCGAGCGAGCGGCCGAGCGCGGCGACCAGCGTCTCCGGCGCCGTACCCGCCTGCCGCAGCGCGCGGAGCGAGAGCGAGCCGTGCCGCTTGCCGAGGCGCTCGCCCGCCGCGTCGAGCACCAAGGGCACGTGCAGGAAGCCGGGCGGCGCGCCGGGCCAGCCTGCGCGCACCAGCGCCTCGGCGAGGGCGCGCTGCCGGGGCGCCGAGGCGAGCAGATCCTGGCCCCGCACGACCTCGGTGATGCCCATCGCGAGGTCGTCGACGACGACCGCGAGCTGGTAGCTCACGACGCCGTCGGCCCGCGCCAGGACGAAGTCGCCGCGGGCCCCGTCCTCGAGGCGGCCGAAGACCGCGTCCTCGACGGCGGGCAGCCCATCGAGGCGGAAGCGCCAGCTCGGGGCACGCTCGGGGTGGCGCGGGCCGCCGCGGCAGGTGCCGGGATAGACCGGCTCCTCTCCGTGCGGCGCGGTGGCGACCGAGGCGATCTCCTTGCGCGAGCAGGTGCACGGGTAGACCTGCCCGCGCTCCTGCAAGAGCGCGAGCGCGGCCTCGTAGCGGGCCTGCCGTGCGCTCTGTTCGTAGGGTCCGAAGGGGCCGCCGACGTCGGGCCCCTCGTCCCAGTCGAGGCCGAGCCAGCCGAGGTCCTCGAGCATCGCCTCGGCGGCCCCGGGCACCACCCGGGGCGCGTCGAGATCCTCGATCCGCATCACGAAGGCGCCGCCCTCGCGCCGGGCGCGGAGCCACGCCGCGAGCGCGGTGCGGGCCGTCCCGAGGTGGGCGAGGCCCGTCGGCGAGGGCGCGAAGCGGCCACGGTACATGCGGCGCCGAGCCTACCACCCGTGTCGCGGCTCACCCGAAGGGGCTTGAATCCAGTCGCCGGATCGGGTGTGCTCCGGGCCTCCATGACCGCCCAGAAGCCCCTCCTCCAGCACGTCTACGGCCACGCCGACAAGACCCCCGACCGCGTCTACCTCACCCAGCCGCTCGGCGGCGACGCGGTGCAGGACTACACCTGGAAGCGGGTCGTGGACGAGGCGAGCCGCATGGCCGCGCACCTGCAGTCGCTCGGCCTGAGCCGGGGCGACAAGGTCGCGATGCTCTCCAAGAACTGCGCCCACTTCTTCATCGCCGAGCTGGCGATCTGGATGGGCGGCTTCACCACCGTGGCGATCTTCCCGACCGAGGGGCCCGACACGGTGAAGTACGTGCTCGAGCACAGCGAGGCGAAGGTCCTCTTCGTCGGCAAGCTCGACCCGGTCTGGAAGCAGCAGAAGGGCGGCGTGCCGGCGGGCGTGCAGCAGATCGGCCTGCCGCTCGCGCCCGAGGGCGAGAGCTTCCCGAAGTGGAACGACCTCATCGCCAAGACCGAGCCCATCGCGGGCCGCCCCGATCGCGAGCCGGGGGACATCGCGATGATCATCTACACGTCCGGCTCGACCGGCACGCCCAAGGGCGTGATGCACTCCTACGGCGCGGTCTCCGAGGTCGCCGAGCTGATCGTGAAGGCGATCGCGCTCGTGCCCGAGGACCGCGCGCTGAGCTACCTGCCGCTCGCGCACGTCTTCGAGCGCGCCTACATCGAGATCGCCTCGATGGCCTCGGGCGGCCACATCTTCTTCGCCGACAAGCTCGACACCTTCGTGAACGACCTGAAGCGGGCCAAGCCCACGGTCTTCATCTCGGTGCCGCGCCTCTGGCTGAAGTTCCAGCAGGGCGTCTTCACGAAGATGCCGCCGGGGCGGCTCGAGTTTCTGCTCAAGGTCCCCTTCGTCGGCAAGATGGTGTCGAAGAAGGTGCTCACCGGCCTGGGCCTCGAGAGCGTGCGCCTCGCGGGCAGCGGCTCGGCGCCGATCCCCGCCGAGCTCATCGCGTGGTACCGCCGGCTCGGCCTGAACCTGCTCGAGGGCTACGCGATGAGCGAGGACCTCGCCTACTCGCACCTCTCGACGATCGAGCACAACGCGCCCGGCTGCGTGGGCGTGCCGCTCCCCGGGGTCGACGTGAAGATCAGCGAGGAGGGCGAGGTGCTGATCAAGTCGCCCGGCAAGCTGGTGGGCTACTACAAGCGGCCCGATCTGGATGCCGAGGTGTTCACCGCCGACGGCTACTTCCGCACCGGCGACAAGGGCGAGCGCACCGCCGCCGGCGTGCTGCGCCTCACCGGCCGGGTGAAGGAGCTCTTCAAGACCGCCAAGGGCAAGTACGTCGCCCCGGCGCCGATCGAGAACAAGCTCAACGAGCACCCGCTCGTCGAGCTCTCCTGCGTCTCGGGCGTCGGCCAGCCCGCCGCGTTCGGCTACGTGGTGCTCGCCGAGGACATCCGGCCCAAGCAGAAGGACCCCGAGGTGCGCGCCCGGGTCGAGAAGGAGCTCGCCGATCACCTCGACAAGGTGAACGCGACGCTCTCGGGCTACGAGCAGATGGACCTGCTGGTCATCGCGCCCGAGGCCTTCACCATCGAGAACGGCCTCCTCACGCCGACCATGAAGATCAAGCGCTCGAAGATCGAGGAGCTCTTCCAGGGCAAGCTCGACGGCTGGTACGGCGCGAAGAAGAAGGTCGTCTGGGGCTGAGCGCGCCGGCCGGCGTCAGTGGGTGAAGAACGGGTCCGCGCCGCCCTCGCCGGCGGCGAGCTGGACCCGGAGCGGGCCGAGCTTGGGCAGCGCGTCGTAGTCGATGCGGGTGCCGCGCTCGGGCAGCGCGAGCGCCGCCCCGCGCCAGGTGGGATCGAAGAGGATCGGGTTGGCCGCGCCGTCGTAGCCGAGCTGCACGAGCATCTCCGGCTCGTAGCGGCGGCAGTTCTTCTCGCAGCAGAAGAAGCTCGCCTCGACCCGGTAAAAGCCCTCCTCGGGCAGCGGCAGCAGATCCGCGGCGCGCTCGGGGCCGGGCAGGAGGTGGCCGCGGCGGGAGAAGCGCGCGCGGTTGCCGGTCCAGCCCTCGGGCAGGTAGAGGCCGGGGCCCGGCTCGCCGTGGTTGTGGAAGTACACCAGGCGCCCCTCGGGGATGGCGCCGAGCTGGGCCATGGTGCGGTAGAGGCCGCAGGGCGGCAGGGCGGTCGCGCTCATGGCGGGGTTCTAGCAGGGCGGCGGGCGCGCGCCTGACACGGAGAACGCCAGAGCCGGGGGCGAGCCCGTTCGAACTTCCGTTCCGCCGCCAACGTTGCCGGCATGAGGGCCGGACGTCGTTCCGGCACCCTCGGTGGCCCGACAGGGACGTCGCCCTGCGCCTCGGCGAGCCCAGCTCAGGTCTGCCCGAGTGCATCGTCGAGGGTGCTGGCGAAGAGGAGGCGCTCGGCGATGCCGTCGAGCTCGTCGGCGGTGGCGCCGGCGAGGCGCTCGCGGACGGCGTCGGGGAGCGGCCCAAACTTCAGCCGAAGCTGCTTGCCGACGGTGGCCTCGCGGGCGCGTGCGGCGCCTTCGGCCCGCAGCGCGTCGGCGATCGTCCTGACGTTCTCCTCGGCCTCGGCGCGTGCGCGGGCGGCGCCTTCCTCGAGCCACGCCTCGGCGATGGTCTTGACCTTCTTCACGGCTTGATCCTCCTCAGGACTGGGCAGGGCGGCGACGAGCGCATGGACGGCGGGCTGCTCGGGCGCGGGGACGACGGTCACAAGATACCGGAGCAGGACGGTCAGCGCTTCCGGACCGTCGTGGACGCTGGAGAGGGCGCGCACCAGCGGGATGAGATCATCGAGCGCACTCCGGAGGCCTCCGCGCTGCACGGCGCGCAGCGTGACGAGCGCGAGCTGGCCGAGCGGCCCGAGGGCGCGGGCGCGGAGCGTGGCGGGGGTGAGCTGGGTGAGGTCCTCGAGCAGGTAGGCGAAGCGGGGGCGCAGCGCCTGGAGCGCGGGCTGGTTGGTCGGCGCGAGCAGGCCGGCGAGGTCGTGCGGCGCGGTCCACCGCCGCTTGCCGGCGTAGACGACGAGGGGGATCACGTCGGGCAGCGGCTCGCCGTGCGGGCTCTCTCTCGCCCAGGTCTCGGCGCTGTAGCGCAACAGACGCAGCGCCATGCGGTGCTCGACGGTCGAGCGGTGCTCGAGGATGGCGACGAACTTCACCGCGGTGCCGAAGAGGCGGGCCGAGAGGACGAGGTCGGACTGTGCGGCGCGGAGCGCGCCGTCGACGTGGGCCGGCGAGGCGACGGTCACCGAGCTCGCATCGAGCCCCTCGGCGAGCGGCGCGGGCAACATGGCGCGGAGCAGGCCGGTGGCCTCGTCCGGGCGGGAGAAGATGGCGCGGAAGAAGACGTCGTGCGGCGAGGCGACGAGCGCCTTCTTGCGCGGCCGGCGCGTCGAGCGCGGCACGGCGAGCTGGATGCGCTCGCCACGCGGCTCGGGTGCACGGTCGTCGTTCGCCATGCGGCGAGGTCGAGCAGGCCGCGTGCCGTGGAAATCCAGGCACGAACACGGGGAATCGTGGGGGTCGTCTGGCGGAGGTGGCGGCGCGCCGCCGGCGGACGGCAGCGGTCGGCTGCAGCGGGCCGCGAGCCAGGGGCGCAGCGAGCCTCGGGTCGCTCCCTCCCTTCCGGCGCTCCTGAGCGTCGCTCGGCCCACCGCCGCCGGAGCAGGCTTCGTTCTGCTAGCCTTCAGCCCGCTCTTCGGAGGTCCCGTGTCCCGGCACCAGGCTGTCCTTCTCGCCGCGCTCCTCGCCGGCTGCTCGGCGTCTCCGGCCCTCGAGGCCGAAGGGCGCGTGCTGTCCGAGCGCTCCATCGCCGGCCCCGACCGGCTCGCGCCCGGGCTGCGCGCCGACGGCCGCACGCTCGCCGCGGCCGATCCCTCGCTGCCGGGCTTCGACGGCTGGCCCGTCACGTTCCTCGCGAGCGTGCCGGCGAGCGTCGACGTGGCGTGCGAGATCGCGGTGCGCCGCGGCAGCGCCACGCTGACCACGCTCGTCGGGGCGCTCGAGGGCGGGCTCTGCACCGCGCGCTGGAACGGCCTCGCGTCCGGCGCTCCGGCCACGGTCGGCCCGATCGCGTTCGAGGCGCGTCTGGTGCGCCCCGACGGTGCGATCGCGGCGACGGCGAGCCAGGCTGGCGAGGTCCTGCGGCTCGGCGTCGAGCGCATCGACGTGGACGGCGACCGCCACCCGCTGCTGTACCGCAAGCTGGGCGGGCGGCGCGACGGCTGGAGCGAGCTGCCGGCGAGCGAGTCGCCCTTCGCGATGGCGCCCGACCGCGGCGAGGCCGGCGCGAGCGCCCTCGAGCTGCCGGGCGGGGCGCGCCGGCCGACGCCGACGCCGTGGAACGACGTGCTCTCGCCGCCGACCGACCCCGGCAGCCCGGATGGCCGGGAGCGCGACACCTACGACCTGCCCTTCGCGCTCGTCGCGGGCAGCGACGCGACCCTGCGCGCGCGCCTGGCGACGGCCGCGGCCGGCGGGGCGAGCGGCGACCCGATCGACACCGAGGTGCGCCTCGTCGCGCCGAGCGGCTTCGCGCTGAGCGGTGAGGACCGCGTCGCCCACGGCAACGTCGTCACCCTCGAGCCGGCCACGCCGCTCGCGCCCGCGGTCGGCCGCTACGACGTGCCGGTGCGCTTCCGCTTCGAGGCGCGGCGCCTCGGCGGGGACTGGCAGCCGGTGCCCGGCCAGCTCGAGATCACGCTGCGCGCGTACGGCCTCGTCGCCGCGCCGGTCTTCTACGGGACGTCGATCCCGCACCGCACCTGGGTCGACGTGATCGACCGCATCGCCGAGTGGGTGGGCGGCGCGAGCGCGGACCCGGACGCGGTCGGAGCGCGCCTCGTCGAGGGCATCTTCTACGAGTCGGGCCTGCGCTACGACACCGTGCGCGGCGCGTCCTTCTACACCAGCTACGGCGGCTCGGGCTTCTCCGCGGCGAGCTTCGAGATGCAGGCCTTCGAGGAGCGCGACTACGGCACGATCATCAACTGCTCGGATGCGGCGTCGATCCTCTCGAGCTACGCGAACATGGTCGGCCTCGACTTCCGCTACCACATCCTCACCCACCGCTCCGCGTCGGGCTTCGACCTCAACTTCATCCAGGCGATCGGGGTCGGCCGCTTCGACGACACGCCCTTCGACTCGGGCCGCGGCGGCTTCAGCTACCACGCGATCGTCGGCGCGCGCGACGGGCGCACCTGGGACGCGACCCTCGCGGTCGACGGAGACGGCGCCCCCGCCGCCACCCCGCACACGCTCCTGCTCGTGCAGGGGCTCGGCGCGATGGACTACCTCGACGCCCTCTCTTCCGAGGCCGTGAACATCGCCACCACCCGCGACGACCGCGTGAGGATCCGATGAGCCGCATCGTCTGCTTCGCCCTCGTCCTCGGCACCTGCGCGCTCGCCTCCGCGCAGACGCGCTCCCTCGATGCGGCCTTGCCCGAGGGCGTCTCGATCCTCGACGTCCGCGCCCCCGACACCGCGGCCGGCGCGGCCCGGGTGCGCCTGAGCGCCGACGGTCTCTCGCCCGGCGCGATCCTCGACGTGTGGGTGCGCCCGAGCGAGGCCGCTGCGCGCGCGCTCTTCGCCGAGACCGCGCCGCAGATTGCGAGCCGGGTCCTCGTCGCGCGCTCCGGCCTCGGAGAGGAGGCCGTGTCGGAGGCCGGCAGCGGCCCGGTCGGCCTCGTGCTCTTCCGCCGTGGCGCCGTGCTCGTCGCCGTCCGGACGATCGACCCGCAGCTCGACGCTGCTGCGCTCGCGCTCGCGCTCGACGTCGGGATCCGCGCCGGCGCGATCGGCGGCGACGCCTCGGCCAGCCCGCCCGACGTGCAGCGCAGCGCGGACGCCGTGGCGATCACCGCCGGGCCCTCGGTGCGCGCTCTCGTCGTCGTCCCGGAGACCGGCAGCGCCCACCGGACCGCGTCCGGCTGGCGGGCGAGCGGCAGCGGCACGGTGTTCTGGGTCGACGGCGCGCTCCGCGTCCACGCCCTCGCGTTCTGAGCGCGATTCCGAGCAATCGCTCACATTCCGCCGGGGCGCGGCGCGGCGGCGGCGCAGGGTGCGACCCACCGCGTCCTCTCCCTGCTCGCATTCGCCGTCCCGGCGTCGACCGCTCCGGCCTGCTCGGCTACCGTTGCCCGCATGGAACGCCTCGACGGAAAGCGTGCGGTCGTCACCGGAGCAGCGAGTGGACTCGGCAAGGCCATCGCCGAGGAGCTCGCGTCCCGCGGCGCGAAGGTCCTCGTCACCGACGTCGACGAGGCGGGCGCACGCCAGGTCGCGGACGCGCTCTCGGCCCTCGGCCACACTGCCGCGGCGATGAAGGTCGACGTCCGCAGCGCCGCCGAGGTCGGGGCGATGGCGGCCCGGGCCGACGAGCTCTTCGGCGGCACCGACATCCTCGTCAACAACGCCGGCCTCGCGGTCGTCGGCGAGCTCGGCAAGATCCCGGTCGAGGAGTGGCAGTTCCAGGTCGACGTGAACCTGATGGGCGTGATCTGGGGCTGCCACCACTTCGGCCCCCGCATGGCCCGGCAGAAGGGCGGCTACATCCTCAACGTCGCCTCCTCCGCCGGCATCGTCGCGGCGCCCACGATGGGCCCGTACAACGTGACGAAGGCCGGCGTGATCGCCCTCTCCGAGACCCTCTTCGCCGAGCTCGGCCCGTCGAACGTGCACGTCGCGGCGCTCTGCCCGACTTTCCTCCGCACCAACATCCACAAGTCCGCCCGCGCCTTCGGTGGCGGCACCGGCGAGAAGACCGACAAGCTCGTCACCCAGGCCAAGTGGAGCGCCGAGGACGTCGCGCGGGTCGCCATCGACGAGCTCCTCGCGGGCAACCTCTACATCATCCCGCAGACCGACGGGAAGGTCCTCTGGCGCGCCAAGCGCGCGCTCGGCCAGCGCTTCTACGGCGCGATCCGCGCGTCGCTGAAGAGCGGCACCTTCGACAAGTTCTTCCGCTGACGGCCGCCTCGCCCCGCGGAAGAGATCCGCACCGGGCCGTGTTCGACGTGCGCCCGCGGTTGCGGGCCGGCGGCCGGGGCGGATACGCTCCTCGCCGCGCCCCGCCTGGGCGCCCAGCACGGAGCCGGAACGACATGCGAACCCGCGAGGACATCGAAGCCTACCTCGAGCGATCCCAGTACCCCTACCAGGAGATCGGTGAGGGCACGTGGGTCGTGCGCGACCCCTCGGGCGTGCACGAACAGGTGGCGGTCCGCATCGCCGCCGACGTCGCCCTCTTCCGGGTGAAGGTGATGGATCTGCCGGGCGGCTCGGCGCCGGGACCGCTCGCGAGCGCGCTGCTCGAGCTCAACGCGAGCGACATGGTGCACGGCGCCTACGGCCTCTCGGACGGCAAGGTCGTGCTCGTCGCCACGCTGCGCCTCGAGAACCTCGACTACAACGAGTTCGTCGGGACGCTCGACGACTTCGGCGTCGCGCTCGCCAAACACCGCGAGCGCCTCTCCGCCCTCGCGTGACGCCGCGTCCACGTTCTCCCTTCTCACCGCCTCGGTTCCCGACAGGAGCATGACCACATGGGGTTCTTCGGCCGCCTCGCCACGCTGATCAAGAGCAACCTGAACGATCTGATCTCGAAGTCGGAAGACCCCGAGAAGATGCTCACGCAGATCATCCTCGACATGAACACGCAGCTGGTCGAGGTGAAGAAGCAGGTCGCCGTCGCGATCGCCGACCAGAAGCGGCTCGAGCGGCAGTGGCAGGCGGAGAAGGGCGTCGCCGACGAGTGGCACAAGAAGGCGATGCTCGCGGTGCGGGCCGGCGACGACGAGCTCGCCAAGGAGGCGCTGCTTCGCAAGAAGGAGCACGAGCAGCTCGCCGCGGGCTACGAGGATCAGTTCAAGAAGCAGTCCGCTGCGGTGAGCCAGGTGAAGCTCGCGCTTCAGGCGCTCAACAACAAGATCGGCGAGGCCAAGCGCAAGAAGGACCTCCTCATCGCCCGCAACAACCGGGCGAAGGCGATGGAGGAGATCCAGAAGGCGATGGGCAAGCTCTCGGACACGAGCGCCTTCGACGCCTTCTCGCGGATGGAGCAGAAGATCGAGCAGCGCGAGGCCGAGGTCGAGGCCCAGGGCGAGCTCTCCGAGGAGTACTCGGGCGACATCCTCAAGAACAAGTTCCAGCGGCTCGAGGCGACGGCCGGCGCCGATGCCGACCTCGAGGCGCTGAAGCGTGAGATGGGCATGGCCCCGCCCGCCGAGGCAAAGGTCGCCGCCCGCGTCGAGGCCAAGGCCGAGGAGGCCGAGATGAGCGCTGCCGAGATGGCCGAGCTCGAGGAGGCCCTCGCCGCGCTGAAGAAGCGCGAGGACGTCTCGGCGAAGGGGTAGTCGCCTGGAATGCAGGAGGAGGACCTACGGTCGCTCCTCCTGCACCTCCTCCCCCTTCTGCAAGATCCGCATGCCCGGCCCGCCATGCGCTGGCCTCTCTCGGGCACCGGCGTTCGTCGGACGCCGACCGTCTGCGATCGCGTTCGCACGCTTCAACCTCTCGCGATTGCACCCTCCGAGCCGCCGGATCTC
>Ga0209985_10001883_pt1 | contig 19666 bp, 21 predicted proteins | sample NOAtaG_FD_187305 | JGI IMG/M metagenome (GOLD analysis project Ga0209985, IMG submission 187305) | Freshwater lake microbial communities from Lake Erie, under a cyanobacterial bloom - NOAA_Erie_Diel6S_1000h metaG (SPAdes) (version 2) | ecosystem: Environmental > Aquatic > Freshwater > Lake ...
CCACCCAGCACCCCGGCGGTGTAGAAGGTCTCCTCGTCGCGACTGCGAATAATCACAATGTCACCCTCGGACAGAATCACGTCGTCCTGGTCGAACCTGGGCGGATTGGCCGGATCGTACCGCAGCGGTACTCGAGTCACACTCGGCGGATCCGGCAGCGGTGCCTCGCTGCAGAAACAGTTGTCCTGGCAGTTGTCCTGACAGATCTGATTCAGCACCGAGTCGGCGTCGACACCAGCCTGATACATACCACGGTAAATCATGATCTCATTCTTCGCGTCCGTACCCGGCATACCACCCGTGGCACCCAGGGCATGCAGCACGTCGTTCTCGTAGGCCGGCAGGTCTACCACCTGACCAGTCCCACGCTTCGTAACACCCTGCTGTCCGCCCGCCTCTTCGCGAATGACCATCACTCGCACCTTACGCTGCTGAATCAGCGTCACAATGATGCTCTCTTCACCCTCGCGAATAATCGGCTCAGGGTAAATGTAGGCCATCTTGATGGCGTTCGACGCTTCAACCAGTGACATTCCCTTCACATTGATCGGCTCAATGATCGGCAGGGACAATGTTCCGTCCTCCCGCACCGGAACCGGCAGACCCACCGCCGGAGGACGATTGCCGTCTTCCGGGAAATGAATCGGAGGCAACTCCTCTTCGCTGCCAAGCACTCCCTTAATGTAAACACCCAGCACGTCGCCAGGCCCCAGCAGGTAGGACTCCGGAGGATCCTGGCGGAGCCTCAGCAGCGAGATATCCTTGTAGTTGTCCTTCCGGTCAACCACCAGTATTTCCTTGGGCACTCGAGACACCGGGATCGCATCAATCTCCCGGTCCATCAGGCAGCCCGTCTGCACCAGACAGGCCAGAGCGACCAGTCCCAGCAGGCTGGACCGACCGTCTCTTCCTCCATACTTACCCTGCTGTGCTGCACTTGCTGACATTTTCTCTGCCTCCCTGTAACCTGACTCTGCACGGCAGCTCGTCACTGCCAGCAGTCTGATGTCTTCCCTGATCAATCCGATTCTTCAATGCCTGACGCTGACTCACAGCGCCCGTACTTCAAACTCCCGCCGGTTCCTCGGCTGAAGCCCCCGCACATCAGTTCCCTTCGTAGGGTCTGGTCGCTGATGGTGACGTGCCTGGATTCGGTGGCATGTCTTCGCCTGCGGGAACTGCCGGATCAACATCCATCTCATCCGTCTGCGGCAACAAACCACCCTCGGGAGTCGGAGTGTTCTGCAGACCGTTGAAACACTCAGGATTAACCGGGGCATTCTTCGAAATCAGGTTGGCTCGAGCCGTCGGAGAAATCGGCAGCACACCCATGCCACCCATCCCGTCCTGCTGGGCCGCCAACGCACCGTGCGAATACCCGTCAAACCATGAGTTGATTCGTCCGCGACCGTTCGTTGTTTCGTAACTGGGCTTCCAGTAGGCTCGCGGAGGAAGCGTCGGCTGACAGCCACTGCCACCCTCCAGAATATTCCTGTAGCCCGCCTTGAAGCCCTTCGCGAAGTCCCACGGATGATTCAGTTCGTCGTAGCACCACGACCACTCGCCCCACGCCTTCTGGGCCAGTATCTGGTTTCGCAGATCCGTTTCTGTCCGAATGATCCCGTCACTGATGCTGCTGCAGCCCGCAGCCGAAAGAAACAGCAGTGCCAGCCATTTTCCTGTGGATCTCATAGTCATTTGAACTTCCCCCTCGTTATTCACTCTCCGCAGGGCGGAGCCTGTTTCCAAACCCGTCAGACTACTTCTCTGTGGTCAACTCTGCTCGCTTCAGAGTAGCTGCCGCGGCATCACGCACATCCTGGCTGGAATCCTTCTCAGACAGGTCCCGCAGCTTCGCCAGCTGCGACTCAGACAACGGGCAGAAATCCCCCAGCGTCAGGGCCGCGGACGCCCGCACATCTTCACTCGCTGATGACAGACACGACTCCAGTGATCGCAAACAGCATTCACGACTGTCCATCGCTGCAAAGTACCGCAGCATCGTGATCGCCTGCACCTGTTCGCCAGGCTGACCCTTTTCTGCCACGACGCTCAGTCGCTCGGCTGATGCACTGGTCAGTTCGCCCCGCTGAACCTGAGAATCCAGAGCGGCCAGCAGCACATCGACAGCAACCGTCTGATCAGCCACTACCTTCTCCAGGGCATCCTTCACTCCGGAATCCGCAGCCGGACATTCCCCCAGCAGCGTCGCTGCCAGACTCTTCGCCTCATCGCTCTCACCCTGCTGCAGCGCCTGGATCAACAGAGCCGAACTCGTCTCCGGGGCATCAGCCGCCTTCAACAGTGCGTCCAGCGTCACAGGCCCCGCCTGAGTTACTGAGACGGACCGCACCGGAACCGCAGCCTTCTCGGCCACCACGGCTGTTGCAACCTGCTCAGTGAATGCCTCAGGCTTCGCTGCCACAGCCGGCGGTGTCGCCACCTTTGCCGGCTCTGCAGCAGGCACCGCAGTCGGTGTCGCAAGCGGACCACTCTCCGGAGCCGAGGACGGCGCCGAAACCGGTTGTGCTGCTTTCAAAGCTGCCACCGGAACGGCAGCACTCGCAACTGGCCGAGACGGTTGTTTCGGGACAGCAGTACGAACCACCGCAGTTCCCGAACCATCCCCCCGACGCTTCGACTGCACTTCTGCCAGTCGCTCCCGAATCGCTGCATTCTGAGGGTTCTTTTTCAGAGCCCCCCGATACATCGTCTCTGCCTTATCCAGCTGTCCCTGTTGCTCAAAAATCTGAGCAATTGCCAGCATGCGATCCGCAGACGCCTGACGCGCCGAGCTCGCAGGCTCGTAATCACCCATCAGGGCGCTCGCCGCTGAACATCCGATGCCGGACGCCACCAGCATTCCACCAAGCAACAGCACCACGGGCCGCCTGAATCTCATTTGTACTCCCCCCACAGCCGCGTGAATCCGCGGCGTGTCGCTGCACCTTGAACGCAGCGCGGGCGATTTCCCCCGAAATCACCCGCTGCACCCAAGTCTGTCCCAGCCCGGGTGCCAATCCACCCCGGACAATCGCCAATCGCATGACAACAGACTCGATCCCTCTCATTCATCGGACTGTCACAATGCCTGGCCTTGTTTTTTTTTGCAGAATGTGCACGAACGGCGCAATCCACCCCAACTTGATTCCAGGCCCCGGTTCTGATCACAATCCCTCAAGTTCCACCGACAGACACCCTCGCGCCTCACTCCCGTTACTCTCACTCGCACACACTGACCCCCAGCATGTACCGCGCACTCAATCCCGAAAAAACCATCCAAACGCTGCAAACACTGGGAAAACGCATCGATGAACGGTTCCCAGGCGCCAGCCTCGGACTCGTTTGCCGTGAACTGCTCCAGATCGCTCTAGAAACTCATGACCGCGTCAACTGGACCGCACGCAGCCTCCCATGGATCCGCGCCGGCGTCTGCTCCGTCATCGTCGCCGCCATCGCTGCCGTCTGGTTCGCCGTCCGCTACATCAAGCTGCAGGGACAGCCGGAACTTGAAGAACTGGACGCCGGCTTCAATGTGCTGGTCCTCTTTGGAGCGTCACTGTTCTTCCTGCTGTCACTCGAATCACGCATCAAGCGACACCATATCCTGCAGGCACTCCACGAACTCCGCTCCATCTCACACGTCATCGACATGCACCAGCTCACCAAGGATCCCAGTCAACTCCTCGGATCGGCAGAACTGCGCACTGCATCCTCACCCGCAAGATCACTCACCCCATTCCAACTGACTCGCTACCTCGACTATTGCAGTGAGCTGCTGTCGCTGGTTGGCAAACTGGCCGCACTCTACGCACAAAGCACTTCCGACCCCGTCGTACTGCAGTCGGTCAACGACATCGAACAACTCACCAATGGACTGGCCCGCAAAATCTGGCAGAAAATCATGATGCTCGATGACGACGTCAACACGCCTCCCGGCGAACCCGGCCCGATCCACGGTCAGCAGAATTCCGACTGAAGGCCGGCGCTACCTCACCGGCACACGCTTCATTGAGTAAAATCCCTCAACCGGCCAGAATTGCCGGACGGCCTCAGACGCCTGCGACAAACGGATTTCATACAAATGCCCCGACTGATGCTCGCCAGTCCGCAGCAGCACAGTACGCCCCTCACCCCGCAACTCCACACCTGTCACCCGGACCTGTCGACGCTCGCTGTCCGCCGTCGCATAACTCCCCTTCCACACTCGCGTCGCTGACTGCACGTCCCAATCTTCCGGCTTGTCGCCAGTTCCACCCTGCAAAGGCTCAAAAAAATCCACCTCAAAACCATTCGACACAGCTCGGATTTCCCGGATGCCATTCGGACTGCCACCCCGCGGCCGCAACACCTCCAGACAACCAATGTTCCCGGCACCCTGCCAGCCACTGTCCCGAATACTGCCGATCCACAAGCCACCATCGGCTGAGAAACCACACGCAATCGGCCCCAGCAGGTCCGACTGCTCACCCGCTGCAGGCAAACGACTGAACCGATAACACGCCCCCTGCATCACACCATCAACTTCCTGCAGAGAAAAACGGATCAGACATTGAGTATCATACTCGCAGCCCACACCCTGACCCGCCAAAGCCGCTACCGGATAATCCCGCGGAAAAAATGCCACCGCATTCACGCTGCGAGTCCACGGATGAGGAATCATCAGCGCCGGTGACTCCGCCACCACACCCTCCGCAGCATCATGCCGCGACGGTACACCGTAATGCCGCCCCCGCTGCAGATGATTCAGCTCATTCCAGGTGTTCTGCACACCCTGATTGTCCGTGGCAAACAAACGATCCTGATGATCCACCGCCAACCCCATCGGAAAACGCATCGAATACGCAAAAGGCTCAATCCGACCACCCGAATCCAGTCGCAGTACCGTCCCACGCCAGCGATCGTTGTCCGCTGCTCGCCCCTTCTGCGAATAATCACTGCCCAGACCTACATACAAATCACCCCGACTGTCCCGCACCAGACCGGCTGTCCAGTCATGATAATCATCACTGTACCCCCAGCCCGCTGCCAGCACCGTAAACTCATCCGCACGCCCGTCAGCATCCGTATCTTTCAAACGCAGCACCTCCGGCTTGTGAGAGACCAGCAGATCACTGCCATCCGCCACAACCCCATAAGGCGCAGCAAGACCCTCGGCAAACAACATGGGCCTGTCCGGAAGGCCATCGCCATCACTGTCCGACAGCACCCAGACCTGCCCCTTCAGCGATGTCAGTGCCAGACGACCGTCCGGCAACCACGCCAGCGCCGTAGGCATAATTCCCGCAGGCAGCGACAACCGCTGACCACCGAAACCTGGCACCGACTTCAACTCCTCCTCCCTGGTTAACAGCGGAGCAACCGCTGGCGGTGAAAGCGGCTGCGGCAATTCCTGCTCAAGCCCCAATGTCCAATCCGCCGCCTCTCCCTGAACAAGCTGCGGCCAGCCACCAGCAGAACGATGCACTGACTCCACTTCAGACATCAGCCGAATCCGCTCCCCCCGCCGATCCCCACCCCAGCCCGGTAACTCCACCACTCGACCACTCGGGATACTGGCCCCCACCACCCTCAACTTTACCCCCGAACCACCAGTCCCACGCGGCGACAGTTCCAGCGTCAGCTCGACAACCTCATGCTGCTCCAGCAGACTCCAGACCGTCTGCTCACTGTGAGCCAACAACTTCTCGGCCGCTTCCGGAACACGGCCGAAATGAAATCTCAGCCGCAGCTCCACAATGCTTCCCTGCACACGCCACGACAGCAGCTCCGCTGTACGACGCTCATCACGCACTGGCAGCAACGGCTCCCCGCCACCATCTGAGTCCAGCAGACGACAAAAAGCAGCATCCTCAGGTCGCGACAGCAGCGGGATCCCCGCCAGATCCCAAAACCAGCTTTTCCCCTCCGTCCGCTGCCTCGCAAACTCACCAAACGCAAGCTGCTTCAACTGACCGCTGTCCGCGTCCAGCAATACGCTGAACCCATTACCAAAGCCGACAGCAAAAGCTCGCGCCGTTCCCGAACCACCAGCCGCACCCTCAGCCAGAAAGACGTCCCGCAACACCCGCGGTCCCTCGCCACGACCAACCGTCAACACCTGCTCGTAACGACTGGAAACAGTCGGAGGCACAAAGCCAGGATCCGCCAGCGCTGTCCACAACACCGCAAACTGCTGATTCAATGACTCCGCCGGATCACGGTCCAGCGGCCTGCGAATCGCCGGCATCTCAATTCCCGGCAACACCCGGATCGGATTCTGCATCCACCGCATGAAATACCGCGAACGCAGCCGACGCCCCATCACCAAAAGATCTGAACCCCGAGTCCCCGGAGCGACATTACGAGGCTCAAATCGCCCGGCCTTGTGACAGGCGATGCAGTTGAAACCCGCCGCACCCGCCATCTGAGTCCCCGAGACAAGTTGCTCCGATGTCGCCAGTGACGGATGCTGCGGATTCAAATGCTCAAACAAATCAGCCCGCAATGAATCCGCCTCGTCCGGAATCCGGTCCTCAGCAATCAATCCCCCCGCTATCGTTGCCGCTTCGCTGTCCGCCAGCGGAAAACGCGGCATCCGCACCAGCAGCCACGGCAGCCTCCGCTCCACCGACCGCCCCTGAATCGCCTCCAGCAGCACCTCGTCCCGCAATCGATCCCCCACCGCCGTTAATGCAGGAGGAATCAAATACTCGCTCTGACCACGCAAATCCTCACGCCGACTCTCGATCTCCGCCGCCCGTGCAGATAACCCCGACACACCGTCCCGCTCATGACACGCAAGACATCCATTGCGACGCAGTAACAGCGATCCAGCCGCCGAATCCCGCTGACCCGCAGGCAGCAGCGGCACCCCGATCGTCCCCAGCCACACACGCACAGCATCGGCTGCTTCCGCCCCCACACGAAACTGCGGACGCATTCCCACGCCGGAGATCCCCGCACCCGGGTTCACACAACTGCCACCGGCAACCGTCGCCGCAACCGCACGCACACCCGTCGTAAACTCCAGACGCTGCGGTGATTCCAGACCCGGGATGCGATGACACGACGCACACCTCGCACCCGCTACAATCCCACGACCAGCATCCACCGCCGATTTGCCAACCCGGGAAAGATCGCCACCTGAGCCCCCAACCGCAGCCGCCTCCGACTCACCATTCAAAGCCACCGCCAACTGCCGCCGCTCGCCGTCCGTCAGACTGAAAACCGGCATCCGATGACTGACATTCAGCTTCTCCGGACTCTGCAGCCACTGCTCCAGCCATCCCCGACTGCGACTGGAAGCCCCCTTGATCAATGCCGGTCCGCCATACCACTGACGCTCAACCTCGTCGGCCGACACCTGATGACAGGCCACACAGCCCAGAGTCAACAGCAATCGCTCGCCCGCCTCTCGATCCCCCTTCTTCACAACGGTCGCAGGCAACCCTCCAGCCGCCGGGCCCGTCACCGATCGCAGCCACGCAGTCGCAGATTCCGACTGCTCACGAGTCATCCCGAAATGCGGCATCGAGTGATTGCCATCTCCACTCATCAGCCTCCGCACGATCTCCTCGTCACTCAGATGGGGCAGGGCAGTACCCAGGTCCGGAGCACGCAGCGGATCCGATTCACCCCAGCCCTCATGACAGGCACCACATCGCAACGCATCGGAAATCGTCCGACCCGCAGACAACTCTGAAAGATCCGCATCACCAGACTGCGGGTAATGACTAAACACATCCGCCGGCAAGGGCTCCAGAGTAAAATCGTCGCCAGACCAAAAAATCGCCAACTGCCCCGGCTCCACTCCCTCCACACGCCAGTACCGCACCAGAACCTCGTGATCTCCACCCGAGAGCTCCACCGGGTCCCCCGCCAGCAACAGCCCCGATGACTGACCAGACAACACACTCCGACCATCCACCAGCAGCTCCAGTCGGCCCGCAAGCTTCGCACTGAAGCGAATTCGACCCGGATTTCGCACCAGCAAACTGCCCGAATACTCAACACGCTGCCCCACACCCCCACGCACTTCCGACAGCCCGGCACCAGCCAAAAATACCGGTCGCTCCGCCACCCCCGGCACCGCCTGCTGCACGCCGCCATACACCACAGTCCGCAAACCCGACCGCGCAGCCTCCGGATCCGGATCCTGACCCGCAATCGACAGATCTGCGACCACCATCAGCCACGCCAGACCCGCACGCACCACCAGCCACCCGATGCTCAACTGATCCCGGTACGCTCTGACCATGATACTTGACCCGATTTCTGCCTCGTCAACCCCGCCCACCTGACGGCACCAACCGCCCCCGCAGATTATCACCTGCGAAGTCCGGCAAATCCAGCCGACGCACTCCGATCCCATTTTCGCCGCAGCGAAAATTCTTCATTGACATGCTCAACACGAAACGTACATTACACGAATTGTGTTTCACGTGTTGAAACTCGCGTAACTTACTTCTGCACAATTCCTGATTTCAGACCCTCCGGTCCACTGAAAGGCAATTCATGTTCGATGTCCTCCGACTGAATCTTGTCTCACCCCTGACTCTCTGCTTTGCCCTCGGTGTCTTCGCCCGCGTCATCCGCAGCCAGCTCGCTCTGCCACGCGAACTCTATACATCACTCTCCATCTATCTGCTGTTCGCGCTGGGACTGAAGGGGGGAGTCGAACTGTCGCACAGTTCCCTGTCACAACTCGCAGCACCCGCCGCAGTCACTCTGCTGCTCGGCTGCCTCACGCCGATCTCCGCCTACCTCGTGCTCCGACGCCTCGGCAAATTCAGCATCCCCGACGCCGCCGGCATTGCCGCCCACTACGGATCCGTCTCTGCCGTCACCTTCATCGCAGCCCAACAGTTCACAAATGCTGCAGGAGCCCCCGCTGAAGGATTCATGCCCACACTTCTCACCCTCCTCGAAATTCCCGGTATTCAGGTCGCTCTGGCCATCGGAGCCTTCCAGATGGCTCAGCTGCCTTCCAGCGATTCCAACCAAACGTCCGCTGGTTCCAGACTGCTCGCCGTCTGCCACGAACTCCTCAGTGCACCATCCACCATGCTGCTGGTCGGAGGCCTGATCATCGGAACAGCCGTGGGAACCGAAGGCTGGAAACCCGTCCAGCCGGTCTTTGAAGGCATGTTCAAGGGAATCCTTGCACTCTTCCTGCTGGAAATGGGTCTCACTGCCGGGGCACGACTGCAGGATCTTCGCTCCAGCGGACTGTTCCTGGCCGCTTTCGGAATCACCGTCCCAATCCTGCATGGACTGCTCGGCGCATGGCTCGGTTCGCTCTCCGGACTCAGCGTCGGCGGCACCACGATGCTGGCCACTATGGCTGCCAGTGCTTCCTACATCGCCGCGCCGCCCGCTGTCCGCATGGCACTCCCGGAAGCCAACCCGACGTACTACCTGACCGCAGCACTGGCCATCACCTTCCCCTTTAACCTGATTGCCGGGATTCCCCTCTACTATCGCTTCGCCCAGTTTTTCTGCAACTGAAAGTCCCGTTCAAAACTTCAGGATCACCCATCAGAAAGCTTCATATGAACCGCGAACGCTCAGTTCACAACGACACCTGCAACTGTCAGCCAACGCGTCAAAGCCGACGACTGCTGATCGGACAGGGACTGGTGGCCACCGCCTGTGGCCTTACCGGCTGGCTCCGACATCAGACCTCTCTCTCCGCTGCCGTCAACCCGACTCCGTCCCACGCAATCGGCGCACCCGCCGACATCGCACCGGCAGAGGCCCTCAAAAAACTCTACGAAGGCAATCAGAGATTCGCCTCCGGAAAACCACTTGCCGAAAACCGCGACATGGACCGCGTCCGTGCACTGGCCGCAGCAGTAACCCAAAACGTGCGAAACCAGGCACTCCTCCTCGCCGAATCCTCGCCCGTCATCGGCAGACTGCTGCGTCAGGGAGAACTGATCATCGCCGGGGGCGTCTATGACCTGAAAACAGGTGTCGTCACCCCCGTCGAGATCGCTGTCTGATGCTCAAGCCCCGAATTCACCCGCAACCCGGCGTGCGGGCTGCGTACGCAGCCCGCTTTTTCCTCCAGATCCGTTGACAGAGACGCAGGATTTGCACAGCATCCCGGCCAGTTCCACCGCCCGGAAGTGCAATCAGGAGCCTCTGCAGTGAAGAAACGGCGTTCATCACCCGCGACAGACATCCGACAATCCACCTCCGGCAATACCAGCCGTCGCCGTATGCCCGCTGCCGCTACTCCCCCAAACACCAGCAGCCCCCCACCTGTTGCTGCCCTTCGAACCCAGCCGCAAACAGAGCAGCCCCGCTGGACCTTTCTCACCAACCATGCCCACGTTCTCGTGCTGCTCTGGCAAAATCCCGCCATGATCGTTCGCGAAGTCGCCCGACAGGTCGGTATCACCGAACGCGCCGTACAACACATCCTCGCCGAACTTGAAAATGCTGGCATCCTCCAGCGCACACGCGTCGGTCGACAAAATCGCTATCACATCGAAACCTCGGTACCACTCCGACACCCCATCGAATCACACCGCACCATCGGAGAACTGCTGCAGCTGTGTGCCCGAACGCAACACACGTGAACCACCCGCCAACCTCACGCCAGGCGCTGCCTCATAACATTGGTGCCTGAATTCACGCCCCCACAAACTCCTCCCGAGTCAGCCGACCATCCTGATTCGTATCAAATCCCCTGAAACGCTGCTCCGCATCCGGCTGCTTCAAACCCGCCCGATACTCCTCCAGTGTCAATTCACCATCCCCATCCCTGTCCCACCGCTTCATCGCCGCAGCCCGCGCACCCGCAGTCGCTTTCTTCCCCGATTGGCCCCCAGCACTCTTTCCCGACGCCGCTCCCGACGACCCCAAACCCTCGGACATCAGTTTCTCCCGAGCCCGGCTCGCCGGTAACCCGCCCGCCCAGGCCAGCAGCCGCTTCTTCATGAACTCAGCCAGCACCGGCTGCTCCAGCACCACATCCCGCTGTTCCGCCGGATCCGCCGCAATATTGAACAACTGCAGTCGCTCCCCCCTGTGATCCCCAAACAACTTCCAGTCGCCATAACGCATCGCCAGCGGCGGCGGCAAGTAGCCATCATCCGCCCCCTGCACACCAAACAACCATTCCCAGTACAGCGGCCCGCGACGCTCACGCTCCCCACCCAGCCAGATGTCGCTCACATTCTCACCGTCACCCATGAAATCCACCGGCACATCCACACCCGCCAACGCACACACCGTCGGCAGAAAATCAACCGCACCTGTCACACTCACGCTGTCCACACGCCCGGCCGGAACATGCCCCGGCCATCGCACCAGCCCAAATGTACGAACCCCGCCCTCATACATGCTGCGTTTCCGACCACGCAGCACACCTGGACTGCCCACCCCCGCATTCGCCGCATTCCCCACACGATAATCCTCCGGACCGTTGTCACTCGAATAAAAAATCACCGTGTTCTCCGCCAGCCCCAGCTCTTCCAGTGCATCCAGCAGTCGCCCCACCTGAGTATCCAGATCGGTCAGCGACGCACAAAACACACGCATCTGATCAGGCAGTGACTTCGCACGCCCCAGATACTTCTGCATCCAGTCCCCAAATGCCGGATCGTCAGCACGCGGCTGCAGCCCCGTATATTCAGACAGCTGCTCGGCAGTCGGATCCAGCTTCGCATGCGGCAGCAGAGTCCACGCATTGACAAAAAATGGTCGCTCCCGATTCGCCCGAATAAACTCAATCGTTTCATCCATGATCTGCGCCGTCGATCTCGCTCGAAAATAAGGCTCCGTTCCCTCATTGCCCAGACTGGGACCATTCCCATTCACCACCTTCGAAACATCAAAACCATAATCACTCGGCGGCGGAGCTCCCTCGCCATGCCCCAGATGCCACTTTCCAAAATGCGCCGTCGCATAGCCCGCCCGCTGTAAAAGCCTCGGCAGCATCGGCGCTTCCGCATTCAGCCAGTTCGGCATCGCCCGCGCTGCATTCTGCTCAGCCGTCGACAAATGCCCATGAATCGCATGCCGCGCTGGATACTGACCCGTCATAAACGCCGTGCGACTGGGCGAACACACCGTCGCCGCCACATAAAACTGCTGCAGCCACGTTCCCTCACGCTTCAATCGGTCCAGCGCAGGAGTCCGCACATACGGATGACCCGCAAACCCCGCATCGCCCCAGCCCTGATCGTCCGTCAGAATGAAAATGAAATTCGGGCGTACACGCTCAGCGGAAAACAGCACAGCCGATCCACAGCATACGGCCCCCAGCACACACAACGCTGACAGCAACCATCGCGACACAGACAATACAGACAGCATCAGCCCCTCCTGTCACAACACATCAGCAATACACAGGACGATCCACGGCCCGCCTGAGTGTACTCTGTTGGCGCTCGCAGATATAATACAACGACCCTGCACTTCGCATTTTGTCCTGATGTCCCAGGCCATCCTGCCTTCCCCGAAAGCCACCATCATGCTGCGTTCCACCTTCGTCCGCCTCATGCTGTCCTCATTCGCTGCCGGACCCGTCGCTCTGCAGGCCGCCAGCCGCAGCCACGCACCGAAAAAACTGGTCCTCATTGCCGGAAAACCCAGCCACCCGCCACTGATGCACGAGTTCCGTGCCGGCACAATCCTCCTCGAAAAACGACTCCAGCACATCACAAATCTCAAAGTCGAACGACACGAAATGGGCTGGGTCAGCGACGAAGCCACCTTCGATGATGCTGCCGCAGTGGTCATCTTCTCCGATGGTGGTGCCGGACACCCGGCCATCCAGGAAAATCGCCTGCAACTGTTCGAAAAACTTATCGCCCGCGGTGTCGGATTCGGCTGCATGCACTTCGGCGTTGAAGTGCCCAAAGACCGCGGTGGCGCCGAATTCAAACGCTGGATCGGCGGACACTACGAACATCAATGGTCCTGCAACCCCATCTGGGATGCCCGCTTCGAATCCTTCCCCGAACACCCCATCAGCCGCGGCGTCAGGCCCTTCGAAATTCGTGACGAATGGTACTTCAACATGCGATTTCAGGATGGCTTCGATACCGCCGAACCCACACAAATCGACGGCGTCAAGTTCACTCCGGTGCTTGCCGCCATTCCCTCCGAAGCCACCCGCAATGGCCCCTACGTCTACCCTAAAGGACCCTATCCCCACATCCAGCAGGCCGTCGGTCGCAAAGAATCACTGCTGTGGGCCGTTGAACGTCCCGATGGTGGAAAAGGCTTCGGTTTCACCGGTGGCCACTTCCATATCAACTGGCAGAACGATCAGTTCCGACGCACCATCCTGAATGCCCTCTGCTGGATCGCCGGTGTCACCGTGCCCGACCACGGCATCGACTCAGACCCCGTCTCAGACAGCGAAATCATGGAAAATCTTGACCCCAAAGGCAAACGTTAAGCCCCCGCGGGTATTCAACCACGCCACCATTTTCGCAGGATCAGCCCCATGCACGCCACACCCTCTGCGCTCGCTTCGCGCACCATCACTCTGCTGCTCCTGCTGCTTGCTCTCCACAGCATCAGCCGCAGATCCCCCACGGAAAACTCGAGATCATCGAATACCAGTCAAAAACCGTCGGCACCACACGCCGCATGAATGTCTATACACCACCCGGATACTCACCCGAAAAAAAATACCCCGTCCTCTACCTGCTCCACGGCATCGGCGGTGACGAAACGGAATGGCAGCGCTATGCCGACCCCGCAAACCTGCTCGACAACCTCATCGCCGCAGAACAGGCCACACCCATGATCGTGGTCATGCCGAACGGGCGAGCACAAAAGAATGACCGCGCAGAAGGCAACGTCTTCGCCGCCGCACCAGCATTCGCCACCTTCGAACACCTTCGCTCAAGGTCGCTGGTACTTCGGCTGCTACGGAAAACCACAGCAGCTGCTGATCACAGACACAGATTTTCGCATGCTGGGACGGCACAACTGGGACTGCTCACTCGGCATCGAAACACTTCCCGGAGGACGACTGCTGTTCGCCACTGGAAGTTGCAGTGACAGCACTGGCTGCAATGGAAAAATCCGCACCGCCATTCCCGATGCACAAGCCGGACTGAAACTGCTGACACCCTGATTGCCCAAAGGACATCAGACAGACTCGGCATTCTTCCGGCAATCCGGATTGAATTCCGTTGGCTCACCCCGCCCCCGCGCGTCCTCTGTGACTCCGTCGTGAAAAAACGGCAACTCCCCGCTCACCTGCCGCCCGCTGCCGGATAATCAGCACCCGTCAGACTCCGCTTCACCGAACGCTTCCACTCCGACAAAGCCGACACCATCTTCGCCACCCGCTCCGGCTCAGCAGACGCCAGATTCGTCGTCTCACGAGGATCAGCCTGGACATCAAACAGCATCACCGGCTCCACCGTTCCCACATCCGCCTGCTTCTTCTTTCCGTTTCCAGCCCGCGGATCCGTATGCAGCTTCCACGGCCAGTCCAGCAACACGGCATGCGATCCCTCGGTATTGATCATCGAGACGAATGGAATCGCTTTGCCCCGGGACTCCATCCGACCTTCCAGCAGCGGCAGCAGACTGACACCATCCAGCGGCTCAATCTGATCCTTTGCCACGGCACCGGTCACCGCCAGAATCGTGGGATACAAATCCAGAGTCGAGCAGGGCAGGTCACTCACCGCCGGCCTGCGAATTCGAGACGGCCACTCAATCAAACCCGGCACCCGCAAACCACCCTCCCACAATGTCCCCTTGGAACCTCGCAGATTCCCCGTCGAAAGCGGACCCGCCGCTCCCCCGTTGTCACTGCAGTAACACAGCACCGTGTTCTCCACCACCTTCAACTCACGCAGCGCCTCACGCAGCCGCCCAACGTTGCGGTCAATCCCCGTAATCTCTCCATAGTAATTCTGCAACGCCTCGGACAGCCCCGCATACTGCTCACGATCCGCCGGTAATGCCTCGTGCGGCACATGCGGATTACCAAACCAGATCACCGCCAGAAACGGCTGGCCGGCTTCCGACTGACGACGAATGAACTTCAATGCCTCACCCATCACCACATCAGAACCATCACCCTCAAATTTTTCAGGTGCTCCATTCCGACCCAGCACCGGATCCAGATCAAAAAAATTGTCCGCCGAGACCCACTCGTCAAATCCGAGCCTCCCCGGAGACAGCGGATCTGCCGCCAAAACTGCTCGACCAGGCAGCACTTTCGTGTTGCGATCACCATTCTTCCCGTTCAGATGCCACTTGCCGAAATGCCCGGTTGCATACCCGGCTCCCTGCAGCACCTTCGCCACTGTCAGCTCTTCAGCACGAATCGGACGCCCCGGCGAAAATGTCCCCATCCGATGCGGATGACGCCCCGTCATGATGCTGGCACGCGTCGGCGAACAGTTAAAATGCGCTGTATAGAAACGATTCAGCCGCAGACCGGCAGCAGCCATCGCATCCAGATTCGGAGTCTTCAGGTGCGGATGCCCGTTGTAACCCGTATCACCCCAGCCCTGATCGTCAGCCATCACCAAAATCACATTCGGACGCTCGGCCGCGTTCACAAACTCAGCTGGACACATCACCCAACTCAGGCCCGCACACAACAACGCCACCACACAGGACAATCTCATGGCCCACATCACACAACCCCTCCCGCCCAACGCCCCACCCAACGTCACCCCGGCAGCCGCAGATCCGCAGCCACACTGCCGTTCAACACGTGGTCAATATTCAGCAGATCATTACCTGCCAGCCACTGTTCTGCAAACTCAGCACTGTGCCCGTGCGAAAGAATCCGCTGCCGCAACCGCCGCTGCAACTCTTCCCTCGGTACATCCAGAAACACCCGATAATCAAACAACTCATGCAGGCGACACCACGGCTGCTCACGCAACAGCAGGTAATTCCCCTCAATCAGCACAATCCTTGCATCGGCATGAACGATCGCCGCACCCGCCCGCGAAAGCTCATGCCGCCGATCAAACACCGGAATCGCGATCTGCTCCTCACGCTGACGAATGCGCCTCAACAGCACCTCAAACCCCGCACAGTCAAACGTAAACGCCGCCCCCTTCCGCGCACGATGCCCCCGCTGATTCAGCACCACGTCGTCAAAATGAAAGCCGTCCATCGGCACAACAATCGCCCGCTCACCACGCGCTGACAGCACCTCGACCAAAGCCGCGGAAATCGTCGACTTGCCGGCCCCCGGAGCACCGGCAATCGCCACCATCAACCGCTCCCGATCACCCGCAGCCAGCAACAATCGCTCAGCCAGCCCCGCAGCCAGTGTCGCTACCCGCTCCAGCACAACTCCGCCAACACCGTTTTCTGACTCGTCATCGCACATCACTTGCGCCCCACCACAATCGATTCGACACCACCCGCATGCGGGAAACTCAGCTCAAAACCTCCCGCAGTCCGCCGATACTCAACCTTCACTCCCCCTATCGGCTGCAGCGCCGCCTCACCATGACGCTGGACACGCAATGCCTCCTGCAGCAGCTGCCGCCGCAACTGCACCTGCTCCAGACGATCAATCACCCGAATAGCACTCGGCAGCAGCATCTGCGAAAAACACAGCATCGCATCAGCCTTCGTCCGCAACGAACGCGCTGACTCCAGTCGCTCCGTAAGTTGCTGCAGCGGCTGCATACGCTCGGCTGCCGACAGCCCCGCCAGACGCACAAGCTCCTGCTGGTCACGACGCATTTGTCCAAGCGCCCCCTGCACATCGGCCACCGTCAGCGATTGCAGCATCAATGCACGCTCAGACTTCACTTCGGCACTCTCGCCCTCAACACCCAGGACTACGTCAAACTCCTGCGCAAATGCTGCCAGCAACCCACCGCCCGTCGCCGCAGCTCCCAGCCGAGCAGCCTCGGCAGTCACCCACCGCTCCACCCAGCCGGAAAAATTCGTACCCTCCGCCTCCAGTACCTCAATTCCCGACCAGCCGGCCGGCAGCCGCCGCAACTCACTCATCACGTCCTCCACCTGAGCCTGCGACAGTCCCGGCAAATGCAGCGCCAGCACTTCACCCGCCCGCTCCTCAATCGCTGCGTCCACAAGCGCTGCCACGATCCATGGCGAGACTGCACAGTCGCGTCCCAGCTTGAAGACTGCCAGCAAATCCGCCAATGCCCCCGCAACCTCGCCCGTCTCAAATCGCAGCCGTGATCGCAGCAACGCCACTCGGCTCAAATCACGAGCCTTCTGCAGATGCGTCATCAACAACGCCGGACCAGCCTCCCCGTCCAGCTGCCAGTCGCACGGAACTACAGTCCGCGCCCGCTGCAGCTCACGCAGCGATACATCATAACGCCCCACCACTCGCTTCAGCAGCTCCGAAACAGGCTGCCGAATGTCCCCCGCCGCTGACTCCACCGCCTCCCGCTCCGCATCCTCCAAAACAGGCATCGCCGCAAATGCCAGCCAGTAAATCCCTGCCGCATTCGGCACAGATACCACCCGCCCACCAACGGAAACTGCCTCGTCCGCCACTGCCGGGACAACGACAATCGCAGAATTCAGACAGATCACACACAACAGCCACACACCGCTCATGATCCGCTTCATCGCAACGACTCCTGCACAAAAGTTGGTCTGCTCAGAGGCTCCAGGACCCCTGAATCAGCAAAACGATCCAACAACAGATCCAGTGACTGCTCCGAATCCACTGCCGCCATCGTCAGAGTCAGCGCCCCTGGCAAAGGCCTCTCTGCTGCCACCGCCACGGACCCCGCTTTGGGCCCCGCACTGAAACGCAGCCCCCCCGCTGACACCAGCAGCAACAACACTGCCACCACCACCGGAAACACACCCAAACCACGCAAACCCACATGCCGCTTCGTTCCGGAAAACACTGACTTCAGCACCACCGGCTGAAGCTCGGCCACAACACGCTTCAACAGCACATCCACATCAGCCGAATCCCCCGCCGAACGCAGACTGAACAGACCAGCACTGACCCCCTGCAGCTGGCTCAGACGCTCCCGACAGACCGCACACCCCTTCACATGACCACGCAGTTCCTGCTCCTCCCGCTCCGTAACGCAGCCCGCTGCCAGCAGGCTCAGCCCCTCGGAATACTGTTCACAGTTGTCTTTCATCGCAATCATGCCTGCCTCGCCCGTGATTCCACAGTCGTCGAAAAAAGGTTCACACAAAATTTCTGCTGCCGCAGTTTTTCCAGACCATGATGCAACCGCGATTTCACCGTTCCCAAAGGAATCCCCAACGCACCGGAAATCTCCTCCAAACTCAACTCTGCCTGAAATCTCAACTCAATCACCTGGCGATGCTCCTCCGGCAGCAAAGCCACCGCTCGCCGCAGTTGCTCCGCTTCCTCCTGAATCTCAAGCGACTCAGATCCGGACAAACCACGCTGCGACTGCCCCTGCGGTCCGTCCACTGCCGCCTCCACACCATGTTCCCCCTCCTGCAATAACCGACGCCGGCCTGCCCACTTCAAATAACGATGTCTCAGTATGCCGTATAACCACGTCGAAAACCGACAGCGACCATCAAATCGCTCCAGGCCCCGCCAGGACTCCAGCAGCGTCTCCTGAACCAAATCTTCAGACTGCTGATGATCACGGCACAGTGCCAGGGCCCCACGCAGCAAACGACCGCAATGCCCCCGCACCAACACCTGAAATGCCACCGTATCCCCGGCCGCTGCACGGCGGATAAGTTCTGTCTCAGATGTGGTCGCGTCGGTTTCCATACCCCTTATTCCCCGGTCACAGCTCACGGGTTCACGCAAAATTCAGGTTTCAAAAAATTCCGCACGTTCAGGCAACCACACTCAATCCATCCACACTCCCACCAATCCACCCCATTTCATGTTGCTTTTCCGCAACATCTCGACATATTCCTCAGCTGTAAACCTCTGCAACCCAATCCCTTCCGGATTTTCGTTGACTTCCCCAAACCTGCCGATCTCAACACAGCAAACAGCACCCACAGCTATGGAACGTCACCACGTTCTGGCCATAGTCAACCCCCGCAGCGGCCTGCAACTCGGACTGCAGGCTGCCAACACGCTGCAAACTTCCCTGCAACAGGCCGGCTGCCAGCTGACCGTCATCACCACCCGCGGCCCTGGACACGCCACACACATCGCCGCCGCAGCCGAACTGCAGAACTTCCACTGCATCGCTGCCATCGGTGGTGACGGCACCATCCACGAAATCGTCAATGGTCTGATGCAGCGTTCCACACCCGCCCAAATACCCATCGCCATCGTCCCCGCCGGAACCGGCAATGCCCTCGCACTCCAGTACAACCTGCTGTCCGTCAGAGACGCAGCCGACAAAATTCTTCGCGGCCACCCCACACCACTCGACGTCCTCCAGGTAACACAGCAGCACAGCACCACCTGCTGCATCAATATCGCCGGCTGGGGCGCCGCCACCGATATCAACATCACCGCCGAGAAACTTCGCTGCCTCGGACGGTCCCGCTACTCCGTCGCTGCACTCCTGCAAATACTCAATCCGCCCGTCCGCTCCGCCTCCATCACCCTCGATGATCGCAGTATCGATGGCCCGTTTCTCTTTGCAGTCGCCTGCAATACCCGATTCGCCGGACACCGCATGCTGCTGGCGCCCGACGCACGCTGCGATGACGGACTCCTCGACGTGCTGCTCCTCCGCCCAACCTCACGCTGGAACCTGCTGAAAGTCTTCCA
>Ga0209985_10001884_pt1 | contig 19653 bp, 19 predicted proteins | sample NOAtaG_FD_187305 | JGI IMG/M metagenome (GOLD analysis project Ga0209985, IMG submission 187305) | Freshwater lake microbial communities from Lake Erie, under a cyanobacterial bloom - NOAA_Erie_Diel6S_1000h metaG (SPAdes) (version 2) | ecosystem: Environmental > Aquatic > Freshwater > Lake ...
GTTTCAACGCTGGCGAGTTCCCCATGGAGCTGAGCGCCTTCCCGCTGAACGGACCCGGAGCGGTGATGACCGCGCTCACCGTGAGCGGGACCTTCCGATGGGAGGGTGAGCCCGGCGACGGATTGAACCTGGTGTTCTCCGAAGAGGAGGACGGGATCAAGCTCAGTTATTGGCCGGAGAAAGTGGCGGAAGGGGAGTTCTCCTTCACGTTCCATGCACCGGCGCGCAGCAGCAAGGCCACCAACAAGCTGTACTTCTGGAACACCACAGGCAAGCCTTTCCGAGTGGAGGGGTTCAGCGTGCAGGCAACGCGCTATCGGGCGCCTTGACCTACACCAGCACGATCCGCTCCTCCTTCACCAACGGCTTTCCCGTCAGGCGCAGAAAGAGCTGTGCGGTGGCCACCACGTCCTTCTTGCAGTAGGTGGCAATGCGCTCCAGGTCGCCCTCCTCATAGTACACGCGCGCCACATCGGCGCCACTGATGTCGTCCTTGGGCGTGGGAATGCCGAGGATGTGCGTGAGCAATGCCAGCGATGTGTATGCCTTGCGATCACCGAAGCTCCAGAGGTTCATGGTGTCCAGGTGGCCCACTTCCCACGGCTTCAGTCCGGCAATGTCCAGCAACTTCGGTAAGCGGATGCCGTGCACCACACAGCGCCGTGCGACCCACGGAAAGTCGAACTCCTTGCCGTTGTGCCCGCAGAGCCAGTGGTCGTCGGAGCTGTAGTGGCGGTCCAGCAGGTCCACGAAGCGTTCCAGCACGTCGCGCTCGTTATCGCCGTGAAAGCTGGTCACGCGCAAGGACCAGTCGGCGTCCTGTTTGTGCAGGCTGCCCACGCCGATGCAGATGATCTTGCCGAACTCGGCCAGGATGCCGCCGCGCTCCCCATACAGCTGTTCGGCGGTCTTCTCCTGCCGCTCCTGCTCGTAGCGCGTTTTTTCGCTGAACAGTTTGGCGGTGCGTTCATCCAGTTCGTTCCACCGGGCGTGTTGCGGAACGGTCTCAATGTCGAGGAAAAGGACCTTGCTCAGGTCGCGCACATGGTCGGCACGCATGGGTGTTGGCTTGGCTGCCTGAAGATACGTGCAGGGATCCCTTCGGTACAAGACCCCGGTCCCGGGCGCCCAGCGCCTCTATTGGATCATCACGCCGCGCTTCTCCAGCAACGGCACCGTGGTGAAGTTGCCTTCCTCGATGCTTCCGGCCAGGAAGATGTACTTCTTGTCGAACATCTCTCGGCCCACGTAATAGCTGAGCCAGTACTGGTTGCTCAACCCGAACACATCCTCCACGATCCGCTCGATCTTGGCCCAGCTCCGCGGTTCCAGCCTGTCCAGGAAATGGCGCATCTCACTGGTCTTGCGCGCTTCGCCTTCGAGCTCGCCGTAACCGCGTGAGCTCACCAGTACGTTCTCCAGCGCTTCCTCCCGCTGGTTGATCACGTACACGTACCAGGCCTCTTCGCCTTCCTCATCGGTCTCACGCACCACGGCCATGGCAACGCCTTCCACCTTGGGCTCATGAATGTCCTTGCGCATGATCAGGCCGGTCGTTTGGCAAGTTCGCGGGCAATGGCGATCCACTTGAACACGTCGGTGGGGTGTCCGGTATCGTTCACCTCTTCGCGCTTCATGCCCGTGCGCACCATCACGATGCGCTCGTGCGGGATCACCACTACGTATTCGCCGTGGAATCCGCGGCAGTAGTGGATCGGCATGCCGTCCACCTCCGCCAGCCACCAGAAGTAGCCATACCGTTCGTTGGGCTTGCCTTTGTCCATCACCTTGGCCGGTGTAATGGAGGCCTGCCAATAGTCGCGCGGCACGATCTGCCGGCCTTTCCACATGCCGCTGTCCAGGTACAGTTGCCCGATACGACCGAAATCACGGGCCGTGGCGTACAGGCAGCAGAAGGCCTTGAAGTCGCCATCCGCGCGGTCCTTGCCCCAATAGGCGTCATGCTCGCAGCCCAAGGGTGTCCAGATCTTTTCGCGTACCAGTTCGTCCAGTGGACGGCCGTAGGCGGCCTCCAGCACTTCGGCCATGATCTGCGTGGCACCGCTGATGTAGTCGAGCTCGGTCCCGGGCTCGTCGCGGCAGGGCTGCTCCAGGCTCAGTTCGCGCACGTTGGTCCCGTAGTAGCCCTTGGCGTTGTCGCTGAACGGGTCGGCACCGCTCTCGCTCCAGTCCAGTCCCGTGCTCATCGTCAGCACGTGTTCGATCGTGATCTTGGCGTGGCAGTCGTCGGTGTATTCGGGCAGGTAGTTGCCCACGGGTTCCTGTACGTTCTTGATCACGCCCTCTTGAATGGCAATGCCCGTAAGCACGCTGATGTAGCTCTTGGCCACGCTGAAGCTATTGCTCACGCTATCGGCGTCCCAGCCGTTCCAGTACTGTTCCAGGATCAGGCTGTCGTTCTGCCACACCGCGAAGCCCACGCTGTGCAGGGCCTTCAGTTCCGCCTCTTGTTCGGGCAACAAGGCCAGTTTGCCAAAGCGTGCACCAATGGGCCAGGGCTGCGGGTCGGTGGCCGCGATGGTGGCGTAGGGGAAGAAATCGCGGTCGTCGATCTCGGGGCTCGTGCGGCCGATGAGGTAGGTGTAGCGCACCCCTCGGGGTACGTGGCCATTGCCGGTGAGGTACGCCAGGGCGATGAACGCTCCGAGCACGATGGCGGTCCAGAATAGGAAACGGATCAGTAAGCGCATGGTCGAATGGGTCCCGACGAAAGTAACGCCACAGGGTGCTCCGGTATCCGGAACATGGCCATACGATGAAATGCGGAAAGCGGAATGGGCCCGGAAGGCGTGAGTGGACGATCAACCCTTCAGCGCCTCGGCACCGCCCACGATCTCCAGGATCTCGTTGGTGATGGAGGCCTGACGCGCCTTGTTGTAGGTGAGCTTCAGGTCCTTCAGCAGGGCATCGGCGTTGTCGGTGGCCTTGTGCATGGCGGTCATGCGGGCACCGTGCTCAGCGGCGAAGCTGTCCAACAAGGCCTTGTAGAACTGGATCTTCAGGCTCTTTGGAATGATCTCCTCCACGATGGTGGCCCGGTCGGGTTCCATGATGTGGTCCACCTTGGTGCCGCGTGTGGCTGTGGCCTCGGTCTTGGAGGCCGGTGGGATCGGCAGGTATTGCTCTTCCGTGGTGATCTGCACCGCGGCGTTCTTGAACTTGTTGTAGAACAGCACCACGCGGTCATAATTGCCTGTGGTGTATTCGTGCATCAACAGTTCGGCCACCGGTGCGGCCTTGTCGAAGGAAAGTCCATCGAACAGGTGTGCCAGATCGGTGGGAAGCTTGTCGTTCAGCATCCCGCTCCGGCGGTAGGTGTCCATGGCCTTTTTGCCCACGGGCAGCAAGGTCACTTCCTGGCCTTTCTCCTTGGCCTCCACCAGCGCCTTGCGGATGAGGCGATACACCTGCGTGTTGAAGGCGCCGGCCAGACCGCGGTTGCTCACGATGGCCACGAAGAGGACCTTCTTCACCTCGCGCGGGGAGCTGTACACGCCCTCACTGCTGTCGAGGCTGGCGCTCACATTGCCCAGGATGGTCTGCAACTTCTCGGCATAGGGACGCATGCGGATGATCGCGTCCTGGGCACGACGCAGCTTGGCCGCGCTCACCATTTTCATGGCCGCGGTGATCTGCTTGGTGCTGTTCACCGAGACGATCCTGCTACGTACCTCCTTCAGACTGGGCATTGAGTGGGGCTGCTGTTCCGGGCCAGTAGGTCGACCCGGTGGGTCGACGCTACCGGTGCTCCGATCTTAGTTATCCAGGCTCTTGATCAGGTCCGCGGCCACCTTTTCCAAGGTTCCGGTGATCTGGTCGTTGTAATCACCCTTCTTTAGTGCGGCGAGCACATCGCTGTGCTTGTTGCGCAACATGGTGATGAACTCGGCCTCGAACTGGCGGACGTTCTTCACGGGGATCTTGGTCAGCAGGCCCTTCACACCACAGTAGATGATGGCGATCTGCTCTTCCACACGCATGGGACTGTTCTGGCCCTGCTTCAGGATCTCCACGTTGCGCGCGCCCTTGTCCAGTACGGCCTTGGTGGCGGCATCGAGGTCGGAGCCGAACTTGCTGAAGGCCTCCAGTTCGCGGTACTGCGCCTGGTCCAGCTTCAGCGTGCCGGCCACCTTCTTCATGCTCTTGATCTGCGCGTTACCACCCACGCGGCTTACGCTGATACCCACGTTGATCGCGGGACGCACACCACTGAGGAACAGGTTGCTCTCCAGGAAGATCTGTCCGTCCGTGATGGAGATCACGTTGGTGGGGATGTAGGCGGATACGTCACCGGCCTGCGTCTCGATGATCGGCAGAGCGGTCAGTGAACCACCGCCCTTCACCTTGCCGCGAAGGCTTTCGGGAAGGTCGTTCATCTGGCTGGCCACGGTCTGGTCGGCCGTGATCTTCGCGGCACGCTCCAGCAGACGGCTGTGCAGGTAGAACACGTCGCCGGGGTAGGCTTCACGTCCGGGAGGACGACGCAGCAGCAGCGATACCTCACGGTAGGCCACGGCCTGTTTCGAAAGGTCATCGAACACGATCAGTGCCGGACGACCGGTATCACGGAAGAACTCGCCGATGGCGGCACCGGTGAACGGTGCGTAGAACTGCATGGGGGCGGGGTCGCTCGCATTGGCGGCCACCACCGTGGTGTAGGCCATGGCGCCGTTCTCCTCCAGGGTCTTCACGGTGCCGGCCACGGTGCTGCCCTTCTGGCCAATGGCCACGTAGATGCAGTACACAGGCTGTCCGGCCTCGTAGAACTCGCGTTGGTTGATGATGGTGTCGATGGCCACCGTGCTCTTGCCGGTCTGGCGGTCACCGATGATGAGCTCGCGCTGGCCACGGCCGATGGGGATCATGGCGTCCACCGCCTTGATGCCGGTCTGCAGCGGCTCCTTCACGGGCTCGCGGTAGATGACGCCCGGCGCCTTGCGCTCGATGGGCATCTCGAACACCTCTCCGGTGATCGGGCCCTTGCCGTCGATGGGTTCACCCAGGGTGTTCACCACACGTCCCACCATGCCTTCGCCCACGTTGATGCTGGCGATGCGACGGGTGCGCTTCACGGTGTCGCCTTCCTTGATACCCACGCTGGGGCCCAGGAGCACGGCGCCCACGTTGTCCTCCTCCAGGTTCAGAACGATGGCGCGCAGGCCGCTGGCGAACTCCACGAGCTCACCGCTCTGCACACCCTGCAGGCCGTAGATGCGGGCAATACCATCACCCACCTGCAGTACGGTCCCGACCTCTTCGAACTCCGCAGCATCCCGCACGCCGGCGAGCTCCTGCTTGATGATCGCCGATACTTCGGCGGGTTTCACTTCTGCCATGATACGATTGTCTTAGAACTTCGGGATGTACGGGTTCTCGGCGAAGGTGCGCCGGATCACGTGGAGCTTGTTGCGCAGGCTGGCGTCCCATTGCAGGTCGCCCACTTGGATGATGCCGCCACCAATGATCGAAGGGTCCACCGTCTCGTGCATCTCAACGGTCTTGCCCGGATAGCGGAGCGCCGTTATTTGACGCGTCTTTTCCAGTTCCGCCGGGGTCAATTTCACGGCGGTGGTGATGCGGCAGATGACGATGTTCTTCTGCTCCAGGTAAAGCTCCTCAAAGGCGCGGGCGATCTCGGGGATCAACTGTTCACGGCCCTTGCGGGTCACCACGCTGAAGAAATGCTGGGCGATCTCGCCCACCTGGCCGCCGAAGATCTTGTTCAGGACGCGCTGTTTCTGGTCGGCCCGGATCACCGGGCTCTTCAGCATCACACGCAGATCGGAACTGCCGGTGCAGGTGTCGAGCATCAGCTTGACATCGGTGCGCACCTGCTCCATCTGGCCTCTTTCGAGGGCCAGGTCCATCAACGACTTGGCATACCGGTATGCAGCCTGTTGGTTCCTCATGAAAGTCGGGCCTCGGCCTCCTTCAACATGCGGTCCACCAATGCGCGTTGGGCGGCGTCATCGGCCAGCTTCTCGCGCAGCAGTTTTTCGGCGATCTCCACGCTGAGCTCGCCGACCAACATCTTGATGTCGGCCACAGCGGCGTTCTTCTCGTTGCGGATCTCGGCCCGGGCGCGCTCGATCATCGCAGCGGCTTCCGCCTTGGCCTTTTCCTTGGCCTCGGCGATCTCCTTGTCGCGGATGTCACGGGCTTCCTTGAGGAGCACTTCGCGCTCCTCGCGGGCAGCGCGGTTCAGGTCCTCGTTGCGGGCGTTCAGGGCCGCCATCTCCTCGCGCGCCTTCTTCGCCTCGCTCAGGGCGTCCTCAATGCCTCGCTCACGCTCGTTGAGCGTCTCGAGGATGGGTTTCCACGCGAATTTGCGCAGGATGAACAGCACCGCCAGGAACGATACCGTCATCCAGAAGATGAGGCCAAAGGAGAATTGGATCAGCATGGCTTGGGGTCAATGGTTACGACCGGCCGGTGCTCAGAGCACCATGGCGAGAAGGCCCACAACGATACCGAACATGGCAGCACCTTCCACCAGAGCGGCGGCGAGGATCATGTTGGCACGGATGTCGTTGGTGGCTTCGGGCTGGCGCGCAATGGCCTGCATGGCGTCACCGCCGATGCGGCCGATGCCGATACCGGCAGCGAGGGCAGCAATGCCGGCACCGATGGCGGCGAAACCGAAGTGAGCGTTCTCGGCAGCGGCTTGCAGGAGGATCGAGAGGAACATGTCGAACGGGTTTGGGTTTGCGTTGGTTCTTAGTGGTGGTGGGGCTCCTCGATGGCAGCACCCAGGTACATCGCGCTCAGGAAGGTGAACACGAAGGCCTGGATGAAGGCCACAAGCAGTTCCAGCATGCTCATGAAGATGGTGAAGGCCAGGCTGAAGACGCTCACGCCCCAGCCCAGACCGGCATTGATCTCACCGAAGATGAAGATCAACGCGAAGAAGCTCAATACGATGATGTGACCGGCCGTGATGTTCGCGAAGAGTCGGATCATCAGGATGGCAGGACGCAGGAACACACCGAGGATCTCCACCGGCGTCAGGATCAGCAGCACCGGTTTGGGCACGCCCGGCATGGCCAGGATGTGGCCCCAGTAGTGGCGATTGCCGTGGATCAACGTGAGCACGAACGTGATGGCGGCCAGGGCGAAGGTCACCGAGATGCTACCGCTCACGTTGGCGCCGAAGGGGAAGATCGGGATGAGCCCCATCAGGTTGTTGATGAGGATGAAGAAGAACACCGTGAGCAGGAAGGGCATGAAGCGCTCGTACTTCGGACCGATGTTCGCCTTGGCCACATCATCGCGCACGAACAGGATGATCGGCTCGATGAAGCTCTGCAGGCCCTTGGGGGCGCCTACGCCACGTTTGCGGTAGCCACCGGCCACGCTCAGGAAGATGATCAGCATCAGGGCGATGCTCACCAGCATGCCCAGCACGTTCTTGGTGATGCTCACATCCCACGTGGCGGCGGTCAGGGCCTCGTTCAGGGTGGCGCCGTGCACGTCCGTCCCGTCCGGGGCGTCCGTGGCCAGCAGCTTGCCTTCCTGGAGGAAGTAGCCTCCGTAGGTCTTGTGTCCGTGATCGAAACGGGCGCTGGAGAACACGCTGAGGCCACGCTCGGTGTTGTACACGATGATGGGGAGCGGGAGGGAGGTATGACCCCACAGGTGCCAGCCGTGCTCGTCGGTCACGTGACCCATGATCATCTTTCCCGGATCGAACTTTTCCGTGGCGTGTTCGTCGTGCGCTTCGGTATGCTCGGCGTGTGCCTCCGCTCCAGTGGCCACCATCTCGTGCTGGTGGGTGGTGTCCCCGGCGGCATGCTCGTGGCCTTCATGCTGCGCCACCGACACCCCTGCGAACAGTACGCTGAACAGAAGGAATGTGGCGCGGATCAAGGCTTTCATCACGGTTGTGCGGGGGTAGTGCCCCCCTCAATGCGGGCGCAAAGGTAGAATTCGGGACGGAATTGCGGAAATGCGATATCGAGGCTATCTCCGACCGGTCTCCTTGAACAGGTGCAGCATGGCACCCGTGATACCCAACAACGCCAGAAGGATGGTGAAGATCGGGAACCGCCAAGCCACCAGCCCATCGATCCACCAACCCGCGAAGGTGAAGGCCAGGATGATGCCCATCATGGTGAGCCCAAGCCCCATGAAGCGCAGGTATCCAGCATATTGGTCGCGGATCCGCTTGGGGTTCGGGGCGTTCATGCCTGGGGTCGTTGGCGCATGAGGCCTACCGAGCGCGAGGTGCTGAAGGCCAGGAAGGCCAGGTACAGCAGTACGAAGGTGATGGCCACGGGGATCAGGTGCTCACGTGGCAGGGTGATCAGGAGCACCAGCAGCGTCACCAGCGAGAGCATCATTTTGATGACCAGCCCGGCCATGAACCGGCGTACAAAGGCTTTCGGGTCGGTGCCATGCACGCGCTCCTGCCAGGTATGAAGGATGAAGGTGAGCAGCGCGAAGAAGGTGAGCATGCCCCAGTAAAGGGCCGTTACCGGTACTGCGGCGAAGCGAAGCGTGAGCGCCATGGCTGCGCCACATACCCCAACGAACGCCAGTAAAGGGAACAGGAACGACCAGCGACCGCTCGCCACGGAAGTGTTGGCCATGGGAGGATCAGCGGGCGGCCTGGGCAGGCTCCGGACGTGCAGCGCCATCGGTGCGCAAGCGTGCCGGGTCCATCTCCTTCACCACGCCACCGGCCATGCTGCAATTGCCGGTGAACACCGCGCCCGGCTCGATGGCCAGCTTCTTGGTGTTGATGTCGCCGTGCAGCTTCGCCGTGGCCTTCAGGCTGAGCAGGTCCTGGCAGTTCACCTTGCCGAGCACCGTGCCCTCAATGTCGGCGCTTTGGCAGACCACCTCGCCTTCGATCACCCCGTTCTGCCCCACGATCACCCGGCCACGGGCGGTCAGCGTGCCCTTGATCTTGCCGTCGATCCTGATATTGCTATCGCTCTGGATCTCGCCCACAATGGAGGTACCCTCCATGATGCTATTGATCTTGCCGGGGCTGATGGGTTCTACAGGCTTGGTCATGGCGGCGGCGGCGGGTTTTTCGCTTCGGAACATGGTCCCTTTGCTTTGGGGTTCAACGGCGTTCCGTGCAAAGATAGCGGCGGGTCCCACTTATCCTACTGACGGCCAAGGTAGTTCTGCGTGAAGAAGGTGGCGTATGCGTCGATGTCCTTGGATTTGTAAACGATCGCATAATTCTCCGGCGTGATGGGGTAGGCCGGAAAGCCTTTGTCGTTGATGCCCTCAAGCGTGCTTTTATCTCCGGTGAACAACGAATGGAACTCCATGGCGAGGGCCTTTGAGGGCAGGGGTTGCAGCAATACCACCTGGCGCTCGGTATCCAGGAAGCTGTTGGTCACTTGCAAGGGTGTTCCCGGCATGTACGTGTTGACGAAATCGGAGAGGCGTGCCTTGACACTGGCCATGTTGGTTCCGGCATTGGGGAACACGATCATGTACGAGTGCTGCTCGTTGCTCATGGTGAATACCGGACCGGAGGGTGCCGGTTTGGGCGCCCCCTGGCCTCCTCCCCCGGTGCCGGCACCGTCCAGCGCGGCCAGCAGGTTGTCCGCTGCCTGTGCCTCCTCGGTGCCCGCATACTGGGCCTTCACATCCATCAACGCTGCCCGGTACCCGGTCATGTCGCGCATGCCACCCTTGGCCAGGGCTTTCAGGATGTGGTACTTGGAGCGGAAATGGTTGCGAGGCTCATCCTGGATCACGCGGTCGCAGGTGCTGATCACGCTGCTGTACGCGTATTGCCGATAGAGCTGGTAGGTCTCCCGGTAGGCCGCCTCTTCCTGCTGGCGCCGGACCTCGTCGGCCTGCAGCATGTTGGGGTCGCGCACCAAACGGGCGAATTCGGAAGTGGGCCAGCGTTCCAGGATGATGTTGGCGTAGGTCTGTGATCCGCTGCCGCCCATGAGGTCCACCCAGCCTTCGGCCTCTTTTTCCAAGTAGATGCGGTACAGCTGATAGTGGCTTTCGGGGGTGTACCGGCACTCATCGAACCGGTTGTTGAGCACCTCGAAGCTTTCAATGGCGTTCTCACGGTCCTTCAGTTGCTCCTTGTAGATCATGCCGCTCACATAGAGCGCCTCGCACACCCGCTCGTTGGAGGCCGTGATGCCCTCGAGGTCACGGGGAATGTCCTTGCCATAGGAGGCAGGGTCCTTCCAAGCGGGCTCACCATCCTTCTCGGCGGTCTCTGTGCCATCCTCCTTGCCATCCTCCTCCGGGTTGTCGGTCAGCACCACGGTCTTGTCCTTGCGCCGCCAGTCGTCCTCCAAGGGGCGGTTCCCCCATTTTTTGCGGAAGCTGGCCAGGCCGCGGGACAGCTGCTGTGGGTCGTAGAAGTACCATGCACCCCTCCCGGCAGGGGCACCAGGAGCAGGCCGCGGGGCAGTGGCGGGCACATCGGCAGCACTGGCCTCTTCCTCCTTGCGCCGCAGGTCCTCTTCGGCCTTTTCGCGTTCGCGGATGATGCCCCTGATCTTCTTCTCCAGGTCCTCTTCGTTCAGTCCCGCCAGCGCTTGCAGGCTGTCCTCGCGCTCAATGATCTCCAGTTGCTCCACCAGTTTGCCGAGCACCCGGGCGCGGGTGTCCACCTCGTCGTAGCGGGCGTGCTCCTCGCTCAAAAGTGCGCTGGTACTGTCATAGTACTGCTGGGCGCTACGGTAGTTGCGGTCCTCGAAATAGATGTCCGACAGCTTCAGGAAGCTCTTGGCCTTCTGGCGCGTGTCGGTGGTGCTCACTTGCGTGCTGGTGCGCAGGTGGGCCATGGCCTCCTCCTTTTTCCGCTCCTTCAGGTCCAGGTCGGCCAGGGCGTAGTGGATCATGTCGAAGTGGTCCACGTGCTTCTGGTCCTTCAGCATGCGGTTCAGCTTCTGGCGCAGCGCCTTGCTATCGCCCTTGTTGAAGGCCAGTGCCTGCATGATCTGCGCATGGAAGGCCATTTCGTAGGTGGGCGACATTTTCAGCACTTTGCCGTACTGGGCGATCGCCTTTTCCTCGTAGCCCTTGCGCTCGTACAACTGGGCCAGGACGAACGACCAACGCACACGGTCCCGTTTGCGCTTGGCCGTGGGTGCTGCCCGCTCCAGGTGCATGATGGCGTCGTCGATCTTGCCGCGCTTCAGGTTCAGCTCGGCATACACGGCGTCCAGTTCGGAAAGGTCCAGGTCCTTGGGGATCTTTTTCAGGTCACGCACCTGGTCCAGCGCGCTCTGGGCCTTGCCGTATTGTTCCAGCACGATGGCCGTACGGGCGGTCCAGATCTGGCTTTCCAGCTGGCGGTTCTGGTCCTTGAAGCGCTTGCCGATGTAAGCGAAACCACGCTCGGCCTCGTAGAAGTTCCGCCTGTAGAAATGGCTCTTGGCGATCACGAACCAGGCATCGTCGATCCAGGTGTTCTTCTCCTTGCCTTTGATGTCCATGCTGTGCCGGTCGATCACCGTGGAGCATTTCTCGATGCACTTCTCCAGATCGGGGATCGCGGCCTTGGCCTGTTCTTCGGTACCATATACGAACAGTGGCAGCACCTCGTCATAGTCGTCCACATGGGCGTCCTCTATGCCCGTCACCACTTCCTTCAGCTTCTCGTTGGCATTGAACCAGCCATTGTCCCGGGCCGTCAGGCGGTGGAACGTGCGGTTCAGGAAGGCGTCCTTCTCCTGCGAACAGGAGGCGGCCAGCAGGGCCAGCGCAAGGGTCGCGAACAGAAGCGGACGATATGGGCGGATAGGGGGCACCGGTACGGTGTGGATAACTGCGAACGGGCGAAGATATTTCATCGGCCCGCACCGGGGATGGGCTTGTCCGTCATGATCGCCACCTTTGTGGCATGGCCGAGACGACCCCACCGGACCGGAAGCGTGCTGGCAGAAAGGGAAACAAGCTGCTCCTGAAGCTGCGCAGCAAGTACCGGCTGGTCATGATCGATGACCGCACCTTCGAGGAGCGGTTCAGCATGCGCCTGAACCGGTTGAACGTCCTGTTGGTGGCCATTGGCGCGTTCACCTTGCACGGGTTGTTCGTTACGGCGGTCATCGTGCTCACCCCGCTGAAGCGCTACATACCGGGCTATGCCGACCAGGAGACCAAGTTGAACGCCTACCGCAGTACCCTGAAGGCCGATTCGTTGGAGGTGGAGCTCCACGTGCGCGACCTCTACCTGGCCAACCTGCGCGCCGTGCTCCGCGGCGAGCTCCCGGCCGATAGCGCATCGCTGAGCGCCCCCGTCACCGTGGTGCCCGCTCCGGCCGACCTGGTGCCCGGCCGCGCCGATAGTGTGCTGCGCTCGCGGATAGCACGGGAGGAGGCCTACGAACTACAGGAGTCCAAGGCGCCTGTAGGGGGGCGTGAGCTTGCAGGCATGTTCTTCTTTCCGCCGTTGCAGGGCGTTGTCACCAGCACCTTCGATCGGGCGCAGAAGCACTTTGGGATCGACATCGTGGCCAAGGCCGATGCCGCGGTAAAGGCCTGCCAGGCCGGCACCGTGGTGTTCGCCGGATGGACCACCAACGAGGGCCATGTGCTGCAACTCCAGCACGCCAACGATCTGGTGAGCGTGTACAAGCACAACAGTGTGCTGTTGAAACAGGTGGGAGACCGCGTGAAGGCCGGAGAGGCCATCGCCATCGTGGGCAACAGTGGTGAGCTCACCACCGGTCCGCACCTTCATTTGGAGCTCTGGTACAAGGGCGATCCGGTCGACCCGCAGACCTACATGGTGTTCAAGTAGGGAAGGCCTTCGCCATGTCACTGAAAGCCACCATCGCCCTGCCCTATGCCCGCTGGGCCACCAAGCAGGTGATGCGCCGTGCCATGGACCCGGTGGCCACGCAACAGGCGGTGCTGAACGAGCTGGTGCGCTTTGCCGGCGACACCTTTTTCGGTCGCGAGCACAAGCTCCACGAGGTACGCACGCACGCCGATCTGGTGCAGGCGGTCCCCTTGCGTGATTACGAGGGGTTCAGGCCCTACATGGAACGCATCATGTTCGGCGAGGAGGATGTGTTGTGGCCGGGCCTGCCCACATACTTCTGCAAGACCAGTGGTACCACCAGCGGCGCCAAGTACATCCCCATCACCAAGGAGAGCCTGTCCAACCATATCGGCAGTGCCCGGCGCGCTTTGCTGGCCTACATCGCCCACAGCGGCCGCGCCGACTTCGTGGACGGCAAGATGATCTTCCTGCAGGGCAGCCCCGTGCTCGATAAGAAGGGCCTCATTCCCACCGGACGTCTCAGCGGCATCGTGGCCAACCATGTGCCCGCCTACCTGCTGAAGAACCGCATGCCCAGCTTCGCCACCAACAGCATTGCCGATTGGGAAACGAAGGTGGAGGCCATCGTTGGTGAAACAATGCGCGAGGACCTGCGCCTGATCAGCGGGATCCCCGCCTGGGTGCAGATGTACTTCGAGCGGTTGCTGGCCCGCACGGGCAAGGCCACCGTGAAGGAGGTCTTCCCCCACTTCTCGCTATTCGTGTATGGCGGGGTGAACTACGCGCCTTATCGCAGCCGCATGGAATCGCTCATCGGCGCGAGCGTGCCCAGCGTGGAGCTCTTTCCCGCGAGCGAGGGCTTCATCGCCTACCAGGACCAGGACAACGACGACGGCCTGCTGCTGGTGTTGGACAATGGCATCTACTTCGGCTTCGTGCCCATGCAAGGCAACGACCGCAGACCGCGGTCCATCGCCGAGGTGGAGCTGGACACGCAGTATGCCCTGGTGCTCTACACCAACGCCGGCCTTTGGGGCTACGAGATCGGCGACACCGTGAAGTTCACTTCGCTCACGCCGCCACGCATCAAGGTCACCGGCCGTACCAAGCATTTCACCAGTGCTTTCGGCGAGCATGTGATCGCCGAGGAAGTGGAGGGGGCCCTGAAGGATGCCATTGCGGTGGTGCCGTGTGAAGTGGCCGAGTTCACCGTAGCCCCGCAGACCACGCCCGCCGATGGCCTGCCCTTCCATGAATGGTTCATCGAGTTCGCGGCACCGCCGGCGGACATGCATCGCTTTGCGTCCGTTATGGACGAGGCCTTGCAGAAGCGCAACCCCTACTACAAGGACCTGATCACCGGCAAGGTGCTTCGGCCCTTGGTGATCACGGCTGTGCCGCGCGGTGGTTTCTCCGCCTGGATGAAGGCGCGGGGCATGAACGATGCACAGAGCAAGGTGCCACGGTTGGCCAACGACCGTCGCTATGTGGAGGGGTTGATCTGATCACCCCACGTTCACGCGCAGCTGGTCACCATCCACGGTTGCGGGATAGCTCTTCAGGTCCTGCTTGCTGGGTCCCTTGGTCACTTTTCCGTTCTGGTCGAAGGTGCTGCCGTGCCAATCACAGGTGAGCACGCCGGCCTTCTCTTTCACCGGTCCGTTCTTGTGCGGACAGTTCAACAGGAGCGCGGTGTATGTGCCATCATCGCGGCGCACCACCATCAACTTGGCGCCCAGCCCCTGGGCCTTCACCATGGTCGTGCCGCTCTTGTTCAGCTCGCTCAGCGGGATGTTGACCACGCCATCGGTCACGGCGAGGCTCTTGCTGGCACTACAACTTTCCAAGGTGGCCACGGCAGGAACAACGGCCAGTGCGGCACAGGCCTGGCAGGCGGAGCGGAGGAAGGTGCGACGGTCCATGGGGCGGTTCGTTCGTTGGGTGATCGGGTTGATGCGAGGGGTGAAGTTCCGATGTTCGGCCGTTGGTCTCAATCCACGCGCCGGAACACCAGCACGGCGCCGTTCGCAGCGCGCAAGGTGAGGTCGTTGTTGTGGAACGTGTAACGCAGCGGGGCACTGCCCAAGGCGTTGTGAAAGGCCTGTTCGATGCGCTCCACGGCCCCGGGGCAGGCGCGCAATGTGCGCATCAGTGCGCCGAGGTACAATCCTTCAGGCGTAACGGTGAACGGCCCGGAGATCCCGTTGCAGCCATCGCTGCCCACCACTTGCCCGTCGGCCACGAAGAACTCCAGTCGCGGACCTTCACGGAACAGCTTCGGGTCCACACGTTTCCCATCCATGGACATCAGCATCCAGATGTCGTGCAGGCGCACCGGTGGAAGGAACTCGCCTTGGCCTGCAAGCTCAGTGTTCGCAGAAGAAGGTTCAGCACCTCTTATCCGCACGGTCGTTGGAAAGGCCCCCTGAACTGCGGTCGCCACATCGTTCGCCACGACCTCGATATGCACATCGTCGACCGTGCTGACATAGCGATACCCGCCATCCTTCTCGTTCATCGGCGCGGAATAGGGGAATACGAGGCGAGCCATGCCAACGTGGTCCAGGACGAAGCCTTGTTGCGGATGCACGGTCAGCAACCACCCTTCACCCGCTGCATGGAACTCCACACCCCGGAGCACGTCGCGTTGCCGGTCCAGCACGAGCGAATCACGCGGGGGTGCTGGCGTTGTGGTCCGCATGGCAAGTGCGGTCCTCACATTGCGCTCCGCGAGGAACAGGTAGGCATCGGGCATGTGGTTCACGAACATCCGCTCACGTTGTTGCGGGAAACGAGCGCTGTACGCACTATCGGGCATCAGGGTGATGATGGTGCCTGCACGCGCATAGTTGTTGGTGGCCGCGTACGGTGGCGGCACGAAGTCGGGAAGCGTGCGCTGCACGAAGCCCGAGGCCGAACTGCCGAGGTAGTGCTGGTAGTGGCGCTGGGCCTTGCGGGTGGGCTTGTCCAACTTGTTGTACACGTGCTTCGCCACCACCCGCTGCGTCAGGGGCAGGTCCTTCATGGCCTTCTTGCCATCGGTAAATGGATTGATGGTGTTGAAGTCGTCCACCGTCTGGATGCTCATCGGCGTTTCGGGCACCCAGTCCCAGGCGTTCACCAGGTTGAAGGCCCGGTCGCGCGTGGTGGATTCGTAGTGGTGTGCGAAGAAGAGGTTGCCGGGCTTGGGCGCTGCGCTCGCATAGGTCTTCAGCCGAAGGTCAGCAGGTAACTGGCCGCGGGTCCGCAGGTCCCACAGGTGTGCGGTGAGCAGGTAGGCCAGTGCGCCGCCCTGGCTGTGCCCGGTAATGATCACATCACGCACGCCGGCCCGGTACAGCGAGTCCACCTTGGGCAGGATGTCGCGTTGAAGGAAGCCCAGCCCCACGGTCCAGCCCACATGCACGGCGGCCTGTGGGTCATCGGCCAGGTGGTACTGGAACGTGAACCCCTTCTCCAATTGCATCGACCCCGAGGCCGGTATCATGGCGGCGTAGCCGTTCGCCAGCCAGCTCACGGCCTTGGCGGTGGTGCCGCGCAGGCTGATCACGGCGGTCCCGCGGTCGTCGGTGTGCAGCTCCCACATGTTCTCCAGTCCCATCACCGGCGAGCGGTATACACGCCGGTACTTGCTGCTGTGCGGAATGTCAAGGCCGGGGATCACCGTGTCGGCGAAGCTGCGGCCCACCTTCAGCAGCTCGGTGTATTCCTGCATGTCGAAGCCGGGGGTCAGTTGCGCGTGGAGCACAATGGGGAACAGGATGGTGACAAGCGCGAACAGGCACATGGCAGGCGCTCGCGATGCCATGCCTTGTTGGCGAGGCCGTTCAATACGTGGTGTAGCCATTGGCGCGGTTCAGGTCTTCATTGAACGGAGCGATCTTCAATCCTCTTGCCAGATAACTTTTGGCCATGCTCTTGTCCCGAGCCCTGGTCCAGGAGCGCCACCCGGCCAGATAGGCACCCGCAATGGCATCGACCGGCAGGCTCTCTTGCTGGCCGTATGTACGCTCGAAACGCTTGAGATAGTCCTCGGCTTTTGTGCGCTGGTCAATGTTGAAGTGGTCTTCAGCGGAAATGAGGTACACCAGATGGTAGCAACGTTGGATCCCGGGAGTACCCTTGAGCTCGGGAGCTCGTTCCACCAGGCCGTCAAGGTGCTCCAAATAGCTTGATCGGTCGGGCATTCGCTCCAGCCGTCTCAGTAACGCTTCGCTGACCCAGGCCTCCACTTCCACATTGTTCGGTTCCATGGCCGCGGCCAACAACAGATGCTCCACGGCCGGGTTCCACAGGTTCTTCAGCGCATAATAGCGCCCCATGGCGACATGGTGCTGTAGGGTCAACTTGTTGCGCGTCCGCTCCCGGTCCACCGTGTTCAGGAAGGCGTCGAACATGGCCTTGGCGAACACCGTATCGCCGCGCTGTATCAGGTGCCGGTCAAGCAGTTTCGATTGATCGTCGAGCAGGGCCGCATCGACCTCGGGATCATCGATGAACGAATAACCGGCCAAGAGGAACCGCACGTCGTCCATGGTCTCGAACTCCATTTTATCCAGTCGCATGGCAAGGGCTTGCCGCATGGTGGCCTTGGAAGTGGCGGAGGGGTGCAAGGCGTGAGCCTTCGCGAACATGGAGATGGCCTTCTGTACATCGCTGTCCGCAATGAAAATGCCCGCATTGTGATAATGTGTGCCCACCGCAGCGCGCATATCGATCACGGTATCCAGCCTCGAAATGGTGGATACCGCGCCGACCATCCCCATGGAATCGATCTGCGCTTGCGTGATGCGCTTCGCTCGCAAGAGCTCTTCCACATATTTCTTCTGTGTGCGGGGAGACACCACGAACACACCTCGCACCGGGTCCGTTGTCTCGATCATCGCAGGATAACCGCCGGCCGTTGTGACCAGGAACATGTGGTCGGGCGTTTGGTGCATGTCGAACGGTATTCCCAGGTCGTTCAGGATGATCGCGAACAGCATGGAGGCGGTCACGCAGTTGAAATCCCCGTTGGCGAACAGGTCCGCGAATAGCGCGCGTGCGTCGTACCGTTTCATAAAGGCGGACTGTACCTCCTGGAACAAATGGCGTAGTTGCTTCTCCGATAACGACGCAGCGGACAGACCGCGGTGACGTTCCGTGGACGCCTGTATGCGCCGCATGACCTCCTCCAAGGACGGCCCCTTGAGCCCGCTGTCCGTCAGCATCAAGAGCGTGATGATATCGGCGGTGTTGGGCGTTCCCAACACCCGGCTGAAGCTCTCGGCCTCGCGCTCATCGGCGAACTGGATGAAGGGTTGAAGCTGCTCGGGTACCTGGGCATTGGTCGTCATCAGGACCAGCACGGCGCTTAGTATGGACAACGTCCGGAACAGGCATGCCTTCATGGAACAGTGCATTCGAAACGGAGCATGTGGTTCTTAGCGAGGATCGATCGGCGTCTGGCGCGCCATGGCGTTATTGGCTTCCCTAAAGTAGGGCCGTAGGGCATATCCCGGCTTCGCCAGGGCCGTGGTACTGGACATCATGCAGAGGTCCATGTTCCCCCGGATGATGACCTTTGCCACATGGCCACCATCGGCAACAACGTGCAACATGCGGCCGGACTTTTGCGCAACGGCGAGGCCGTGGCCATCCCCACGGAGACCGTTTACGGCCTTGCGGCGAACGCCTTCGATGAGGCCGCCGTGCTGAAGATCTTCTCCATCAAACAGCGCCCTTCGTTCGATCCGCTGATCGTGCATGTGGCCTGCAGGGAGGACGTGCAGCGTGTGGTGCGCGAGCTTCCGCCCGGCGCCGAGGCGCTGATGGATGCCTTCTGGCCCGGACCGCTCACGTTGGTGTTGCCCAAGCACGCCGGGGTGCCCGATCTGGTCACCAGCGGCCTCGACACCGTGGGCGTGCGTATGCCCGCGCATCCGCTCACGCGCCAGCTGCTCGAGGAACTGGAGTTCCCACTGGCGGCCCCCAGCGCCAATCCGTTCGGCTACGTGAGCCCCACCACCGCGCAGCATGTGGCCGACCAGTTGGGCGACAAGGTGCCCTACATCCTGGACGGTGGTGCGTGCAGCGTGGGCGTGGAATCCACCATCGTGGGGTGGGACAATGGCCGCTGGCACCTGTACCGCCCCGGGGGCATCGCGCTGGAGGCCATCGAGGCCGTCATCGGTCGCGTGGAGCCCGCTGTGAAGCACGTGCTGCCCGTGGCTCCCGGCATGCTGGCCAGTCACTATGCGCCACGTAAACCGGTGCACGTGGGCGATGTGCCCGCCCTGTTGCGGCGCTTTGCTGGCAGGGCTGTCGGGGTCATCAGCTTTCGCACTGAATATCCCGGCCACCGCTGCGAGGTGCTGTCCGAGAGCGGCGATCTGGCGGAAGCCGCGCGACACCTCTTTGCCGTGCTGCGCGACATGGACGCCAGTGACTGCGCTGTGATCCTGGCCGAGGAGTTCCCCAACGAGGGCCTGGGCCGGGCCATCAACGATCGCCTGCGCCGGGCCGCTGCCGCCCGTTAGGCCCGGTCGACCCCTTTGCCGGTCGGATCGTGGCGAAAATTCGTCGAGATCCTGAGCACGGAGGCACCTCGCCGGACCCTCTGCGTGTCGAAAGCGTCGTTTGCGACCCTATCTTCAGGGGCCGCATCACCCACTAACCACCATTCCATGAGCACTACGCTGAACACCCGGGAATTGACGTTGGTGTACGATAGTTCCACCAGCGAAGGCCGCAAGGCCCTGGCCTATGCCGTCTCCCTGGCGCCCAAGGTGAACCGCCAGGACGTGAAGGAAGTGCAGCTCAGCACCACCTTCGTGCGCCAGGTGCTGAAACAGTTGAACATGCGTCCCAAGGACCTGCTCAATCGCGCCCACCCCTATTACCAGGAGCACCTGCGTGGCCGCGACCTG
>Ga0209985_10001887_pt1 | contig 19639 bp, 18 predicted proteins | sample NOAtaG_FD_187305 | JGI IMG/M metagenome (GOLD analysis project Ga0209985, IMG submission 187305) | Freshwater lake microbial communities from Lake Erie, under a cyanobacterial bloom - NOAA_Erie_Diel6S_1000h metaG (SPAdes) (version 2) | ecosystem: Environmental > Aquatic > Freshwater > Lake ...
GCGGCGCTGCTGATCTGCGCCTGGATCGTCGCGTTCTTCCCGATCCTGTCCAACACCGTGATCGGCCTGCGTGCCGCCGATCCCAACCTGCGCGATCTGTTTCGCCTGTATCGCGCCACGCCCTGGCAGCGGCTGCGCTGGCTGATGGTGCCCAGTGCGCTGCCGTACTTCATCGCGGGGCTCAAGATTTCCGGCGGGCTTGCGCTGATCGGCGCGGTGGTGGCCGAGTTCGCGGCCGGGGCTGCCGGCCGCGAGACCGGCCTGGCCTCGCGCATTCTCGAAGCCAGCTTCCGTACCGACATCCCGCGCATGTACGCTGCGCTGCTGCTCGTGGCGCTGACCGGTGTCGCGATCTTCGTCCTGTTCAACCTGCTGTCGCGATGGCTCCTGGGCCGCTGGCACGCGAGCGAGAGCGGCGATCGGTGATCGCGTGGTGTCGTGCCCGCGCAGGCGGGCATCCAGCGTCCGTGACCTTTGGAGACTTCCCTCATGCACGAACAACGCCGTTTCCTCCTCACCGCCGCCATTGCCGCGCCCGCCGTCTGGACCGGCCGCACGCTCGCCAGCTCACCCACGCGCGAGAAGGCCGTGTTTGCCACCAACTGGAAGGCGCAGGCTGCGCACGGCGGCTTCTACCAGGCGCTGGTCGACGGCACCTACGACAAGTTCGGCCTCGCGGTGGAGCTGCGCCAGGGCGGGCCGCAGGTCAACAACCGGCCGCTGCTGCCGGCCGGCCGCATCGACTTCCTGATGACAGGCAACCTGCTGCACAGCTTCGACAACGTCAAGCAGGGCGTGCCGGTGGTGGCCGTGGCGGCGATGTTCCAGAAAGATCCGCAGGCGCTGCTGGCGCATCCGGGGCAGGGCTACGAGAAGTTCGAGGCACTGAAGGCCGCGCCGGTGGCGCTGATCGCCAAGGATGGGCAGTTCACGTGGTGGCAGTGGCTCAAGGTGCGGCACGGCTTCCGCGACGAGGCGCTGCGGCCGTACAACTTCAACCTTGGCCCGTTTCTGGCCAACCCGCGCGCAATCCAGCAAGGCTATTCCGTGGCCGAGCCGATCTACGTGAAGAAGCAGGGCGGCTTCGAGCCGGTCGTGCATCTGCTGGCCGACCACGGCTTCTCCACTTACAGCACGCTGATCGAAACCCGTGCGGACACGGTGGCGCGGCGGCCGGAGTTCGTGCAGCGCTTTGTCGACGCCTCGATCCTCGGCTGGGTCAACTACCTGTACGGCGACCGCAAGGCAGCCAACGCGCTGATGCTGAAGGAGAACCCCGAGATGACCGAGGAGGAGATCGAGGCCAGCGTGGCGCTGATGAAACGCCAGGGCATCGTCGACTCCGGCGAGGCACTGGGACGCGGCATCGGCGCGATGAACTCGGCGCGCGTGCGCGAGTTCTTCGACAGCATGGTGCGCGCCGGCCTGTACAAGGCCGGCGAGGTCGATCTGACGAAAGTGGCCGATACCCGCTTCGTCAACCGCAAGGTGGGGCTGGAGGAGAAGCGGCGGCTGGGGGGGCGATAGCCCGGCAACCCCGACCGGATGGCAGCCAACCCGCGCCGCCAGACTTTAGGCGCGAGTGCCGCCCGCGGTGTCACTCGGGATGGCAATCTCGATCGACACCGAGCAGGGTTCGCCGGGGGGACGGTTGCGGACTTCTGCGGCGGCACGCTCCAGCGCGACCGCAAGCGCCGCCCACGCTGGGCTGCTCGGCGACGCCGCCATGAAGCGGCAGCTCAGCGTCGTGCCGTCCTGCAACAGGTCGAGCCCGATGTATGGATCCTTCTTGCCTCCACCGCGGCCGGAAGCTTGGCGCACCGGAGGCCAGTCACCGTTTGCGTTCATGGTGGCACGGTCAGCGAACACTCTTATGGTCATCTCGTTGCTCCTAGAAAGTGAATTGACGTGATTGCGCGCCGGCAACGTGCCGGAGCGATGCTGCGAACCTTCCCGGGGATGTCGTGTCCGCGGCCGACAGTGCGGCCTCCAGCGACTTCGCCAGCCGTGCAGTCGGATGCTCGGGACCCATGGTCGCTGGCAGTACGCGGGCCGCAGAACGCACCCAGCGCTGCACTTCGGCAGGCTCTGCCGGCTCGTCGATCAGGGCCAGCAGCGCCAGATTCAAGTGAACGAAGGCCGCATCGGGCGGCGCTGGATCGCCAAAGACGGCAAATCCATCCTCGGCGCGCCGAAGCCAGGCGACGGCCTCGCGCGGCCGCTGAAGACGCGCCAATGCCACCCCACCGGCCCACGCGACGTAGGGGCGCAGATCGGGGTCGAGCGATGTCTGTCGATCCAACGGCTCCAGCAGCGCCAATGCTTGCGCCGAACGGCCGAGCCATAGCGCAACATGCGCTGCCGTTACAGCGATTGCCGGACCCCATTCCGCCTGCTGCGCCGGCGACAAGCGCGCCACCTGCTGGCGTGCGCGATCGAGTTCCCGCTCGGCCCGAGCGACGTCTCCCGCCGCGGCCCAGACCCGGGCGCTCGTCCGGTGCCACTCGATCAGTTCGAACGTTGGGTAGACGGGCTCATAAGCCGCGAGCTGGGATGAGCTCAATTCGTGTGCGCGAAGCCAGGCCACGGCTGCATCGACCTGCCCCAGCTTGACGCTGTAGCGAAGCCAGATGCGTCGCTGCTGCAGCTCCGGTCGTGGCGCCGCCGCGTACCGCTGGTCCAGCTCGGCGGCCAATCGCTGCGCGAGCGGCCAGCCTTCCGCAAAGCGGCCAATCGCATACAGTGTCGTAGCCATGTGCCACAGCACCTCCTGGCGCTGGCGCGACTGCAACAGCCGGCTTTCTTCGAGCAACGCGGCCAGCGTCCGCTGGGTTGCCAGCGCGTCTTCAGGGCGCCGCAGCGCGACCTGCGCTCGCTGCAGCACGGACAATGCGTGCGCTTCAACCGCGGCGTCGCCCGCCGACTGGGCCAGCGCCGCCGCGCTCTTCAGGCGGGTCTCGGCCTGCGCCCACTCGTCGCGCAGCAGCGCCGCATGACCCGCCTGCGTTTCGGCGTATGCCTGAACGTGCTTCGGCCACTTCGAACGCGGCACCTCCTGCTCGACCTCGCGCAGCAATCGCTCGGCGGCGCCAGTTTGGCCCATCAAGAGCGCCAGCCGCGCTTCCGACATGCGCGACTGCGCCAGCGCACCGGGATCGGCACGCGGCTGCGCCGCAAGACCGGCCGATAGTTGCGCCTGCACCTGCGCGGCGCGCTGCTTGTCGCCGATCCTTTCCCACAGGTTGGCAAGGGTGGCCAGCACTTCGCGACGCTGCTCGGGCAGCAGCCGCTCCGCCTCGCGCTCGGCTGGCTCCAGCAGTTCGCGCACCGTGGCGTGGCGGCCGCCGCGCAGATCGGGGTCGGCGCGCTCGAACAGGTTGATCAGGAAGTCGCGCGAGGCTTGCGCGCGCTGCGCCTGCTCGCGCGCCTGCTGGCTCTGCACCACCGCCACGCCGGTGGTGACCACCAGCGCCAGCGCGGCCGCAGCGCTCGCGCCGACCGCCAGCCGGTGGCGGCGCACGAACTTGCGCAGCAGGTAGCCGGCGCGCGGCCGCTGCGCCAACACCGGGCGGCCGTCGCGCCAGCGCGCCAGGTCGTCGGCCAGCGCCTCGGCCGACGGGTAGCGTTGCTCCGGTTCGCGCGCCAGCGCGCGCAGCAGGATCGCATCAAGGTCGCCGCGCAGCGCGCGCTGCAGCGCGGCCGGCGTGCAGGCGCGGGCGGCTGCCGCCGCCGCGTCGGGCCGGCGGTGGCTCGGCGGCGCCAGATCGGCGGCGAGGATCGCCTGCACCCGCGCCACGCCGCGCTCGGGCAGATGGTCGAAGGGGCGCGTGCCGCCCAGCAGTTCGTGCGCGACCACGCCGAGCGAGTAGATGTCGGTGGCGGTGGACAGCGGACGCCCCTGCAACTGCTCGGGGCTGGCGTAGTTGACGGTGAAGGCGGGCGCCGCCAGCGTGTGCTCGGCGGCGGGCGCGCCGTCGGCGTCCAGCAGCCGGGCGATGCCGAAGTCGAGCAACCGCACCTGGCCGTCGTCGGTGACCAGGATGTTGGAGGGCTTCAGATCGCGGTGCACCACCAGCCGGCGGTGCGCGTAGGCGACCGCATCGGCCACCTGCCGCAGCAGGTCCACGCGGGCAGCGAGCGGCAGCCGGCGCGCGTCGCACCAGGCGTCGATTGGCTGGCCGCGCACGTACTCCATGGCCAGATACGGCCGGCCCAGCGCGTCGACGCCGGCGTCGTACAGCCGGGCGATGTGCGGGTGCTCGAGCGCGGCCAGGATGTCGCGCTCGCGCAGGCTGCGCTGCGCGAATGACGGGTCCCAGCCGATCCGCGGCAGCTTGAGCGCGACCTTGCGCTTGAGGCTGCCGTCGGCGCGCTCGGCCAGCCAGACCGCGCCCATGCCGCCGCTGCCGAGTTCCTCGATCAGCCGGTAGGGGCCGACTTCGCCGCCGGACGCGGGCTGCGCCGCTCCCGCAGCGACAGCCGGCAGCCCGATCGCCGGCAGCGTGGCGAGGAAATCTTCAGTCTCGACGCCAGCGGCCTGCGCAAGCAGCGCAACGAGAGTGTCCTTATGCGCGGCACGCTCGCCGCCAAGGGCCTCGACGAAGCCGTCGCGCGCCTCGGGCGGCAGCGCCAGCACCTCGTCGAGCAGGGCGCTCACTTCGCTCCAGGTGGCGGCGGTCAGGACAGGTAGGGACATCGCGTTGCGCCCATGCGGGCTGTTGGCCCGCGCAGGCAGAGGGTGAAGCGGCGACGGGACTCTATCGGGCCGACGGCCGCGCCGGAAGGGGCCGCAACTCCATCCAGTCCAGGGTGCGCACCAGCCCCACCGTCGCCGCCAGGCCAAAGGCCAGCGCACCAGCCAGCGCGGCCGTGGGGCCCAGTTGCACGGCCGTGGCGGCAAAGGCCAGCGCGAACAGCGCCTTGCCGAACAGGCCGGCCACGTAGCCGCGCAGGAAACGCTGGATGTCCTGGTGCGAAGCCGTCAGATGCTGGTGCAGCAGCGCCGCACCGCTGATGATCGGCAGCGCGGCGAACAGGCCGGCCCAGAAGGCGCCGATCTCGCGCGCGATGACGGAGGCGAGCACGCTGACCGCACCGGCCACCAGGGCGGTGGCGAGCAGTTCGCCGCGTCCGCGCGACACCGGGCCGGAGCGCGGACCGCCGGCCGGCAGCAGCAGCACGGCGACGGCGCACAGGGCCGCGGTCACCAGCACCGCGCGCAGTGGATGGCCTGCCAGCAGCGCCATCGGCACGGCAGCACCGGCGGCGGCCGTCAGGCTGGCCGCCAGGGTGCGCCATGGCCCCCAGTGGCGGCTGAGCCGCTCGTAGGCCAGCGCGAACAAGGCCATCAGGCCGCTGGCCGCGATGCTGCCCACCGCAGCGCGTGCCGCGAAGGCCGCACCCTGGTCGCTGGCGATCCACAGCAAGGCCGGCGCCGTGACGATCGGCAGCCCGGCCAGCAGGCCGGCGAGTCGCCGCCCGAGCGCTTGCGCCACCAGCAGCACGAGCGCCACGGTGATCGCTGTCAGCACGGCCTTGTAGCCCCCAGTCCATGTCGTGTTCCCCAAGGTGCCGCAGCGCTCGCAGTCGTGCTGCATCGCGCTGACCTGCCTCCAATACGGAAGGGGGGGCGGGATCCGGACATCGCGGTGTCGTGAACTTTCGGCAGTCGCGGGTTCGACCGGATCGACCGCGTCACTCCGTAAAGGATGACGTGGGGGCAAGTGTCGACTGCGAGGGGTGGAGCTGTCAGCCGAGTGTTCGCGCGCAATCCGTGGGCGATCCGTGGGCGGCTGTTCCCCAGATTGCGGTCAGTCGTTCACGCCGGCCCGGCCGGCCGCTGCATAACAGGGAGGAGAAGATGGACAAGGACGCTGGTTCGGCCGCCGCCGTGCGGGCGGTGCTCAAGGGATGGGCGTCGGCGCTGCTCGCGATCGCGCTGGCGGGCTGCCAGCCGCAGGCGGCGCTGCTGGCCGGCCAGGCGCTGGCGGCGCAGTCCGGCGCCGGGCCGGCGCGGGCGCAGGGGCCGGGCGAGGAGACGCTGCGGCGGCTCGAGCGGCATGCCTTCAGCGCCTTCGTGGTGCCGGTGCTCGACGACGGCGACATCACGCGCTTTGCCGATGTGCACATCGGTCCGCTGTGCGGCGATGCCACCGAGGTCCATGCCGATGGCCGTCCGGTGATCCCGGGCACGGACCTGCCGCCCGGGGCCTTCACGCTGCAGTGGTCGCTCGGCCTGTTCTGCCCGTTCGGCGTGGACGGACCGGCGCTCGACGGACGGGTCGACGTGCTGGTGTTCCGCGACGACGAGCACGGGATGCAGGCGCTGGTACAGCCGAAGGGCCTGACGGTCAGCGACGGCCAAGGGTCAGTGCGGCTGAATGCCCGCACGCCCGCGCTGGTCGCCACGCAATGGCGCGCTGGCATACAGGCTGCCGCGACCGAGCAGTAAGGCTGCGTTGGCGGTCCGCCGCTAGTTGCGCAGCGCAGCCGCCAGCAGCAGGCGCGCCTTTTCCCAGTCGCGGCGGACGGTGCGGTCGGTCACGCCGAGCGCCTGCGCGATCTCCAGGTCGTTCAGGCCGCCGAAGTAGCGCATCTCCACCACTTGCACCAGGCGCCCATCGAGCTTGGCGATGCTCTCCAGCGCCTCGTGCACGCGCAGGATCTCGTCCTCGCCGCCGCCCAGGTTGGCGGCCAGCGCCGTGTCCAGCGTCAGGTGCGCCGCGTCGCCGCCGCGCCGCTCGCTGGCGCGGGCGCGCGCAAAGTCGACGATGATCGAACGCATGACGGTGGCCGAGTAGGCCAGGAAGTGCACCCGGTCGGTCGGCCGCAGCCGCTCGGCGTTGGCGTACTTCAGGTAGCACTCGTTCACCAGCACGGTGGTGTCGAGCAGGGTGTCGCGCTGGTTGCGCGTCAGGCGCTGATGGGCAATGCGCCGCAGTTCCGGATACAGCGCCTCGAACAACTGGTCGAAGGCGGCGCGGTCGCCGTCGTTGGCCCGTTGGATCAGCGCAGTGATGTCGCCCATCGCATGGGTTCTCTAGACTTGGCGCCGAATATGGTAGCCGCTGCCCGCCCGCGCGTCTGGCGGTCGCGCAACCGGTGGCCCTACATGCCGTAGCGCCGCAGCCCGTCGAGGTCTTCGATCACCACGGCGCCGTACTCCGCGCGCAGCAGTCTGGCCTGCTGCAGCGCCTGCAGCGCCTGATTGACGCGCTGGCGCGAGATGCCGGCGAGGTGGCCGATCTCTTCCTGCGAGACCTCGATCCGCGCATCCAGGCCCGGATAAAGCACCGGGTTGAACATGCCGGCCACGCAGCGGGCCACGCGCGCGTCCGGGTCGTGCAGGCGCTGCGTTTCGAGCATGCCGATGAACTGGCCGAGCCGCTCGTTCAGTTGCACCAGCAGGAAGCGGTTGAACGGGATGCTGGTGTTCATCAGCCACTCGAAGGTCCGGCGCGGCACGCGCGCGGCCATCGAGTCGCGCAGGGCCACCACGTCGTAGCGGCGCGGCTCGGTCTTCAGCAGGCTGCCTTCGCCGAACCAGCTGCCCGGCGGCATGCTGGTGAACGTGGCCGCCTTGCCGTCGGGGGTCGTCACCATCATCTTCATGAAGCCCGTGAGCACGCCGTACCAGGCGTCCACCGGCTCGCCGTTGCGGCACAGGTAGCCGCCCTCCTGCACCGGCACGGCGGTGGACTCGGCGGCCACGCGCGAGAGGTCCTCGGCGGGCAGCAGCGAGCCCCAGCGGGTGGCGCGCAAAGCCTGTTCGAGACTGTCGGCCGGCATCGGGACAACCCTTAGTGAAACGGCTCGGTGTGCGAGTGCAGCATCGATTGTCGCCGCAATTGTCGGCACATTGTCGCCGGGTTGACAGCACAGCGCGCGGCAAGGCGGCACCCTTGCGCGCTCGCGGGGCCCGGCGTGCGACGAACGGCCCCACGTGAGGACAGCGCAACGGTCAACGCGCTGCGCAACGGACACTGGAGACAACGGCATGGCCGCGGCCGTCGCTGACTTTCCGAAATCGCCAGACGAGGCGGACACTTTCCCGCGCCTCATGCTCTATCACGCGCACTGGCGGGACAAGCATCCGGCGCTGCGCGAGAAGGACCTCGGCATCTGGCAGACCTGGACCTGGGCGCAGACCGCGGCCGAGGTGAGGAAGCTTGCCGCCGGCCTGTACGCGCAGGGTTTCCGCCGCGGCGACCACCTGGCGATCATCGGCGAGAACCGGCCGCGCCTGTACTTCGCGATGATGGCCACCCAGTGCCTGGGCGGCATTCCGGTGCCGATGTACCAGGACGCGGTCGCCGGCGAGATGATCTACGTCTTCCACAACGCCGAGATCAAGTTCGCGATCGTCGAGGACCAGGAGCAGGTCGACAAGCTGCTGGAGATCCGCGAGGAGCACCCGGACCTGGCGCACATCATCTACGACGATTCGCGAGGCCTGCGCCACTACACGCAGCCCGGACTGATGTCCTTCGACGCCCTGCAGCGGCTGGGCGAGGGCGTGCTGGCCGAGCGGCCCACGCTGGTGGAAGACGAAATTGCCAAGGGTCGCGCCGACGACACTGCGGCGCTGTTCTACACCTCGGGCACCACGGGCAAGCCGAAGGGCGTGGTGCAGACCTACAGCGCGCTGATCGATCGGGCGCGCGTGTGCACCGACATGGAGCGGCTCAGCGTCTACGAGGACGTGCTGGCCTATCTGCCGATGGCATGGATCGGGCAGAACATCTTCTCCTATGCGCAGGCGCTGGTGACCGGCTACACGGTCAACTGCCCCGAGAGCCCGAGCACGGTGCCCAACGACATGCGCGAGATCGGCCCGACCTACTACTTCGCGCCGCCGCGCGTTTTCGAGGGGATGCTCACGCAGGTGATGATCCGCATGGAAGACGCCAGCGCCATCAAGCGCCGGCTGTTCCACTTCTTCATGGAGGTGGCGCGCAAGGTCGGCGGCCGCATCCTCGACGGCAACGAGGTGGGCCCGGGCGACCGCCTGCTCTACGGGATCGGCAACCTGCTGGTCTACGGCCCGCTGCGCAACGTGCTGGGGATGAGTCGCGTCAAGGTCGCGTACACGGCGGGCGAGGCGATCGGACCGGACCTTTTCACCTTCTACCGCTCGATCGGCATCAACCTCAAGCAGCTATACGGCTCGACCGAGACCTCGGTTTTCGTCTGCGTGCAGCCGAATGGGCAGGTGCGGTCCGACACCGTTGGCCCGCCGATCAAGGGCGTGGAGCTGAAGATCAAGGACAGCGGCGAGATTCTCATCAAGAGTCCGGGTCTGCTGAAGGAGTACTACAAGAACCCGGAGGCCACCCGCGAGGTGCTCGACGGCGACGGCTGGTACCACACCGGGGACGCCGGCTACATCGACACCGACGGCCACCTGAAGATCATCGACCGGGCCAACGACGTCGGCAAGCTGGCCGACGGCACGCTGTTTGCCCCCAAGTACATCGAGAACAAGCTCAAGTTCTTCCCGCATATCAAGGAGGTGGTGGCCTTCGGCCACGCCCGCGACCGCGTGTGCGTGTTCGTCAACATCGACTTCGAGGCGGTGGGCAACTGGGCCGAGCGCCGTGGCCTGCCCTATGCGGGCTACATCGATCTGGCGGGCAAGCCCGAGGTGCTCGACCTGATCGCCGAGTGCGTGGAGAAGGTCAACGCCGACCTGGCCAACGACGCCAAGCTCTGCAACTCGCAGGTCCACCGCTTCCTGGTGCTCCACAAGGAGCTCGACCCCGACGACGACGAGCTCACCCGCACGCGCAAGGTGCGGCGTCGCTTCATCCAGGACAAGTACGGCGTGCTCGTCGATGCCCTGTACAGCGACAAGAGCGAGCAGTACATCGAGACGCAGGTCAAGTTCGAGGACGGGCGTACCGGCAAGATCAGCGCGACCCTGAAGATCCGCGAGGCCAGGGCATTCAAGCCGCTGGCCCGGGCGGCCTGATGCGATCGATCGGCGGACGATGAGCAACCCATGAGCGGCAAAGCGTGGCTTGCACTGCTGTGCCTGGTTGCCGGCGTGGCGCTGGCCTCCTACGGGCTGGCCTATGGCGCCCTGTTACTCGCGCTGGCGGGCCTGGCGCTGGTCATGACCTTCGTCTACTTCGCCTACGCCTGGGTGGCCGGCGCCAGCCGGCCAATGGGGGCGCAGGCGCCAATCACCCCGGCGGCCGACGCGGCCTGGTCGATGAAGGACCGCCCGCTGGACCACCCCAGGCAGGACACGAAGAGCTAACGATGGCACGCACGATCGGCGAGGTCATTCTCAAGGTGGACGGCATCTCGCTGGCCTTCGGCGGGGTCAAGGCGCTCACCGACGTCTCGTTCGACGTGCGCGAGCACGAGGTGCGCGCCATCATCGGCCCCAACGGCGCCGGCAAGAGCTCGATGCTCAACTGCATCAACGGGGTGTATTCGCCGCAGCAGGGCCGCATCACCTTCAAGGGTCAGACCTTCGAGCAGATGAGCCCGCACCGCGCGGCCGAGATGGGCATCGCCCGCACCTTCCAGTCGCTGGCGCTGTTCAAGGGCATGAGCGTGCTCGACAACATCATGACCGGCCGCAACCTGCGGATGCGCACCAACCTGCTGCTGCAGGCGCTGCGCCTCGGGCCGGCCGAGCGTGAGGAGATGGAGCACCGGGCGTTCGTCGAGAAGATCATCGACTTTCTCGAAATTCAGGCCTACCGCAAGACCCCGGTCGGGCGTCTTCCGTACGGCCTGCAAAAGCGCGTCGACCTCGGGCGTGCGCTGGCCATGGAGCCTGCCATGCTGCTGCTCGACGAACCGATGGCCGGCATGAACGTCGAGGAAAAGCAGGACATGTGCCGGTTCATCCTCGACCTGAACGACGAGTTCGGCACGACCATCGTCCTCATCGAGCACGACATGGGCGTCGTGATGGACATCTCCGATCGCGTGGTGGTGCTCGATTACGGCAAGAAGATCGGCGACGGCACGCCGGCGGAAGTCCGCAGCAACCAGGCGGTGATCGACGCCTATCTCGGGGTGGCGCACTGATGAGCAGGAACCTCAAGCGCAACTGGCCGGTGTACGCCCTCGGGGCGCTGCTGGCGATCGGCCTCGTCCTGCCGCTGGCCACGGGTGCCTCGGCGCTGGGCTTCTACATCGAAGTGATGCTCGGCGGCCTGATGTCGGGCGTGCTGTATTCGCTGGTGGCGCTGGGCTTCGTGCTGATCTTCAAGGCCTCGGGCGTGTTCAACTTCGCGCAGGGGGCGATGGTGCTGTTTGCCGCACTCGCCCTGGCGCGGCTGTCGGAGGTGATGCCGCTGTATGTCGCCTTCGGCTTGGCGATCCTGATCATGATCGTGTTTGCCTGGCTGGTGGAGCGGCTGGTGCTGCGCCACCTCGTCAACCAGGAAGGCGTGGTGCTGCTGATGGCCACGCTCGGCGTGACCTATTTCCTCGACGGCTTCGGCCAGACGGTGTGGGGATCGGACATCTACAAGATCGATCTGGGCCTGCCCAAGGAGCCGATGATCGTCGGCGAGCAACTGTTCCAGGGCGGCATCCTGATCAGCAAGGAAGACCTGTTCGCCGCGGCGATCGCGGCGCTGCTGGTGATGTGCCTGGCGGTGTTCTTCCAGAAGACCCCCACCGGCCGCGCGCTGCGTGCGGTGGCCGACGACCACCAGGCCGCGCAGTCGATCGGCATTCCGCTGAACCGCATCTGGGTCATCGTCTGGGCGGTGGCGGGTTTCGTCGCGCTGGTGGCCGGCATGATCTGGGGCGCCAAGCTCGGCGTGCAGTTCTCGCTGCAACTGATCGCCCTGAAGGCGCTGCCGGTGGTGATCCTCGGCGGGCTCACCTCGGTGCCGGGGGCGATCATCGGCGGGCTGGTCATCGGCGTGGGCGAGAAGTTCGCCGAGGTCTTCCTCGGCCAGTACCTGGCGCGCACCTTCGATCTGGCCGGCGGCGGGATCGAGTACTGGTTCGCCTACGTGCTGTGCCTGTTCTTCCTGCTGGTGCGGCCCGAGGGGCTGTTCGGCGAGAAACACATCGACCGCGTCTAGGCCGAGGGCGAGAACAAGATGCTTTACCGCGAGAACGGCCAGTTCAAGACAACGTACCGGGCGGACCAGCAGATGCTGCCGATCCTGCAGGATCGGTTCTTCGTCGTCGCGCTGGTGGCGGCAGCGTTCCTCGTGGTGCCTCTCATCGCCAGCGACTACTGGTTCCGCGCGCTGATCGTCCCGTTCCTGATCCTGTCGATCGCCGCCATCGGCCTGAACATCCTGGTGGGTTACTGCGGTCAAATCTCGCTGGGTCAGGCGGCCTTCATGTCGGTGGGCGCCTATGCGGCCTTCAACTTCACGGTGCGCGTGCCGGAGCTGAACTTCCTGCTGGTGCTGCTGCTGGCAGGCACGATCTCGGCGCTGGCCGGCATGGTGTTCGGGCTGCCGAGCCTGCGCATCAAGGGCCTGTACCTGGCAGTCGCCACGCTGGCCGCGCAGTTTTTCATCGACTGGCTGTTCATCCGCGTCAAGTGGTTCACCAACAATTCGCCCTCCGGCGCGGTGTCGACTTCGCCGATCGAGCTGTTCGGCTGGACCGTGGACTCGCCGGTGGACAAGTACTGGTTCGTGCTCGGCGTGGTGGTGGTGATGACGCTGGCCGCCAAGAACCTGGTGCGCTCGGCTATCGGCCGCTCGTGGATGGCCATCCGCGACATGGATGTGGCCGCCGAGGTCATCGGCATCCGCGCCGGCTGGGCCAAGCTGTCGGCCTTCGCCGTGTGCTCGTTCTACGCCGGCGTGGCCGGGGCGCTGTGGGGCTTCATCCACCTGGGCGCCTGGGAACCGCTGGCGTTCAACATCAACGTCAGCTTCAACCTGCTGTTCATGATCATCATCGGCGGCATGGGTTCGCTGCTGGGCAGCTTCTTCGGCGCGGCCTTCATCGTCATGCTGCCGCTGATCCTGAACCAGTTGCCGGGCTGGTTCGGCATCGAGATTTCGACGGCGCTGCTGTCGCACATCGAGTTCATGATCTTCGGCGCGCTGATCGTGTTCTTCCTGATCGTCGAGCCGCACGGGCTGGCGCGGCTGTGGGCCATCGGCAAGGAGAAGCTGCGGCTGTGGCCGTTCCCGCATTAGCGGGCCGGGCAAAGGTGAAACCCACTTTGCGCGTTTCACTTAGGAGAAGTTCGGTGGAAGAACCACACGATCTTCTTGTGGCAACTGCAACGGGAGGGCGAAGCCCTTCGGGCAGACAAGGCGGCGCGGGCAACCGCGTCATTGGTTAACCAAGGAGACTAGACCATGGCAATTTCGCTTCGACTGAAGGCGATCGCCGCAGCGGCCGGTGTGGCTGCTGTTGCGTCGCTTGGCATGGCGCCCTCTGCGGCGGTCGCCCAGCAAAAGGGTGCGGCCGCAGCGAAAGGGCCGATGGAGCAGTTCGTTCCGGTGCTCGTGTACCGCACCGGCCCGTTTTCGCCCAATGGGACGCCGTGGGCCAACGGCTTCGTCGACTACCTGAAGCTCGTCAACGCGCAGGGCGGCATCAACGGCGTACGGATCACTTTCGAGGAGTGCGAGACCGGCTACGCAACCGACCGCTCGGTCGAGTGCTACGAGCGCCTGAAGGGCAAGGGTCCGACCGGCGCGGCGGCATTCAACCCGCTGTCCACCGGCGCCACGTTCGCGCTGACCGACAAGGCGCCGGTCGACAAGATCCCGGTGGTGACCATGGGCTACGGCCGCAGCGAGTCCGCGGACGGCCAGGCCTTCCCCTGGAACTTCCCGCTGCTGGGCAGCTACTGGGTGGCGGCCGACGTGCTGATCCAGCACCTGGGCAAGCTCAATGGCGGCCTCGACAAGCTGCGCGGCAAGAAGATCGCCCACGTGTTCCACGACTCGCCGTTCGGCCGCGAGCCGATTCCCCTGCTGCAGGAGCGGGCCCGGATGCACGGCTTCGAGCTGATCCTGCTGCCGGTGACCTCCCCGGGCGTCGAGCAGAGGGCCACCTGGCTGCAGGTGCGCCAGCAGCGCCCGGACTATGTGCTGCTGTGGGGCTGGGGCGTCATGAACTCGACCGCGCTGCGCGAGGCGGTGGCTGCCGGCTTCCCGCGCGACCGCATGTACGGCGTGTGGTGGGCCGGCGCCGAGCCGGACGTGACGCCGGTGGGTGCCGACGCCAAGGGCTACAACGCCCTGTCGCTGCAGCACGGTGCCGGTCAGGCCAAGGTGCATCAGGACATCCTCAACCTTGTACATGCCAAGGGTCAGGGCACCGGCCCGCGCGAAGAAGTGGGACAGGTGCTCTACACGCGCGGCATGGTCAACGCCATGCTGACCGTCGAAGGCATCCGCCGCGGCATGGTCCGCTATGGCAACCGTCCGCTGACCGGCGAGCAGGTGCGCTGGGGTCTGGAGAACCTGGCGCTGGACCAGAAGCGGCTCGATGCGCTGGGCTTTGCCGGCGTGATGCGGCCGGTGTCGACCAGCTGCCGCGACCACCAGGGCTCGCAGTGGGCGCGGATCCAGCAGTGGGACGGCAGCAAGTGGAGCTTCACGTCCGACTGGTACGAGGCCGACATGTCGATCCTCACGCCGATGATCCGGCGCGTGGGTGCGGCTTACGTGCAGGAGCGCAAGCTCACCATGCGCGACTGCGCGGCCGAGTTGCGCGCGCAGGAAGCCGCCGAGACGAAGGCGCCGGCGGCCGCCAAGAAGTAAGAGCCGTCTGAGGGCAGCCCGAGCGCTGCCGGCCCGGCGGGCCGGCAGCGGCTTGGGCCAGCGCAAGGGTTGCCGTGCGCTGGCCCAAGCCCCCCATCGTGGGCCCGTCGTCCAGTTGAACCGGAACATGGCCGGAGTCGCAAGCGTGAGCGCATCCCCGCTGTTGAATGTCAACGGCATCGAGGTCATCTACAACCACGTGATCCTCGTGCTCAAGGGCGTGTCCCTGTCGGTGCCGCAAGGCGGCATCGTCGCGCTGCTGGGCGCCAACGGCGCCGGCAAGACGACCACGCTGCGCGCCGTGTCCAACCTGCTGGCCGGCGAGCGCGGCGAGGTCACCAAGGGTTACATCGAGTACAAGGGCGAGCGGATCCAGGCGCTCACGGCCTACGACCTGGTCAAGCGCGGCGTGGTCCAGGTGATGGAGGGCCGGCGCTGCTTTGCCCACCTCACCGTCGAGGAGAACCTGCTGACCGGCGCCTACGCGCGCGGCGCCGCCCGCAGCGAGGTGGCGGCCGACCTGGAGAAGGTCTACACGTTCTTTCCGCGCCTGAAGCAGCGCCGCCAGTCGCAGTCGGGCTACACCTCGGGCGGCGAGCAGCAGATGACCGCCATCGGCCGCGCCCTGATGGCGCGGCCCGACATGATCCTGCTCGACGAGCCTTCGATGGGCCTGGCGCCGCAGGTGGTCGAGGAGATCTTCGGCATCGTGCAGAGCCTCAACGAGAAGGAGAAGGTGTCCTTCCTGCTGGCCGAGCAGAACACCAACATCGCGCTGCGCTATGCGCACTACGGCTACATCCTCGAAAGCGGCCGCGTCGTGATGGACGGCGCGGCCCGGGAGCTGGCCGAGAACGAGGACGTCAAGGAGTTCTATCTCGGCGTCTCCGGCGAGGGGCGCAAGAGCTTCAAGGACTCCAAGTTCTATCGCCGCCGCAAGCGCTGGCTTGCATGACCGGTCACCTCGACGCGCGCGAGACGCGCGACCCCGCCGCGCGCGAGCGCGAACTGCTGGCGCGCCTGCCGGCGCTCGTCGAGTCGGCGCTGCGGGCGCCCGGCTGGCAGCAGCACCTGGGCGCCATCGACCCGCGCGCCATCGACTCGCGCGCCGCCCTGGCGCAACTGCCCCTGCTGCGCAAGAGCGAGCTCACGCGGCTGCAGAAGGAGTCGCCGCCCTTCGGCGGTTTCGTGCCCGGGCCGGTGCAGGCCTACGGCCGCCTGTTCTCCTCGCCCGGCCCGATCTACGAGCCGGAGGGGCGCCACGACGACCCCTGGCGCGCCGCACGCGGCCTGTACGCGGCCGGCTTTCGCGCGGGCGACATCGTCCTCAACACGTTCTCGTATCACCTCGTGCCGGGCGGCTTCATCCTCGACAGCGGCGCGCGCGCGCTCGGTTGCGCGGTGATCCCGGCCGGTCCGGGCAATACCGAGCAGCAGCTCGACCTGATCGCGCAGCTCAGGCCGACGGCCTACACCGGGACGCCCGACTTCCTCAAGATCCTGCTCGATGCGGCGGCCAGCGCCGGGCGCGACGCGAGTTCCATCGGCAAGGCAGTGGTCTCGGGCGCAGCCTTTCCGCCGACCCTGCAGGCCGAGATCAAGGCCCGCGGCATCGATGCCTACCAGCTCTATGCGGTGGCCGATCTCGGCGTGGTCGCCTACGAGACCGCGGCGCGCGCCGGCATGGTGGTCATGGAGGACGTGCTGCTGGAAGTGGTGCGGCCCGGGACCGGCGAGCCGGTGCCCGACGGCGAAGTGGGCGAAGTAGTGGTCACTTCATTCGACCCGGAGCATCCGTGGATCCGCCTGGCCCTGGGCGACCTGACGGCCGTGCTGCCGGGCGGCTCGCCCTGCGGCCGCACCAACACCCGCATCAAGGGCTGGATGGGCCGTGCCGACCAGACCACCAAGGTCAAGGGCATGTTCGTGCGCCCCGAACAGGTGGCCGACGTCATCAAGCGCCACCCCGGCGCGCAGCGCGGGCGGCTCGTCGTGGGGCGGCAGGGCGAGACCGATACGATGACGCTCAAGGTGGAGGTCGCCCATCCGGCTGCCGATCTGCAAGGCGCGCTGGCCGACAGCCTGCGTGCCGTCACCAAGCTCGGTGGTGCCGTGGAGCTCGTGATGCCGGGCAGTCTGCCCAACGACGGCAAGGTCATCGAGGACGCTCGCGCTTACTAGCACGGACGTCTTGTCGAGGCCGTCCCTGGTTCGGTCGATATCCTCACGTTGCGCAGCGCGGGAGCCGCTGAAGCCTGCTCAGCCCCGGCCGTCCAAAGCGGCTTGGGCCAAGTACAGGCTGCCGCCGCGACTTACGGAGGCCGATCGTGAATGCACGGGGGCGACCTGGTGAAACATCCGGGCTAGCGCCGCGCAGCCTTGACGGCCGCCTTGACGGCCGCCTTGACGGCCGGTTTCTGGGCAGCCGGGGCCGAGGTGATCGCCTTGACGACCGCCTTTTTCGCCGGAGCAGCCGGCGGCGGCGCGGGAGGCGTCTCGGGCAGCGTGGGCTTCAGGCTGATGGTCTGTCGCGGCGGCGGCGGCGTGGCCGCCTCCTCGCTGATGGACCACAGCTTCAACAGGTCGGACTGCGACGGCACGGTGCCGGCGCCGACGCGCTGGCGCCGTGCGGCCACCGAGTCGCGCACGATCTTTTCCACGACGTCGAGCGGCAGGCGGTTCAGGTCCGAGAACTTGATGAAGCTGCGCCTGACATCGACGCCCAGGACCGTGTCCTTGTGCTTGATGACCACTTCCTGCTCGGCTACGTAGAGCAACATGTGGCGGCGACCGGACTCGAGCGCGAACAGCGGGCCGTCCAGCTCGTAGAAGGCCAGCCCGTAGCGCATGCTCTCGCGCACGCCGCGCGCCGAGCGGCGGATCATGCTGCACACGCGCGCCATGGCGACGCGCCGATCCGGCGGCAGGTCCCGCAAGTAGGCGCCGACTGTCGTGGCAGGAGTGGCGGGGGTGGTGCCCGTCATCAGAATTACCCTCCGGCTGATTCCATTGGATTTTACAGGAAAGCGGCTACTCGCTCCCGCGGCGTGAGTGCCGGCTTCCACGGCGCACGCGGCGCCGCCTGCGTGTGACCGCATGCGGCGGGCGCTGCAGCGCGCCCGCGCCGACCCGGCGGTCGCCACTCGGCTTGCCGGCGCGCGCCGCCTGCGCCGCATCGGCCGCACGCCGACCACCCGGCCTCGCCTGCCCCGCCGTCAACCCGGCTTGTAGAAGACGAACTCGGCGCTGAAGGGCACACGCAGCAACTGGTTGCGCTCGCGCGCGCTGCAACTGGCCGGCGGCATGCCGCCCTTGGTTTGGATGCGCTGGACGAAGCGCACGCCGGCGAAGCTGCCCTGTCCGTAGGACGTGGTGGTCAGCAGCAGCCAGCGCAGGTCGTCGCGGCTGGGCGCCTCGTCGAACGCGGCGACCTTTCCGATCAGCCGGCTGCCGTCGCTGTGCTCGAAGGAGAAGTCGGCGCCGTGGCGCGCCACCACCTTGCCGCTGTCGTTGGTTAGATCGGCCTCCGGCACGCGGAACACCCACTGCGAATCGTTGCGGCGCGCCTCGCAGCGGAACACCTGTACGCCGCGCGCTGTGAGCCGCAGCGCGGGGCGGTGGCCCTCGGGCACGTTGATGCGGCTGAAGAAGCCCAGGGCGGGTGCGCTCGGTGCCGTGCTGCCCGGTGCCGGCGCTGCGCCCGGCAGCGCCGGCCCGGCACTGCCGCCGGGTGCGGGCACGCTGGCGCAAGCGGCCAGCAGGCCCGCGGCCAGCAGTGCGGCCGCGGCGGCGCGCTGCGGCGTCGCTCGGTCCGTCGCGCGGTCAGTCGCGGTTCTCAACGGTCTCCTCTTCGTTGACGCGACTGCGAGCCGCCACGCCGGCGCCTACCAGTTCGTCGACGGCGCGGTCAATCATCGCGGCAAACGGCTCGGCTTCGAAGTAGCGCGAGTGGATGAGCGGGAAGTAGCGCGCCGCCGCGCTCCAGGCGAGCAACTCGTCGCGGGTGGCGCTGCGCACCTGCAGCAGCCGGAACTTGATGAGCACCCGGGCCACGTGCCGCGCATTGCGCGCCGGCGAGCCCGACAGCGCAGCCAGCCGCGCCCGCGCCCGGCTCAGGGCCGCCGCCACGGTAGTGAACGGCGCGCCATGGCCGGGGATCACCACGCGCGGCGCATGGCGCTCGATCAGGTCGAGTGCCGCGGCCTGCTCGGCGAAGCCCGACTCGCCCTCGATCTCCGGGAAGATCGCGCCGAACCCGTTCTCCCACAGCGCATCGGCCGAGATCAGCACGCCATCGTCGGGCTGCAGCAGCATCACCATGTGCGGGTCGTGGCCCGGCGCAGCCAGCACGCGCCAGGGACGGCCGCCCAGGTCGAGCAGGTCGCCGTCGTGCAGCAGGCCGGCGTAGTCGAAGCGCGGGCAGTGCTGCCCGGTGGGGTCGTAGGTCAGCGTGTCCGTGTCCCAGGCGCGTACCGCCTGCGCCAGCCCCGCCGGCATCAGGATCGGCGCGCCATGGCGTGCGGCGAGCAGCGCGTTGCCGCCTACGTGATCCGAGTGCAGGTGCGTGTTGACGATGCGGGCCAGCGGCCGTCCGGCGCGCACGCGGTCGAGCAGTTGCGCCGTCTGTTCGGCATGCAGCACGTAGCCGCTGTCCACGAGGCTGACCCGATCGCCCTCGTCGAACACCACGTTGTTGGACGACAGCCAGCCGCGCTCCAGCACGGTCAGGTAGGCGGGCAGCGCGCTCATCAGAGCGGGCGCACCTGCGCGTGGCTGGCGGCGATGGCGGCAAATGCCGCCTGCAACTGCGGCGTGCCGCCGTAGAACGCGCGGAACTTGCCGTAGCCGGTGCTCACCACCAGCCGCCGCGCAAAGCCGAAGCCGCGCAGCCGCGCCTGGCGGATCTCGTTCCAGGC
>Ga0209985_10001889_pt1 | contig 19633 bp, 14 predicted proteins | sample NOAtaG_FD_187305 | JGI IMG/M metagenome (GOLD analysis project Ga0209985, IMG submission 187305) | Freshwater lake microbial communities from Lake Erie, under a cyanobacterial bloom - NOAA_Erie_Diel6S_1000h metaG (SPAdes) (version 2) | ecosystem: Environmental > Aquatic > Freshwater > Lake ...
AGGGCCCTGGTCGGGCTGGCAACGGAAACTTTGCCCTTGGAAATCTAACGGTCGAGCATTTGGTCGAAGGACATGAACCGAAGAAGTTGGTTTTGGAGCAACCCCAAGCGACTCACCAACAGAACGGAGACTCCCTATCGATCGCCGCATCGATCGACGACGATCCCGTATCCGGATGGGCCGTCGATGGGCAGATTGGCAAAAGCCAAGCGGCGGTTTTTAGGATCGCAACAGCCTTGCCATCCGGAGCGCAAGACCGTCTTCGCATGACCCTGCGGTTCCATCATCCCAATTCCAAGCATGCGATGGGTCGTATGCGATTCTCGATCTCCAACGCACCGAATCCCCCGGTAGAGGTCGGTGGTAGTGCTCCGCCGGCCGATGTTCTCGAAGCGATCGAGCATCTCGCCGAGAGAATACCTACTGCCAAGGAGGCTTCGAGCGACCTTGCGGAGTTGATAATGGGTTCGGAGCTTCAGAGCACCGACGCGTGGAAAACCGCGGTGGCATGGTACCGATCGGCAGATCCGCAATGGAGTCAGCTCACGAGCAAGCTGTCGAAGCACGAGCGAGATGGTCCAGCGTTGCGAAGGACAAATGTTTTGGTAACCACCGAGGGAGAACCGCACGTGCCCCATCATGCGGATGGTCGGGGGTACCCTCATTTTTATCCCGAGACGCATTTGCTCCGACGAGGGGATGTTGATCAGAAGGTCTCGGTTGTAAGCCCAGGCTTTCCTAAGGTCTTTCTTAAGGACCTGAATGCACCTGCTGAGTTGACTTGGGCGGATTCGACGAAGTCGAATTCCAAGTCCAGTTACCGAAGGGCTGCGTTGGCCAAATGGCTGACCGACACGACCGACGGCACCGGGGCATTGGTCGCTCGGGTGATCGTCAATCGTCTTTGGCAACACCACTTTGGCCGAGGACTCGTCGCGACGCCTAACGATTTCGGATCGACAGGTCAAAAGCCGACCCATCCGGAACTGCTCGATTGGATGGCTCAGGAGCTGATCGATCAGGGGTGGAAACTCAAGGCCTTGCATCGCCAGCTCATGACCAGTGAAACGTATATGCAAACCAATCGTATGCCCGACGATCCGCGATTGAAGAGCGATCCGGACAATTTGCTCTGGTGGCACCGTCCCCCGAGGCGACTCGAGGCTGAATCGATTCGCGATTCGATGCTTGTAGTTTCCGGGTTGCTCGATCGCACGATGTATGGGCCTGGAACCTTGGACCCGAACATGAAGCGTCGGAGCATCTACTTTTTCATCAAACGCAGTCAACTGGTTCCGATGATGATGCTCTTTGATTGGCCCGAGCATTTGGTCAGCATCGGGCAGAGGCAGACGACGACGATCGCGCCCCAGGCCTTGGCATTTATGAACAATCCGATCGCTCGCGCGGCGGCCGAAGCCTTGGCAAATCAACTCTCCGATGTGCAGCGGATCGATGAGGTTTTCCTCAAGGTCCTTTCCCGTTTGCCGACGGATGCCGAGCGACAAGCGGCGTTTCGATTCATTGCCCAGGCGCAGAAGACTCGGCAGGAGCAAAACGTCTCGCAGCCCGAGAAGATGGCGATTGCTGATTTCTGCCAGATCCTCCTTTGTGCCAACGAGTTTATCTATGTCGATTGAGAAGTACCCACGGTTGGATTCGACGATGCCTTCGCGTCGAGCTTGGTTGCAAAATGCCGGATGCGGATTTGGTTGGCTAGGACTCCAGAGTCTTTTGGCTCAGTGTGCGGTCAGTCCAAGCGCGCTTGGCGATGGACTAGGTGATCGCTCGAGGAATCCGCTTGCCGAACGCGAGCCTCATTTCGCCGCGCGGGCCAAGAGAGTCGTATGGATCTTCGTCAACGGAGGGCCCAGCCAGGTCGATACCTGGGACTACAAACCTGGACTTGAGAAAGCCGACGGCAAGTCGATCAAGGAGTTTGATTCTTCTTTTTCGAACACCACTGGTTTTTTCCGAGATGCGGTCGGGAATCTGATGAAGTCCCCTTTTGAGTTCACTCCCAGGGGCCAGTGCGGCAAGATGGTCTCTTCGATCTTCCCGCACCTCGGAGAGCATGTCGACAAGATGGCATTTATTCATTCGGGATACACCGAATCGAACAATCACTCCCCCGCCCTTTTCGCGATGAATACCGGCATGGCTCGCATGGGATTTCCTTGCGTGGGGTCCTGGGTGGCCTATGGGTTAGGGAGCCAGACCCAGGACCTGCCTGCATTCTTGGTCATGAGTGACCCCAAGGGACGTGGTCTACCCAAGGGGCATGCGGCCAACTGGTCGGCGGGTTTTCTCCCTGGAATCTATCAAGGGACTTATTTGAAGCCTACCGGAGATGCGATCGAGAATCTCAAGCCGCCGGTATCCTTGACCACGGCCATCCAGCGACAGCAGCTCGATGCGCTCTCGGAGCTGAATCAAATGCATCTCCAAAGCCATGCCTCGGAGGGCGATCTTGCAGCCCGCATCGAGAGCTTTGAGCTGGCGTTTCGGATGCAGAGCAAAGCCCCCGAGACGCTCGATCTTGCCGACGAGCCTGAGCATATCCACCAGCTTTATGGAATCGGTGATCCGAAATGCGATCACTTCGCCCGCCAGTGCCTGATGACCCGTCGTTTTCTCGAACGAGGGGTTCGGTTCGTGCAGATTTACTCCGGTGGCATGGAGAATGAACGTTCGTGGGACGGGCATGTCGACATCGCAGGGAACCACCAACAGTTTGCCGACGAGACGGACCGACCTGTTGCAGGCCTTTTAACGGACCTGGCTCAACGCGGCATGCTTGAAGACACCTTGGTCGTCTGGTGCGGTGAGTTTGGTCGATTGCCGATCGCCCAACTCGGGGGCAAGCCTGGACGGGACCATAACCCGCATTGCTTTACTGCATGGATGGCGGGAGGTGGGATCCGAGGTGGAACGAGCTTCGGAGAATCCGACGAGATCGGTTATAAAGCGGCGGTCGATCGGGTCCATTTGAACGATCTGCACGCGACGATCTTGCATCTGCTCGGATTGGATCATCAGAAGTTGACGTATCCTTACAACGGGCGCAACTTCCGGTTGACCGACGTATCGGGTCAGGTGCTTGAAAAAATCTTGGCTTAGCCCAAACGTATTGGGTCACTCCGGTGCTCTAAGACCTCGTATTCGTACCGAATGAAATGGTACTTGTACTCGAAAGGCGTCTCCGGGACCGATAGGGTCAACAGGGTCAACAGGGTCAACCCTGACATCGCGCAAAAGAAAAGGCATGTCTTGGATCAAGACATGCCTTTTGTTCTTGGATGTTGTGATTGGGCGGTTTTGCCAGCTTGCGATTCTGCCGGCTTGCGATTCTGCCGGCTTGCGATGCTAGACCGAGGAGTTCAGGGCTGCTTCGAGTTTCACTCGTGGCGGAACGCCTTGGAAACGCTCGATGATCTCGCCGTCTTTGAAGAGCAAGAGAGTCGGAATGGCGTTGATCCCGTACTTGGTAGCCAATTCAGGGTTCTGGTCGACATCGACTTTGCCAATTTTGACCTTTCCTTGGTACTGCAATGCCAGTTCGTCGATCAGAGGAGCGATCTGTCGGCAGGGTCCGCACCAAGTGGCCCAAAAGTCGACGAGTACCGGTTCGCTCGAGGTCAAAACATCACTATCAAAACCGGCATCGGTGAATTCCGCTGCGTGTCCCATCTGGCAATCTCTCCTTGGAAATGAAGTGGCTCATAAAGGGGCTGGGGTAGTGGCCGTCGAAAGCGTTCGACCAATTGGCAGTCTCCCTTGACTGGAACACTTTACCGCATATGGCGTGCCAAGCCAAGCAGTCGAGGGGTGGGCCTCGGACTGAAACGGTCGTTTCGCGAGGTTAGAGTGGTTCGTTTCCCCAGGGGAATTCCGCTGGTGGCGGTGCGGTGGCTGAGATTCGCTCGGCGGTTTGCGGGTGGTGGAAAGTTAGTCTGAAGGCGTGCAGGGCGATCGGGGGTTCGCGATAATCGGGGTTTGGAGTGCCGGTTTCTGGGATCCAGGGCTTTTGACTGCCGTAGAGGCGGTCGCCCAGGATGGGGAAGCCGCGTGAGCCGCATTGGAGTCGGATTTGGTGCATGCGACCGGTTCCGAGTTGGATCAGAAGTAGGGACTCGAGTTGGTTCTGAGGGCCGGTGCGCTGACGAAGGACTCGGTACTCGAGGGTTGCAGTCCTGGAGTGTTCTTGATCGAGGCTGGAAAGTTCGGCCCGAGGCTCGTTGGGGACTTTGCGCATCGAGTCCTCCCAGGACCCTTCGCTAGGTGGGTCTCCTGAGACCCAAGCGAGGTATTCCTTGCCGACAATCCTGGTCGCAAATTGTTGGCAGAGTTGTCGAAGTGATTTTCGGTTTCGAGCCACGACGACCGTTCCGCTGGTCATACGATCTAGCCGATGAGGGATACCGATGAAGGGTTCGGGGTTTGCCTCGTTGGTCTGTTGCTCGATGAGCCGAGATTGCAAGCTTGGGAGAGTGTCGATGGCTTGGGTCAGCAGATCGATCGGTTTGTTGACGACCAAGAACCAGGGGTCGTCGATCAGGATTTCGATGGCTTTGGGATCGGGCATCTTGGGAACAGGTAACACGTTGCTTGGCGAAGCTTGCGGCCTAGAGACGATCGAGCGACAATAGCACCATCAGGGCAAAAAAAAACGAGAAACACCGGCCACGAAACCAACATGTCCGAATGTTCTGTTTCATTAGTGCTTCTCGTTGGCCTTATGTTCGAGCAAAATGGCGCTCGGGTCAATAGGGACTCTCAATCGCGATGCAATGAAGTCAGGGAATTTTTTGATGGCTGACCAGCAAGAGTCGATACACTTTGTCACCGGTCGCTTGGCCGAGTCGGCAGTGCGAGAGATTGTCGCTCAGTTGGCGCACAAGCACAGCTTTGCTTACAGCATTGATGTGCTGCCGATCACGGTCGCTGCGTTGATGACCCCCAAGTGGCTCATGCGTCATATCGATGTACCTGCGAACACGACGCGCGTGTTGTTACCAGGTTATCTAGCTCCGCACATCGACGAGCTTCGGCAGCAGTTCTCATGCAGGGTTGATTGTGGGCCGAAGGATGTCCGTGATCTACCCACGATGTTCGGAAGCAAACGCCATCGTTCGGAGGACTATGGTCAATACAAAATCGAGATCATCGCGGAGATCAATTACGCACCGAGACTTCTTCGCCGCACCTTGGTCGCTGAGGCTCAACGTTTGATCGAGCATGGTGCCAATCGCATCGATTTGGGGTGCGAACCGGGAATGCGTTGGTCGGACGTCGCCGATTCGGTCCGTGAAATCACCGACCAAGGCATCGGCGTCTCGATCGATTCATTCGATCCGTGGGAGGTCGAGCAAGCCGTCGGCAACGGGGCGACGCTGGTCTTATCGGTCAATTCGAGCAATCGCAAAGACGCATTGAACTGGGGAGTCGAGGTAGTGGCGATCCCTGATGATCCAGCAGATTTCCAGACATCGATGGTCGAGACAGCAGCTTTCCTCTCGGAGAACAGGATCCCATTTCGATTGGACCCGATCCTTGAGCCGATCGGTTGTGGGTTTGCCAACTCGCTAGGCAGATATTTACAAACACGAGCCCTCTTCCCAGACGCAGCGATCATGATGGGAATTGGGAACATCACCGAGCTGACCGATGCGGATTCTGCGGCGATCAACACCCTGCTCTTGGGCTTCTGCGCCGAGTTGGAAATCCACAGTGTTCTGACAACCCAAGTCATCTCATGGGCTCAATCGAGCGTCAAGGAATGCGACCTTGCACGACGTCTGGTGGAATACTCGGTCCGGCATGGAGTTCCCCCGAAGCATCTCGAAGAGCGTCTAGTGATGCTTCGCGATACGAGCAGCATCCATCCGAGCCCATCGACCTTGAGCGCTCTGGCCGAGCAAATCAAGGACAACAACTATCGGATTGCAATCGATGGCCAGAGCATCCACCTTATGAGTGCTAATGTCCATCTTCAAGGAACCGATCCTTTTGAAATCATGCAGGAGTTGCTCAAGCTCCCCGAGTCGCGCAACGTGGATCCATCGCATGCGTTTTATTTGGGGTTCGAGCTTTCGAAGGCCCTGACGGCATTGACGCTCAACAAGCGCTATGAGCAAGACGAGTCGTTGCGATGGGGCATTCACACTCGACCCGAGAAGCATCATCGGCTCGCCAGGAACAAAGCCAAGGAAGAGCCTTCCTGAGTCCATTGGTCGGCAAGTTTCCTCGAACCGCGTCGATCCACGATCGGCATCGCTGCAGTTTCAAACAGCCATCGAGTACGAGTACCGTTTCACTGAGTAGCTACTCAGGATGGATCCATTGCGAGGAACCTTGGGTGTAGTGCTCTTTCTTCCAGATAGGAACATCGGCTTTGATGCGCTCGACGAGCCATGCGCAGGCCTCGATCGCGCTGGCTCGATGGGCCGACCCGACAGCCACGACCATACTGGTTTCACCTACGTGGACTTTGCCTAAGCGATGGACGAAGGCGACGCGTTCGATGCGAAATTGCTGGCTTGCGATCGCGATCAACTCGATCATTTTTTGAACGGCCATCGATTCATAAGCTTCGTATTCGAGGCATTCGGTTTGGACATCTCCGGTAAAGCGACGGGTGATGCCGACAAACAGAGAAACCGCACCGACGCGATCCATGTTGCAGAAGCTTGAGACTCGGTTCAGGTCGATTGGTTCACGCACAAAATCGATCATACAAGGCTATTCCTTTTTCAACTCGTCGATGTAGCCAGAGTACTTGGAGAGCTCTTCGGGGCTGACTTTCGGGTACTCAAGGTCCAGGTTGTCGAGGTGGCCAGCGATCAAATCCGCGACAGCGGCCCTGGCATACCACTTGTCGTCGGCGGGAATGACATACCAAGGTGTTTGCTTGGTCGAAGTCGCAGGGAGAGCTTCCTCGAAGGCCTCCTCGTACTCCTTCCAAAGCTTGCGTTCTTGCAAGTCCCCTGCGTTGAACTTCCAGTGCTTTTCGGGGGTCTCAAGCCGTTCGAGAAGGCGTTTGCGCTGCTCGTCTCGGGAGATGTGCAGGTAGAACTTCAAGACGCTCGTTCCGCTTTCGACAAGAGTCCGTTCGAACATGCGGATCTCTTCGAAGCGTCGCTTCCAAAGTTCCGACAGTTTCTTGTAAGGCATCAGATTCTGTGCATCGAGAAACTTCGGATGGACTCGAACGACCAGGACTTCTTCGTAGTAGGATCGGTTGAAGATGGAAACAAGACCCTTTGGGGGCAGATACCGCATGGGCCTCCAGAGGAAATGGTGGCCGATTTCCTCGCTGTTGGGAGCTCGGAATCCGATCACTCGGCATCCTTGGGGATTCAAGCCTCGAAAAACATGCCGAATGATTCCGTCTTTGCCCGAGGTATCCATCCCTTGCAAGATCACCAGGAGCGATCGCTGGCCGCTTGCAAAGAGGCGTTCTTGTGCCTCCTGAAGTTGGGCCAGGTCCTTCTCCAAGGCGTCGAGCCCTTGGTTCTTGCCATCGAGCTCATCGCCAGCCTTCGTTGCGATTTTGGACAATCGCAGCGTATCGCCTTCCTTGACTCGGAATTTTTTGTGATCAAATCGATGGGTGTTCATGGATACGATTCCTGGGTTGTTTAAAAATTTGAGGCTCGCGCCTCACTAGCCGATCTTCCAATCCAAGCCGATGTCGTGGACCGGTGCCGAATGGGTCAAGGCCCCCACACTGATGCGGTTGACCCCGGTAGCGGCAATGCCACCGATGGTCGAGAGATTCACTCCGCCGGAGGCCTCAAGCTCGACCTCGGGGGCGAGCCGATCTCGAATCGCGACCGCTTCGCGGAGCAGATCGCATCCCATGTTGTCGAGCAGAACGATGTTTGGTCCGGCGACAAGGGCCGATTCCAATTGGCCGATACGGTCGATCTCGATTTCTATCATCGGCGGATTCGCGAATTTGACCGAGCCGGCAGCCACGAAGGCTTTGGCAAGCGCGACGGCTTGGCCAGGATCCAATAACTCGCCGTTGGCAGCAGCCCGACAGGCAAGATGATTGTCCTTGATCAAAATACCGTCGTAGAGGCCGAGCCGGTGGTTGTGGCCCCCTCCGCATCGAACGGCGTACTTCTCTAGTCGACGCCAGCCTGGTGTGGTCTTGCGAGTGTCGTAGACCCGTGCTGAGCTCCCCGCGACGGCTTGGACATACCGATGGGTCAGCGAAGCGACCCCGCTGAGTCGACAGATGACGTTGAGAATTGTGCGTTCGCAGGTCAGCAAATCCCTCGCATCGCCACTGAGGACCGAAAGGACCTGGCCCGGCTCGATGCTCTGGCCGTCGCCGACGCGCTGGTCCCAGTGGATCTTTGTATCGAGTTCCCCGAGCATCTCGTCGATCAAGTCGATTCCGGCTGCCACGCCGTGGCTCCGAGAGATCAGGGCGGCTGAGCCTGTGACCCCCGGCGGGACGATTGCCATGGTGGTCAAATCGACGCTTCGGTCCAAGTCCTCGCGAATCGCCAATCGCAAGATCTCGGTTAAATCCTCCAGCAAAGACGCGTCGATCGTCTGCGAACGGTAATCCATGGGGTTTCTCAAGGCCTTTCCAAGTTCCAAATTCGGTCCTGTCCATGGGCTTTCTGTCCATGGGCTTGTAGAGTGCAACTGCCCGCATATAGTGTAACATTCTCAAGCCGGTTTTTAGCCCCTATTTCCAACCCACGGAGCATCGCAATGCGTATTTTTCAAAGGAACTCTCTGGCTGCTACCACCCTATCGATTGCCTTCGGTGCATTGGGGTTCCCATCGGCGGGCCTGATCGCCACGGCCATGGCCCAAGAGGCTGCCGCAAAAGCTGAAACGCTGAGCTTCGCCGGTGGTAAAGTCACCGTCGAGAAACCAGAGAGCTGGAAGACTGTTCCACCGAAGTCCAATATCGTTCAGTATGAATTCCGTGCACCGGCAGAAGGCGATCAGACCGCTCGGGTCACGGTCATGGGTGCGACCGGTGGAATCGATGCGAACATCACTCGCTGGATCGGACAGTTCGAGGGTCTCTCCAAAGCGGATGCAAAGATTGAAAAGAAAACGGTCCAAAAGACCACCGCGCACATCGTCGAGCTCCAAGGCACGTTCAAGGATTCGATGGGTGGTGGCCCCTTCGCCCCAGGCCCGGTCAAGAAGATGGAAAACCATGCCATGATCGGAGTGATCCTGGAACTCGAGGGTGGCGAATTGGTCTTCGTCAAAATGACCGGCCCAAAGAAAACGATCGACGAACAACGCCCAGGGGTCATGAAAATGATCGAAGGCCTGAAAAACAAATAAGGCTCGCCGAACCTTCGAACCGTTATCCCCTGGGAAGTGGGTCTTAAAGCTTCCTGGGGATGAACCAAGCGGCAATCAAGCCTAGACCGTAAAGCAGCGCACAGGTCGCTCCGATCTTCGGATAGCTGTTATCAAACCAAGGCAGAAGACTCCCGGCCGCGAAAACGCCTAGGGCCGTTGCAAACCGTCCAACATTGTAAGCCAACCCGCATCCGGATGCTCGAACATTCGTCGGAAAGAGAACCGGTAGATACACCGCAAGCCATCCGAAGAAGAGGGTCGACAAGAGCCCTTGGACAAACACCGTCGGATGAAATGCCGACTGCAAAGGACCCGTCGCTAGAAACATGCCAAGGGTCGAGACGATCGAGCCGAAACTGATCCAAAGGTAGCTTCGTCTCGGACCCATACGAATCGCGATTTGAGCACCCAGAAAACTTCCAATCGTCGCGCCCAGAGCCCACCATCCCTGGGTCACTGATTTGTAGCTCGCATCGCTCGAACCGGCCAGTGAATCGGCCCATGGGATCATCCACTTGCTGGCCGACCAAGCCGAAACTAAGGGGATTGCTGAAAGCACCATCGCCAGGACTGTCGTCCTCCAAAGGCTCTCGGAAAACAGAGATGTCGGTTCTTCCCCTGACCCGCTCGGCAGCCCTGGGGACTCCCGTGAGTCGATTTGTTTGGCAAGCCAAGTCGGGGACTCAGGAAGGACCCACAGCACAAAGAGCCCTAGCAATCCCGGTATGCCGGCCAGGAGGAAAAGCCATCTCCATGAATCCGGGGTGATCGGAAAAAGCCGCGTGAGTTGTGAAATCAACAAGACCCCTGCATTGAGCCCGGCGCTCATGATCCCGGCGACCCAGGCCCTCGATGCCGAGGGCCAGCATTCGGCGACGAGTGCCATGCCGTTGGGCCACATCCCACCGACTCCCAAGCCGACAAGGAATCGCAGCAAGAGCATCTGCTCTTGCGTCTTGGTCCAAGCCCCCAGAAACGCGAAGACCGAATAGAACAAGATGCTGATCCCCATGGCCTTGGTTCGCCCGATTCGATCCCCGAGATTCCCCAAGGCGATCCCGCCGATAGCAGCCCCTAACATCAACGAAGCGGTAAACCATGCGAACCATTCGGCTCCAAGCCCTTTGGTGTATCTCTCGGCCAATAAACTTTGGGAGACCGACAGGGAGGCGACGGGCATGAGTCCCAGTTCAATCCCGTCGAAGAGCAGTCCAAGGCTCGCCGAGGCGAGAACCAGCCAACGCATCGGAGCGGACAATTCGAGCACTGGTCTGTTCATCAAGGCCTCCTCAGGCGGATCGCCTCGAAGACCGCGCTGTTGTCGTGTTCTCCTAAGCCGAGCGATTCGGCCAACTCCAGGAGTCGTCGGTGCGCTTGGGTCAACGGCAATGCCAACCCGGAACCCTCGGCGCTTTGGAGCATCAACCGCACGTCTTTGAGGTGCTGCGATAAGCGGGCTTGGGGCGCGTAGTCCCCTGCGATCATCTTGCCTCCCTTGGTATCCATTTGAAGCGAATAAGCACCGCTACCTCGGAGAACCTCAAGGGCATTTGCAAGATCGATGTCCATCGATTCGGCCAACGCGAGACCTTCGGCCAGCGCCGCCCGGTTCAATCCCAACACCAAATTGGTCACGAGTTTCATCCTCGCCGCAGAGCCCGATGGCCCTACATAAAATCGCTTTGTGCCGAGGATATCCCAAAGGTCGATGCAGGAGTCAAAGATTTGGCGATTTCCCGATGCGATCAGCGTCGCGAGCCCTTTCCTAGTCTGTTCGCTCGAACCGGAAATCGGAGCTTCAAGATAGGCTACACCTTGATCGTCTAACGCCGATGCAAAGCCGATACTCGCCTGAGGGTCGCCGGTGGTCGTGTCGATGAGGATCTTCGGGCCGACAAGATCGTGCTTCCAACGGGCCAAAACCTCACCGACAATATCGCTTGAATAGAGACTCAAGATCACCCGGGGGGACTCGGCCATCGGGCGATCGGTCCAAGTCGCACCTTGGGCGATCAGGTGGTCTGCTTTTTCTCGGGTGCGGTTCCAAACGAAGGTCTGAACGCCCGCATCCAACAGTCGCTCGGTGATCGCCGTACCCATGAGTCCCAAACCAACGACGCTGACCGATGGATTCGAATCGGAATGGAGTGGGGCGTTGAGCATTCGATCGCGTTTCCTAAAAACCAGCGAATGTGCCAGTGGCATGACAAGCCCAGTGGCGCGACAGTTAAAGGATTTAGTATACTGAAATCGATCGACCGGGTTTTGGGTGTTCGTGTCAGTTTCCGCGATGAATTCGGCCGACTCGGGTCGGGGGTCCTTTAGTTCCAAAGGTTTGGCAGGGGTTGCGATGAAGTTTTTATCTGCGCATTGGAAGCACCTGATACTTGCAAATTACGCCGTCGAGCCTTCGTTGCTCGAACCCTTGGTGCCGGCCAAGACTCGATTGGATTTTTTTCAAGGCCAGTGTTTCGTCAGTCTTGTCGGTTTTCTGTTCGATCAAACGCGAGTTTTGGGGATACCGATCCCCTTCCATCGTCGATTCGAAGAAGTGAATCTTCGCTTTTACGTCGTACCGCAACGAGACACGAGTCTGCGGGCCGTTACCTTTGTTCGGGAGATTGTCCCGAAACGGGCGATCACGGTGATCGCTAATTCGCTTTTCGAGGAAAACTATGTCGCCACATCGATGAGCCATCGCTTCGAGCCTGCCGGGGTGGATTCGGGGCCTCTTCAGACGGTCGAATACCGCTGGGGAGAACGACTTGAGCACCGCATCGCCGCACAAATCGATCGGCCGCTCGAACTTCCCTCCGGTGGCTCGTTGGGGGAATTCATCACCGAGCATTACTGGGGGTATTCCAAAGGCCGCACTCGGACAAGGGAGTACCGAGTGGAGCATCCGCAATGGATCAGTTGCCAGGTCGATCAGTATCAGATCGACGTCGACTTCGCGAGCGTCTACGGTAAGGAGTTCGGATTTCTCAAAGAGGTCCAACCTGCAAGCGTCCTCTACGCGCTCGGATCGGGTGTTAGCGTCTCGTTTCCCGGAACTTTGTAGGGGGGCATCGGGATCGGACCCATTCCAGAAAAACCTCTCCACCTAAAGAAAAAACAGGGAAACACAGGGAAACACAGAGACACAGAGGCCACAGAGTGAAATGCACTGGACAAACCGGAACACACGGAGGTAAGGCATGAGGGATTGGCTTCGACGATCGATATTCACATCTATAGTACCTAATGATCGTCCTTGCACGAGGTTCTGCTGCAAAACGAATCTTGATTGAATGTATAAATCCTGAAGTGCTCTTTGAGATGGATTACGGAACTTGGGACAGGTGACAAGAATGAGACGGTACGGCTTTACTGTCTCCGTTCTTGGATAGACCATCATTCAAAAGACGCTTTGCGTTCAATGACTATCGCGAACTTCTGCAATGATGAGTGCTTAACGATTCGCAGGCGAGCGTCGAATGCCATTGAGACGGAAGGAGGGCATCACTCATAGAATCGGGTAAGGCTGCCGGTGGCCAACGCGGGACGCCTGCGCGAGGATTCGTTTCCGTGTGTTCGGTGTGTTCGGTGTGTTCGGTGGTTAAAAAACGGGATAGCGACTTAGTCCCAAGATGACTTGCCATACCGGGTTTATTCATAAGCCTCCCAAACTCACCGCAAAGGCGCGAAGGTCGCCAAGTCGAAGAAGGAGGCAGGAAGCTCGGGGTGCGGCGATCACGTCTTTGATCTTGTCCCCGAAGAGCTGGGAACCAAGGAAAACACGGAACACACGGAAGCAAGGCATAACCGGAGCGAAAATTCGCTTCCGTGTGTTCGGTGTGTTCTGTGGTGAAAAAACGGGATAGCGACTCAGTCCCAAGATGACTTGCCAAACCGGATTGGCCATCTTCATCAGCTTGTCGACCAGTTCTCGCGAAACAAACTCGTTGACCTTCAACGAGTGGATCAATACATCATGTTCCAGGCGATTTGCAAATGTTTCATTGTTGTATCAGTATCGAGTTTCGACTGACCCTGTAAACTTGGAACGAGCTAAGAGTCGTGAGCAATTGCAACAATGATCGGCATTCTATCGAAAGCATGGTAAGCCGATGGCGCGAGGTTCCGTCAGCGTTGCCGGGAATGACGATCCAAGATCGCCTTGGGGAAGTTTATCCCTAGTTCACAAAAAGCTCGTTTGCGGGTATGAGAAAATCGAAAGCCTGATCTTCTTCGATCGATGGTGCCAGTTGGCCGTCGTAAATCAGGACGGTTCGAATCGATTGATTCTTAGGCAGTTTGAGTGCGGCAACTTTGCGGTCGACCTCTTGGATGACTGAAGAGCTGACCTCGCGTTTGAATTTGATTTCACACAGATAGATCGAACGCTTGGTTTGGATTAGAAGATCGATCTGACATCCCTGCTGCCGCTGCGTTTTGGTTTGGCGATAAGGGCCGGCGTAAAGAACAGTATTGTGGGGAATCCGAAGTTGTTTAAAGATCGCACCCAGGTTCTCCATCACAAGATTCTCGAATTGAAGGCCCAGAATAGTGTCCCACTGGTCGAGTTGTTCTAAGGCGGTTGACTTAAAACGCCCTTTGATGATTTGGTCGCGATGGGGCTCGACGTACTTCAGATAGAAACGAAGGTAGTTATCCGATAGGCGGTAGCGCAATTGACGAGACTGAGAACTTTGGGAATTGGCGAGCCCCCCTGATAACCTAGGTGAAACATCCTTTGCAAGAAATCCTGCACTGACAAGTTCAAGGAGTGCTTGACTGAGGCTGCCTCCCCGCTCTCGACCGACCTTCTGACTGATTTCATCGACTCCTTTAGAACCGTCAACCAAAGCGCGAACGATCTCACGATAAGTGGGAGCTCGGCGGTGGAAGATATCGCTGAAAATACTGTCGAATTCATTGAAGAGCATCCCACTGGGATGGAAGCAAAGCCTAGCGATATTTTGCTCTGCCGTTTTCTTGGTATCGAGCTCCTCCAGGTACCGAGGGACGCCCCCTGTGACCGCCAAGAAGCGAAGCTTTTCGGTAGTGCTGATTCTCGCTGCAGATCTTCCCCAGAACTGCTGGCACTCGGATAATGCGAGTGGTCCCAAATGGAACTGCCAAGAGCATCTACCTACGAACCCCGTGTTGTTAAGGATGTTTTCTTCGATCCACGAAGATACTGAGCCGCAAAGAACGACGACGGTTCGGTCCCGACGCGAGAACAAGCCATCCCAGGCATTCTTGAGGTAACCGGCGAAATCAGGTTCACCCATGCCCATCCATGAGATCTCATCGAATAAAACGACGACGCTCCCTTTAGATGGCAGTTGACTTGCCAGAAGCTGAAAGGCAGTTGCCCAATCGTCCAAAACCAATCGCGGCGCCTTGGACTGTTTCGAGAGTTGCTCGGCAAACGCTGTGAGTTGCTCTTTTTTGGTAAGACCCGGACGCGGTGGAAGGCCAGAGAATTCGAAGAAGGCGTTTGCTTGTTTGGCGCATTCCTGAATGAATCGACTCTTGCCGATCCGTCGTCGACCATGGCATGTCACCAGCGAACCGTTTTTCTTCGCGAGGAGTTCACGAAACTCAGCTTGCTCTTGATCACGGCCAATGAAGGAGTTCATGTCGCTTTGGTGCCTAAAAACTAGCCATATTTATTGGCACAAAAAACGAGTAGCGTCGTTTTCGTGCCAACTTGGTAAAAGGAAATTCTGGCACCAAATCCACCGTACGTCAATCACCTAAGACCAAACAACGGTAAAAATCAAGCAAAGTCCATGTGCCTTTCGAACTTCCGCAAAAACACTCCGGAAACACCCAAAATTTCTGTTCCCGTCCTCTCCGCTCAAAAACCCTTGTTTTTCTGGCAGATCTTTGTCCAGATTATCGTCAGCCTCTCGGTCCATATTGCTCGTCTTTGATGGACCGTGGATTCAAAATCGAGGTTGAAGGTGCCATTACTGACCGACGCGTGGGAACTCAATGCTAAAACCGTCCGATCAATCGGTAAGGATGCCCGTCGCCGGGTACCCTCCCCCACACCAACAATTGACTCATCCCTCCACCATCGCCTTCTTCGCCCCGGCCGCTCTGGCAAAATCATCTTCGGTGACCTGCAAGTAGTAGGAGCCTTCGTTGCTTAGATCACTACCACGGAACACACCGAATACACGGAAGCATGACATAACCGGTGCGAGAATTCGTTTCCGTGTGTTCGGTGTGTTCGGTGGTTAAAAAACGGGATAGCGACTTGGTCCTAAGATCACTTGCCAAATGGGGTTATTCATAAGCCTCCCAAACTCACCGCAAAGGCGCCAAGGTCGCCAAGTCTAAGAAGGAGGCAGGAAACTCGGCGACAGTCCCCGAGTTTTTTTCATTAGGTTAACGGAAAGCGCTTCAAGCCAGTGATGCGAGTCAGGTCAACTCACCCGAGGAAATCGCTGAAGAACCTAAAAAAGGTTAGCGAATCGTGATAAAGCGTGATACAACTGAAAGGTTTTGGTTTCGACCCCAGATGGAGATTTACGACATGGCAGCGAAAAACAGGAAATCAGGTTCGCCTGAAGACAGTGCCGGGACATTGGAAGTGCAGACCCCGGGCACCAACTCGGGTCTCATGAACCCAAATATGGAAACAGCTGAAGCCATCTTGCATATCACCCGTGAGTTGAAGGGCATGATCCATCTGCTCGGGAAAGATAAGCTGAAGGAACTCATCGACATTTTGGATGCCGGTGAACCGCGGTTGAGTCGAGGGGTCGAATTCGCAAGGATTGAAGGCTTGCCCGTGTCGGTAGAACGAGAAGTCTGGAAATTGCTTGCTCAATTTCGCACACCCCGCGATCGATTCGCTGAATTCGTCCCACGCCGTTTGACGCTGGTCAGGAATTCGTGAGAGAGTATAAGCTCGCTCCGCTCGGTTGCGGTAGGAGAAGGCCAAGAAATCGCGAGACGGGTTGGTTTTGATCAATGTCATTGAGCGTCCGACCGCCTCGGAATGGGCGACCAAAGCCTCGTCGATTCTGCCTTGTTCGCGAAGGCACATTGCCAGCCGATTTTCCGCCATGCTTTGGAAGAGCGGTTCGAGTACATCGGGGTGACTCCGTGGTGTATCGATCAGCCGGACATAGATTGCGATGGCCTTTCGCGCCGTTCGCTCCGAATCTACGAAACGAGCAAGCTCATATTCCAAATCCGCTTGATCGATCAGGATATTCGCTTGGACTCGCTGGATGTCCGTACTGCTACTCTCTGCGTGCTGCAACTTCTCGTATTCCCGAACCGAATCCTGGAGGAGCGAACTGGCCTTGTTGAGCCGACCGATTCGCTTGAGGAGCATGGCGAAGTCTCTCGCAATCTCTGCTTGGCTCTGCTTGAATCGTTTATCCTCCGGGTACTTCTGCGCGAGAGTGGAGTAATGACCCATCGCGTCAGTGTAAGATTTTTCGGCTTCTGCCGTTTCATCGAGCCCTCGGCAAAGATTGGCACGATAGCGATGCATCCGGCCGACACTGGCTTGAATCTCCGCATTCTCCGGTTGCAGCTCGAGAAGGCGTTTGTAACTCACGAGGTTCGAATCAATCACCTTCTTTCGCTCGGTATCGGAAATGGTTGCCTGGAGGCCGAAGAACGCAATTTTGTCCGCAAAGGAACTCAGATCGTTGGCGACTTGAACTGCTGTATCGGCGTTCTCAGTTGCTTCGGCCCGCGCCCGTTCGGCCCGTATCGCCTGCCAGGTCGTTCCGGCCATTCCTGCTAAAAGAGCCCAAATGACGAGAGACCCTGCAAGCACCTGCACCTTGTTTCGCTTGACGAACTTTCTGAGTCGGTAGCCGCGACTCGGCGGACGGGCCTCGACCATCTCATCGGCTAGGTAGTGCTGAATGTCCGCGGCGAGGCCGTTGGCTGTATCGTAACGGCGGTTTCGATCCTTTTCGATGGCCTTCATGACGACCCAGTCGAGCTCGCCCTGAAGCAGCTTCGAGAGTTTGGCCGGTTCGATGTTGCGGTTGGCCGCGATGTTGGGCAAGGTGTCCGAACCGCTCAGCTTCGTACTCGGCCGCGGCGGGTCGACGTCACGCACCATGCGGAGCATCTCAAGGAGGGCGCCGCGTTTGAAATCCTGGGCATCCAGCGGCGGCGAGCCGACGAGCAGTTCGTACAGCATCACGCCCAGGGCATATATGTCCGTCCGTGTGTCGATATCCATCGAAGACGGATCGGCCTGCTCCGGGCTCACGCCGGGGTGCCCACGATAACGCCGGTGTCGGCGAAGCTCATGTCCGTCAGCTTCTGCTCGGTGGCTTTAGCGACGCGGAAGTCGATGACCTTGGGCGTGGGCCGACCATTGACCTCCGTGACAAGGACGTTGGAGGGTTTCAAGTCGCGGTGGATAATCCCCTTCTGGTGGGCGTGCTGGACGGCCTGACATACGGCGACGAACAATTCGAGTCGATCCTTGACCGTCAGCCGTTTCAGGTCGCAATACTTGGTCAGCGGTATGCCGTCGACGAGTTCCATGACGAAGAACGGCTGGCCGGCTTCGGTGACACCGCCGTCGTAGATACGGGCGATGTTCGGGTGGTCCATCATTGCCAGGGCCTGGCGCTCGGCGTCGAAGCGTGCTAGCACGTCTCGCGATTTCATGCCGGTCTTGATCAGCTTGAGCGCCACTTGACGCTTGACCGGCTGACTTTGACTAGCAAGGTAGACCGAGCCCATCCCGCCTTCGCCTATGACTTCGAGCAGTGTATACCGGCCTGCGATGACCTGCCCCCCGACGCAACGGGTGATACGGTCGTCTGGCGATGTACGCGCGAAGGAGCAGTCGGCGTCGTCGGCGGATTCGGGACGGTATTGCGCGGTCGCCATTTCGGAAGACGGATGGGTGTTCGCCTCGACCGCAACGGCCGGATCCATAGTCTCGTTCGAGATCGGCACGAACGTGCCTTGGGAGTCGCTTGCCGACGTTGATCCACCCTGGCTGTCTGCGGCCAGCAGGGCCTCGACCCACTGGCGCAGTTCGGCGTCGCCGCCAGATTCGCGATCGGGAAATGCGGTACGCTGGACCGGGTCGACTATTTTTAGTGCGTTCAGAAACAGAGTTTTCGCTCTTGCAGGATCGACGGCCATGATTCGCCTCGGAAAAGGAGTGTCTGCTATCCATGCCCCGTCTGGAGCAAAAGTGCCTCACTTCGTATCCGTAGGGTAAAGTACACGGCACTTGGCGAGCGGCCATTTGAATTCAATTCAACTCAGATTTCCGACTGAATTTCCGAATTGATGTCTGAGTCTATCATGACATCGTGCGATTCAGTGTCTACCAATCTTGGGGAAGGTCAGATTAGGTTGAATAGTTTTAACGAAAGCAAACTAGACCTCAATCAAGCGTTTAAGCCTCCTAAACTGACCGCAAAGGGGCCAAGTTCGCCAAGTCGAAGAAGGAGGCAGGAAGCTCGTGGTGCGGCGATCACTTCTTTGATCTTGTCCCCGAAGAGCAGGGAACCACGGAAAACACGGAACACACGGAAGCAAGGCATTAGAGAAATTCGGGGACAGTCGTCGAGGTTTTTCCACTTCGGGGTTTTCTTTGCACCTTTGCACCTTTGCACCTTTGCGTTTAACGCCCTGGAAGAGAGAACCTCATCCGCAATGAAGTCGGCAGGCAAAATCTACGTTTCGCAGCAACTGACTTCGAATAGCCTCGCCTGGACCTCCGCGTGGGAAAGTTCGGCAAGAGACGGGACGATCAGATCGGGCTGGTAGGCGTAATTGCGTAGATCTTTTTCGCTCGTGGATCCTGAGAGAACCAAGATCGTTTTGTATTCGAGTTGCGTTCCACCGAGGATATCGGTCTCCATGGTGTCCCCGATGACCACGGTCTCGTCGGTCGAAAGCCCCATTTCTTTTCGAGCTGCTCGAAGCATGATCGGGCTGGGTTTTCCGACGCTGAAGGCTTTGACCCCCGAGGCCGCTTCGAGCATCGCCACGACGGCTCCGCAACCGGGTCGCAAGCCGTTTTGCGTTGGGCAATTCGGATCCATGTTCGTCGCTACCAGCTTGGCCCCTCCGAGGATCATCCGCAGGGCCTGCTCGGCCATCTCGAAATTCAAGCTCCGGCCTTCGCCGACGACCACGTAATCCGGATCTTTATCGACGATCGAGAATCCGTTTTTGTGCAGCGCTGTCAGCAAGCCTCCTTCTCCGATGACGTAGGCCGTTCCGTTGGGTTTTTGGGATGCTAAGAAGCGGGCTGTGGCCATCGCACAGGTGTAGACATGGG
>Ga0209985_10001892_pt1 | contig 19607 bp, 17 predicted proteins | sample NOAtaG_FD_187305 | JGI IMG/M metagenome (GOLD analysis project Ga0209985, IMG submission 187305) | Freshwater lake microbial communities from Lake Erie, under a cyanobacterial bloom - NOAA_Erie_Diel6S_1000h metaG (SPAdes) (version 2) | ecosystem: Environmental > Aquatic > Freshwater > Lake ...
GGTAGCGCCGGGCCGCAGCCCGATGCCGTTCGCATCGGGCGTACGCCCATCTGGTTGGCCGTCAGCGCGCAGGTCCCGACGGCCTGCACCGTGCTGGTGAATCTGGGTGCGGATGTCCCTGCCGAAGCCGTGGACTTCGAGCGCGTTGTGGAACTGGTGTCGCACGAAGCCGACGACGCCGCTGCGGGCCGCGAGCGCTGGCGACGGTGGAAGGCGCTCGGTCTGGAACCCAGTCACCGCAATGCCGCACCCGCCAGCTGAGTGCTGGCGGAAGCCTTCAACCCCAAGGTTTGCAACAGGACGCTCTGTTGTCTTCCGGATCAGGCGGCCGCTCGTTGTGGCCCGAGGCAACGCTTGCTCCGGATCGTGCCGAAGTCTTCTCATGGGCCCCTGGCAAGGCGGGTTCTCCCGGGGGGACTGAGCTCAGGTGCGGGTTATCGTCGCCGGTTGGGCAGATGTTGTCCTGTCTTCCTTTTGCGTTCCCTCCTGTTCCATCTGGACACTTTTCGGAGTCTTCCCCACATGCAAGTCAAGCTCAAACTGATCGTCGGCGCGGCCGCCATGGCCTTCGGCACCGTGGCTTTCGCCCAGGACCTCGTGGTCAAGATTGGCCACGTCGCACCGACCAGCGGTGCGATCGCCCACCTGGGCAAGGACAATGAAAACGGTGCCCGCATGGCGATCGACGAGCTCAACGCCAAGGGCGTCACGATCGGCGGCCGCAAGGCTCGCTTCGAACTGCTGGCCGAAGACGACGCGGCCGATCCGAAGCAAGGCACGGCCGCGGCCCAGAAGCTGGTCGACAGCAAGGTCAACGGCGTGATCGGCCACCTCAACAGCGGCACCTCGATCCCGGCCTCCAAGATCTACAGCGACGCCGGCATCCCGCAGATCAGCCCGTCGGCCACCAACCCGCGCTTCACGCGTCAGGGCTTCAAGACCACCTTCCGCGTCGTCGCCGACGACGTGCATCTGGGCGGCACGCTGGGCCGCTACGCGGTCGACCAACTCAAGGGCAAGCGCATCGCCGTCATCGACGATCGCACCGCCTACGGCCAGGGCGTGGCCGACGAGTTCGAGAAGGGCGTCAAGGGCAAGGGCGGTTCGACCGTCGGTCGCGAGTTCACCAACGACAAGGCAACCGACTTCACCGCCATCCTGACCAGCCTGAAGGCCAAGAACCCGGACATCGTGTTCTTCGGCGGGATGGACGCCGTAGCCGGCCCGATGATGCGCCAGATGAAGCAGCTCGGCATCAACGCCAAGTTCATGGGCGGCGATGGCATCTGCTCGTCCAAGCTGCCCGAGCTGGCAGCCGGCACGATGGCCGACGGTCAGGTCGTCTGCGCCGAGGCCGGTGGTGTCGAGGGCCAGGCCAAGAAGTCGATGGACGACTTCTACGCGGCGTTCAAGAAGAAGTACAACACGGACGTTCAGGTCTACGCGCCGTACGTCTACGACGCGTTGAACGTGATGGTGGCGGCGATGGTCAAGGCGGGCTCCGCTGACCCTGCTAAGTACCTGCCCGAACTGGCCAAGATCACGCACAGGGGCGTGACTGGAACCATCGCCTTCGACGAAAAGGGCGACATCAAGAATGGCGCGCTGACCCTGTATACCTACAAGGGTGGCAAGCGCGAGCAGATCGCTGTCGTGCGCTGAAGCGGCGTGACGTTGTGACCAAGGGGCCTTCGGGCCCCTTTTTCTTTCGTCCGCTGGATTTGCAGTTCGTTTGCCAACCGGGAAAGAAAAAACCCGCCGGATCGCGGCGGGTGGTTCTCAGGAACTGAGCGTCCTACTTGAGCTTCACTTCCTTGTACAGCACGTGCTTGCGCGCCTTCGGGTCGAACTTCAGGAATTCGAGTTTCTCGGGCGTGGTCTTCTTGTTCTTGCTCGTGGTGTAGAAATGCCCGGTACCGGCACTCGACTCAAGCTTGATCTTTTCGCGTCCGCCTTTGGTGGCCATGGTGGTGTGCTCCTGTCAGCGAAGAATCAAAGTGCGCCTTTGGCGCGCAGATCGGCCACGACCTGATCGACGCCGACCTTGTCGATCAGGCGAAGCGCGGCGTTGCTGATGCGAAGGCGGACCCAGCGGTTCTCGCTTTCGACCCAGAACCGGCGATAGTGCAGGTTGGGCAGAAAACGACGCTTGGTCTTGTTGTTGGCGTGGCTGACGTGGTTTCCCACCATCGGGCGCTTGCCGGTGACTTGACAGACGCGTGCCATGAGGAAGGCTCCGAAGGATGCGTGCGAAGGTTTGAAGGAACTGATCTCCGGGCGGGCCCGAATTCAGCAAAGCCTGCGAGTATAGCCCGAAAAGCTGGCGTTACGTCCAGCTCCACAGCAGCCGAAACAGAGACTCAGCGCTGCGGACCGTCGGTCGGGGTCAGCCGGCCTGTTGCTCAAGGAAACGCTGGGCGTCCAGGGCGGCCATGCACCCGGTGCCGGCACTGGTGATCGCCTGGCGGTAGACGTGGTCCTGGACGTCGCCCGCTGCGAACACGCCGTCGATGCTGGTCATCGTCGCCATGCCCGACAGGCCCGACCGGGTGACGATGTAGCCATCCTTCATCTCCAGTTGGCCCTTGAAGATGTCGGTATTGGGCTGGTGGCCGATGGCGATGAAGCAGCCCTGCAACGCCAGATCCTGGGTCACGCTGTCGACCGTGCTCCTGATGCGCACGCCATTGACGCCCTTGGCATCGCCGAGCACCTCGTCCAGCGTGTGCCAGAGATGCAGCTTCACCTTCCCGGTTTCGGCCTTGGCCATCAGCTTGTCGATCAGGATCGCCTCGGCTCGGAACCTGTCGCGACGGTGGATGACATGCACGGTGCTGGCGATGTTCGACAGGTACAGCGCCTCTTCGACCGCGGTGTTGCCGCCGCCAACGACGCAGACGTCTTGATTGCGATAGAAGAAGCCATCGCACGTCGCACAGCCGCTGACGCCCTGGCCCATGAAGCGCTGTTCGCTCGGCAGGCCCAGGTACTTCGCGGATGCTCCGGTGGCGACCACCAGCGCATCGCAGGTGTAGGTGCCCGAGTCGCCCTTGAGCACAAACGGCCGTCGACCCAGATCGACGGTGTTGATGTGGTCGTAAACCACCTGGGTCTGGAAGCGTTCGGCGTGCTGCTGAAAGCGCTGCATCAGGTCCGGGCCCTGGACACCGGCGACGTCTGCCGGCCAGTTGTCCACATCGGTCGTCGTCATCAACTGGCCTCCCGTCGCGATGCCGGTGACGAGCAGTGGCTTGAGATTGGCGCGCGCGGCGTAGAGTGCGGCGGTCCAGCCGGCAGGGCCTGAGCCAAGGATCAGGACGCGGGCGTGGGTGGTGGTGTCGGGCATGGCAAAGCGTTGAAGTGGGTGCTGGAGATAGGGCTGCTCCGGGCTTTGCACCGGGGCGCTGTCTGCACAATACGCCGGATTTTCGCCCAAGCCCTGCGGTCGGCGCCGAATACGCGGCGCCGAGCCGCCAAAACAACGAGGAGTGTGCGCATGTCGATGTTGTCGAATCTGGACTTGATCCGCCGGGTGCCCTTGTTTTCGATGCTGACCGCCGAACAGGCGCAGACGGTTGCCGACAGCGTCGTCAAGCGGCGATTCCGCCGCGGCGAACTGGTCGTCGAGCAAGGCAAGAAGAGCAATGCTCTCTTCATCCTGCTCAACGGGCGGGCCCGTGTGCTGACCAGCGATTCGCGTGGGCGGGAAGTCATCCTGGCCGTACTCGAAAGCGGCGACTACGTCGGTGAGATGAGCCTGATCGACAACGAACCGCATTCCGCCACCGTACGGGCCGAGGTGCAGACCGACATGCTTGTCCTCCAGCGGCCGGACTTTGCCCGTTGTCTCCCGGAAAGCAGCACGCTGTCCTATGGCATCTTGCGCGGCCTCGTGAAGCGGCTGCGCAATGCCGACCGGCAGATCGAGTCGCTGGCACTGCTCGACGTCTACGGCCGGGTCGCCCGCACCTTGCTCGACATGGCCGATGAAGAGAACGGCGTGAAGACCATCCGTCACAAGGTCAGCCGCCAGGACATGGCCAAGGTCGTCGGCGCCTCGCGCGAGATGGTCAGCCGCGTCATGAAGGACCTTGAGGAGCGGGGCAACATCGAGACGCTCGAGAACGGCTTCGTCGTGCTGAAGGACCGCCTGCTCCAGTAAGCGCGCCCTGCCGGGCACAATGCCGGAATGAGTTTTCCGCTCGGATCCCTGCAGGGTCCGGCAGGCCTCGGCGCTTCGGCGGACGAGACCGCCGCGCCCGTGATTCCCTGGTTTCGGCCGCTGGCCGTAGTCGCTGGCAGTCTGGCATGGCTGCTGTTGTTGCTGGCGCTGGCCAGCCACGACGGTGCCGATCGCGCCTTCACCACGTCGGGTGACGGAGGTGCCATCCGGAACTGGATCGGAGTCGCCGGGGCCCGCGTCTCGGATCTTGCCTTCTTTGTCTTCGGGTTCAGCGCCTGGTGGCTGGTGCCGGTGGGCCTGCGTGCCTGGCTATCGGCGCTCGCCCGCTGGCTGCGCGGACCGTCGTCGGATGCGACCGCGTCGTGGCCGCTGTGGGCCTTCTGGCTCGGGCTGGCGATGTTGTTGTGCGCCAGTTCAGCTCTCGAATGGACACGGCTATACCGGTTTGAGTCGGCCTTGCCTGGCCACTCGGGTGGCGTGTTGGGTTTCACGCTGGGTCAGGCGTCGATGCATTGGCTGGGCTTTGCCGGCTCGGGCGTGACCTGGATCGCGCTGGCCGTGGCCGGGGCGGCGATGGCACTGCGCTTCTCCTGGCTGGCTGTCGCCGAAGGCATCGGAGCCTGGATCGAGAGCTTCCGCACCCGGGCGCAGGACCGCCGTGCCGCCGAAGAAGACCGCCGCCTGGGCGAGCGGGCGTTGCTTGAGCGACTTGCCGACGGTGTTGAGGCCGATACCGCGGTGCCAGCCGCGACACCGGAGGACGGCCCGCAGGTCGAAGGGCTTGCCAAGGCCACACCCGCCGCCCGGGCGGTGCCTGCGGCACTGGTGATCCAGCCAACCCTGACCGATGTACCGAAGTCGCAGCGCGTGGCCAAGGAGCGCCAGGCGCCGTTGTTTGTCGAGCTCTCCGATACCAAGCTCCCGCAGGTCGATCTGCTCGACGCCGTTGCGGGTGGCCGAGACGCACCGGTGGCCCACGAGTCGCTGGAGATGACCTCGCGACTGATCGAGAAGAAGCTCAAGGACTTCGGTGTCGACGTGCAGGTCGTGGCCGCTGCGCCTGGCCCGGTGATCACCCGCTACGAGATCGAACCCGCCACGGGTGTGAAGGGTTCCCAGGTCGTCAATCTGGCCAAGGACCTGGCGCGATCGCTGTCGCTGGTCAGCATCCGGGTCGTGGAGGTCATCCCCGGCAAGACGACGATGGCGCTGGAACTGCCCAACGCACGTCGGCAGACGATCCGCCTGTCGGAGATCCTGGGCTCGGAGGTCTACAACGCCAGCGCATCGCTGCTGACCATGGGCCTGGGCAAGGACATCGTCGGCAAGCCGGTGGTGGCTGACCTGGCGAAGATGCCACATTGCCTGGTTGCAGGCACCACCGGGGCCGGCAAGTCGGTGGGCATCAACGCGATGATCCTGAGCATGCTCTACAAGGCCGAGGCGCGTGATGTCCGATTGATCCTGATCGACCCGAAGATGCTCGAGATGAGCGTCTACGAGGGCATCCCGCATCTGCTGGCGCCTGTCGTCACCGACATGAAGCAGGCGGCCAACGCGTTGAACTGGTGCGTCGGCGAGATGGAGCGCCGCTACCGCACCATGAGCAAGCTCGGAGTGCGCAACCTCTCGGGCTACAACAAGAAGATCGCCGAGGCGGCCGAGCGTGGCGAGCACATCGGCAACCCCTTCAGCCTGACGCCCGAGCAGCCTGAGCCGCTGGAGCGCCTGCCGCAGATCGTCGTCGTGATCGACGAACTCGCCGACCTGATGATGGTCGTCGGCAAGAGGATCGAGGAGTTGATCGCCCGCCTGGCGCAGAAGGCGCGTGCCGCGGGCATCCACCTCGTACTGGCGACACAGAGGCCGAGCGTCGACGTGATCACGGGCCTCATCAAGGCGAACATCCCGACCCGGCTCAGCTTCCAGGTCAGCAGCAAGATCGACAGCCGCACCATCCTCGACCAGATGGGCGCCGAGGCCCTGCTCGGCCAGGGCGACATGCTCTACCTCGCGCCCGGCACCGGCCTGCCGGTGCGCGTGCATGGGGCTTTTGTCAGCGACGACGAGGTGCACCGTGTCGTCGAGTACCTCAAGACCCAGGGCGAGCCCAACTACATCGAAGGCATTCTTGAAGGCGGCGTGCTCGAAGGCGAGGGCAGCGACGGGGTTGGCGCGCCAGGCTCGTCCACGGGTGGCGGCGAAGGCGACTCGATGTACGACCAGGCGGTGGCGGTGGTGCTGCAGCACAAGCGGGCATCGATCTCGCTGGTGCAGCGCCATCTGCGCATCGGCTACAACCGCGCTGCCCGGCTGCTCGAGCAGATGGAGCAGTCCGGACTGGTCTCGGCGATGGGCCACAACGGCAACCGGGACATCCTGGTGCCGCGGCGCGACGACGGTGGGGCGCCGGCATGACGACGACACCCTCATCCAACGCCCGGCGATGCGTCGTGATCGCAGGCTCCCTGCTGATGCTGTCCCCGGGTCTGCGGGCCCAGGCCCAGGATCCCGTGCGCACGCTGCGCGAATTCGTCTCCGGGGTGCAAAGCGGTCAGGCGCGTTTTGTCCAGACCGTGACGTCGCCCGACGGCAAACGCACGCGCACGAGCCGCGGCGAGTTCGAGTTCCAGCGGCCAAACCGCTTTCGATTCGCTTACGACAAGCCGGTTGACCAGCTGATCGTTGCCGACGGAAGCAAGGTCTGGATCCACGATGCGGACCTGGGCCAGGCGAGTTCGAGACCGATCGAACAGGCATTGGGCGCGACGCCTGCAGCGCTGCTCACCGGGGGCAGGCTCGACGCCGAGTTCACGCTCAGCGCCGAACCCGCCGAGGCCGGCGTGCAATGGGTCCGCGCACTGCCACGGTCGCGCGACAGCGCCATCCAGCAGCTTCGCGTGGGCCTGCGGGACGCGCAGACGCTGGTGGCCTTCGAGATCGTCGACGGATTCGGCCAGCGCTCGCGGATGCAGTTCAGCGGCTTCGTCGCCAACCCCACCCTGACGGCAGAACGATTCCGTTTCGTGCCTCCGCCGGGCACGGCCGTGATCGAGCAGTGACGCGGCACTGACGTGGCCCTGGCCGGCGATCTTTTCGGCGAGCCGGCACCGGTGCCGGCGGCCGAGCTCGACGACATTCCCGCAGTCGATGCACCGCTGGCCGAGCGACTGCGTCCCCGCCACCTCGACGAGGTCATCGGCCAGGCCCACCTGCTCGGCCCCGGGCGCCCTTTGCGCCGGGCCTGGGACAGCGGCCAGCTGCTGTCGCTGCTGCTCTGGGGGCCGCCGGGGGTGGGCAAGACGACGCTGGCCCGTCTGCTGGCCAGGGCCAGCGGTGCCCACTTCATCGTGCTGTCGGCGGTGCTGGCGGGGGTCAAGGACATCCGCGACGCGGTCGAGCAGGCCAAGGCGCAGCGTGCGGCCGGCCGGCGTTGCGTGGTGTTCGTCGACGAGGTGCATCGCTTCAACAAGGCGCAACAGGACGCCTTCCTGCCGCACGTCGAATCGGGCCTGTTCAGCTTCATCGGCGCGACAACCGAAAACCCGTCGTTCGAAGTCAATTCCGCGCTGCTGTCGCGGGCCAGCGTGTTTGTGCTCGAGCCTCTGGCCGAGTCCGAACTGCACGCACTGATCGAACGTGGCCGTGTCGCACTGGCCGCGCCACCGCTGAGCGAAGGCGCCGCCGCCGCGCTGGTCGCGCATGCCGACGGTGACGGCCGACGCCTGCTGAATGCGCTCGAGAACGCGGTGGCGGCGGCCGGGCCGGTCGCGCGGATCGACGAGTCCCTGCTGGAACGCTCGCTGGCCGGGTCGCTGCGTCGCGGCGACAAGGGCGGAGACATCTTCTACGACCTGATCTCGGCCCTGCACAAGTCGGTTCGGGCCAGTCAGCCGGACGCCGCGCTGTACTGGCTGGCGCGCATGCTCGACGCCGGAGTCGACGCCCGCTACGTCGCGCGGCGCCTGGTGCGCATGGCCAGCGAGGACATCGGCCTGGCCGATCCGCGTGCACTTGCGTTGGCCAACGACGCAGCGCAGACCTGGGAGCGACTGGGCTCCCCCGAAGGCGATCTGGCTCTGGCCCAGGCCGCCGTCTACCTGGCCGTGGCGCCCAAGAGCAATGCCGTCTACAAGGCCTTCGGCGCCGCACGCGCTGCCGTGGCGCAGCACGGAACGCTTGCGGTGCCGATGCAGCTCAGGAACGCACCGACCCGGCTCATGAAGGACCTCGGCCACGGTGCGGGCTACCGCTATGCACACGACGAAGCCGGGGCCTACAGCGCCGGCTTCGTCTGCCTGCCGGACGTGCTGGTCGGGACTCGCTTCTATCGCCCGACCGCACAGGGCCTGGAGCAGCGCATCGGCGAGAAGCTCGCCGCCTGGAGGCACCGCGATGGTGTTGCCGAGGCCGGCCCGGACGACACCCACGCGACGGATTCAAGCGGGTAAGCACTGCCCTGGAGGCAGCAGACCCCCTGCCTAGAATGACTTCTACCACGTGGGGGCATGCCTCTTGCTCCAGTGGGCCGAGGGGCTAGCAGCTCCGTGGAGTGGCATCGCGATGGACACCTTCTTCCAACAGATCATCAACGGCCTCGTGCTCGGCAGCATGTATGCGCTGGTCGCCCTGGGCTACACGATGGTCTACGGCATCATCAACCTGATCAACTTCGCGCATGGCGAGGTGCTGATGGTCGGCGCGCTGACGAGCTGGACGGTCGTCACGGTGCTCGAGGCGTCGGGCATGCCGGGCTGGCTCCTGCTGCTGTTCTCGTTGATCTGCGCCATGATTATCTGTTCGGCGCTCAACTTCACGATCGAGAAGCTCGCCTACAAACGGCTGCGATCCGCGCCGCGTCTGGCGCCGTTGATCACCGCGATGGGGATGAGTCTGCTGCTGCAGACGCTGGCGATGATCATCTGGAAGCCGAACCCCAAGCCGTTCCCGATCCTGCTGCCGAACGAGCCGATCGACCTGGGCGGGCCGGTCATCGGCGTGGTGCAGATCCTGATCCTGGTCGTCACCGCGGTGGTCCTGGTGGTGCTTATGTGGCTGGTCAACCGCACCAAGCTGGGCCGGGCGATGCGTGCGACGGCCGAGAACCCGAGGGTGGCGGCGCTGATGGGCGTGCGGCCGGACATGGTGATTTCCGCGACCTTCATCATCGGCGCGATGCTCGCGGCGATCGCAGGCGTGATGTGGGCAGCGAACTACGGAACGGTGCAGCACTCGATGGGCTTCCTGCCCGGCCTGAAGGCCTTCACCGCAGCGGTGCTGGGCGGCATCGGCAACCTGCCCGGCGCGGTGGTCGGCGGCATCGCGCTTGGCCTGGTCGAGGCCTTGGGCGCGGGCTACCTGGGCACGTTGACCGGCGGTGTTCTGGGCAGCCACTACGCCGACATCTTTGCGTTCGTCGCGCTGATCATCGTGCTCACGCTCAGGCCGCAAGGCCTGCTCGGCGAGCGTGTGGCCGATCGCGCCTGAGAACGAAGGGAGAACGAACCATGTTCGCTCAAATGAGCATGAAGGCGAAGTTCACGACCTTCGCCGTCTGCGCCGTCCTCTTGTTGCTGTTGCCGCTGTTCGCCCAGCAGTTCGGCCAGGGCTGGGTGCGCATCATGGCCCAGGCCCTGCTGTACGTTCTGCTGGCGCTGGGCCTGAACATCGTCGTCGGCTATGCCGGCCTTCTCGACCTGGGTTTTGTCGCGTTCTACGCCGTGGGCGCGTACATGTACGCGCTGCTCGCCAGCCCGCATCTGTTCGAGACCTTTCCGGCGATCGCGGCGATGTTCCCGAACGGACTGCACACGCCGATCTGGATCGTGATTCCACTGGCGGCCGGGTTGGCCGCGCTGGCGGGGGTCCTGCTGGGCACGCCGGTGCTCAAGCTTCGCGGCGACTACCTGGCCATCGTCACGCTCGGCTTCGGCGAGATCATCCGCGTGTTCATGCTCAACCTGGAGCACCCGGTCAACATCACCAACGGCCCACGCGGGCTCGACCGCATCGACTCCATGACGATCGCCGGGGTCGACCTGGGCAAGCGGCTCGTCATCGGCGACTACACGATCCCGTCGGTGACGATGTACTACTGGCTGTTCCTGTTCCTGGTGATCGTCAGCGTCGTCATCTGCCACCGTCTGGAGGTGTCACGCATCGGCCGCGCCTGGATGGCGATCCGCGAGGACGAGATCGCGGCCAAGGCCATGGGGATCAACACCCGCAACCTGAAGCTGCTCGCCTTCGGAATGGGCGCCACATTCGGCGGTGTATCGGGCTCGATGTTTGCCGCCTTCCAGGGCTTCGTCTCGCCGGAGAGCTTCAGCCTGATGGAGAGCGTGATGATCGTCGCCATGGTCGTGCTCGGCGGCATGGGTCATCTGCCCGGCGTGGTGCTCGGAGCCATCCTGCTGTCGGCTTTGCCCGAGGTCCTGCGTTACGTCGCCGGGCCTTTGCAGCAGATGACAGGCGGACGCCTCGATGCCGCGATCCTGCGCCAGCTTCTCGTGGCCGGCGCCATGATCTCGATCATGCTGCTGCGCCCGCGTGGGCTGTGGCCGTCGCCCGAGCATGGCAAGGCGGCGCCTCAGCCGGTGCCATCCCCCGGAGCGGGGGCGACCGGGAGCGCGGCATGACGAGCGTCCTCAACGTACAGGGCGTCAGCAAGCGCTTCGGCGGCCTGCAGGCGCTTTCGGATGTCGGGGTCCGGATTGAAGCTGGGCAGGTCTACGGCCTGATCGGCCCCAATGGGGCCGGCAAGACGACCTTCTTCAATGTCATCACGGGTTTGTACACGCCTGATGGTGGCAGCTTCGAGCTTGGCGGCGAGCCCTACAAGCCCAGTGCGGTGCACGAGGTCGCCAAGCAGGGCATTGCCCGGACCTTCCAGAACATCCGGCTTTTCCCCGAAATGACGGCGCTGGAGAACGTGATGGTCGGCCGTCACGTGCGCACGCATTCGGGCCTTCTGGGCGCGATCTTCCGCACCGCGGGCTTCAAGCGCGAAGAGGCCGAGATCGAAGCCCGGGCGCGCGAGCTGCTGGCGTACGTCGGCATCGAGCGTTATGCCGACTTTCGCGCACGCACCTTGAGCTACGGCGACCAGCGCCGGCTGGAGATCGCCCGCGCGCTGGCCACCGACCCCAAGCTGATCGCGCTGGACGAGCCGGCGGCCGGCATGAACGCCACCGAGAAGGTCGTGCTGCGCGCGCTGATCGACCGGATCCGCAACGACGGACGCACGATCCTGCTGATCGAGCATGACGTCAAGCTGGTCATGGGCTTGTGCGACCGTGTCACCGTGCTCGACTATGGCAAGCAGATCGCCGAAGGCACGCCGGCCGACGTCCAGAAGAACGAAAAGGTGATCGAGGCGTACCTCGGTGCCAGCCACCACTGAAGGCCAGGGCCGAACAATGAGCGACGTTTTCCTCAAGGTCAGCGGCTTGCGCGTGGCCTATGGCGGCATACAGGCCGTGAAGGGTGTCAGCTTCGAAGTCCGGGGTGGCGAACTGGTCAGCCTGATCGGCGCCAACGGTGCCGGCAAGACGACGACGCTGAAGGCCATCACCGGCATACAGCCCGTGGCCGATGGCCAGATCGAGTACCTCGGCCGGTCCATCAAGGGACAGGGCCCATGGGACCTGGTCAAGCAAGGCCTGGTGATGGTGCCCGAAGGGCGCGGCGTGTTCGCCCGCATGACCATCGTCGAGAACCTGCAGATGGGCGCCTTCGTGCGCGACGACACCGCCGAGATCGCGGCCGACATCGACAAGGTCTTCGCGATTTTCCCGCGGCTGAAGGAGCGTGCCAAGCAGTTGGCCGGCACGATGAGCGGCGGTGAACAGCAGATGCTGGCGATGGGCCGCGCGCTGATGGCGCGACCGAGGGTCTTGCTGCTCGACGAACCGAGCATGGGTCTGAGCCCGATCATGGTCGACAAGATCTTCGAGGTCGTCAACGACATCCACCAGCGCGGCACCACGGTGCTGCTGGTCGAGCAGAACGCCAGCCGGGCGCTGGGTCTGGCCAATCGCGGATACGTCATGGACTCGGGGGAGGTCACGATGAGCGGCGAGGCCAAGGCCCTGCTGGCCGACCCGAAGGTGCGGGCTGCATACCTTGGAGAGTGAGTGGCAGCCGGCCACTCCGCATCTCATCACGGCTCGTCACCGCCCTTTGGGGCAGATCAGGGAAAACATTCCTCTGACTTAGGGATCGTCGGCCGCCTGTCCGATTGCAAAATGAAACGGAACCGGCTCGGCACCGGCGCCAGACGTCCCCGAGAGCGGGTCATTGCCGCGGCCGTAGCAACGTATTCCTGGGAGGTTTCATGGCGGGCGGACAAATGGGCGAGTCTCTGCGGGCTGGGCGTTGCGCGTCGGTGCGAATGGGCTCGCGGTGGCTGCCTTTGGTTGCGGCGCTGGCCCTTGCCGGTTGCGTGACACCCGGCGGACCGCCGCAAGGCACCGTCGCTCAAGCGGCCCCTGCGGGTGCCGCGGCTGCCGTTGCGCCTGCCGCCACGGGCTCGTTGAGCAGGGCCCTGGAGTCGGTGGGCATCAAGCTCACCGTCAACCCGTCGGGCAATGCCGATCCGGCCAATGCTTTCGGTCGAGTCGCGTCACTGGGAACCCTGCCCCCCGGGACCGGACCGCTGTCGACCCGGGACCCTGCGGGCCTGCAGAGCCTGATGGGACGTAACGTCTCCGGGGACGCACTGGTGGGTGAACTGATTGCGATGCGCAACCACATGCGTCGCCAGCGATCGGCATCGGCGGTGATGCAGTTCATGGGCCGCGTCGATCAAGCCAGTGTGGTCAATCTGCGCAGCACCAGTTTCCGCGACGAACTCGTCAGGACCGGCATCAATCTGGCGCTCGAACTGGCCAAGCAGCAGGCGCTGTCGATGTCGTTCCAGGCCCTGGAGCAGCATCTCGCCATGCTGACCGATGGCGACGGCACAGCCGCGCTGCGTCTGGAGTCGCTGCAGATGCCACCGGCACAGGGCATGACTCAGGCGCAGCAACAGCGGGCGGTGACCATGGCCGCCATGATCGTTGCGGCCCGGGTCACGAACAAGGTGCTGAAGAAGGCGCAACGCGACTTCACCGGCATCGAGGCCGGTTACACCGACCTTCTCGAGCGGCGCGAGAAGGCCGCCGCGCTGCTCTACCAGACCGTCCTGCGCGGACCCGCAGGGCGGGCCGAGCTTGCCTCTTCGCTGAGGCCGGCCGATCTCGCATTTCTCGAGAGCGGCGGTCTGGCCAAGCTGACATTGGCCGAGTTCTCGAAGGACCTGGGAGCGCAGAATCTCGCTTTGTCGTTCCTGCAGAAGGCCGACCCGACCGCGTTCGCGGAGTACCGGGCGCAGCGCGACAAGATGCTGCCTGCGGCAAGAGGCTACCTGCGCGCGGTGTCGGGCGGCGTTGCCTTCGCGGGCATGTTGACGATCTTCGTCCAGGAGATGGCCAACCTGATCCAGAACAAGGAAGTGGCCGAGATCCTGACGTTGCTGCCGCTGGCCTATGAGTTCGCGGTCGAGATCCCGGGCCTCGTTCCGGTGGCCTTCGACGCCGTTGGCGAAGGCGTCAAGCTGCCGTTCAAGCCGAGCAAGCGTTTCCGCGTTCTCGATGCCGAGGGCGGCACGCTGGAGTTCGGTACGGCTCGTGAAGTCTTCGCCGAACTCGGCAAGCGCAGCGAAGCCGATGGCCTGCTGCGTGAAGCGATGTTCCGCACTGGATCCCGCGGGCTGATCCAGCGCCTGTTCGAGTGCAGCCCCGCGGAGTCCGGGCGGCTGCTCGACGCCGCGGTGCCCGTTGCCGAGCGTGAAACCTTCGCCAACGCATACTTTGGCACCGCCGTGCCCAGGTTCTCGTTCGCGAGCCTCTTTGAGTTGCCGGCAAGCGAGCTCTCCGGCAAGCAGCGCGACCTCGGCGAAGAACTCCTGCGAGCCGACTACCGCGCCCGTGTGGATCGCCAGGACCGCATGGCGTTCTCCGCCGTGCAGAAGAAGGTGGCCGATGACGGCGGCTTCAGGCGCTGGGGCGACGATCAGTTGCTGCGGCTGATCTTCTCCAACCGGGAAGGCCAGGCCCAGCACGCCACGCTCGAACTCGGCGGCACCCGGGTACGGCCGGTGGCAACCGCGCAGTCGGTGTTTGCCTATGAAGCGCTGGTCGATGCCTGCAAGCCCCTGGTCGAGGCGCCTGCGCCTCGGCCCGCGCGCCCGGCTGCAGCGGCCACGCCTGCAGCCGCCACGCCCACCGTACCCCGTCCTGCCGCTGCGCGCCCTGCGCCGGCCGTGCCCAAGCCGGCGGTGCCCAAGCCGGCGGTGCCGACCCTGCCTGCGGGCCGGTGACGACGCGGCACGGTGAGTCGCTTCACGATGACGTCGACGATTTGAACCAGGAGGAAACGCATGACCCGATCAAACCACGCTCGCCGGCCGGTCTCGATGGCCCTGATCTCACTGGCCGTCATCGCCCTGGTGGCCGGGTGCAAGAGTCCGCCCAAGGTCGCCGACCGGCATGAGGTCGCGCCCGAGAAGGTGCGCGAGCAGGCGATCGCGATGCCCGCGGGTGTCGACCGAGGTGCTGCCGAACTGATCGATCAGGGGCGGCGCTTCAGCATCTACGTCGAACTGCTCGGCATCGACGACCCCAAGGACAAGAAGCTGCTCTTCCCGCAGGCGGTGGCGACCAAGCTCGGCATCACCAACACCCAGATGCGGCGCCGTTTCATGGACGCCGTGATGACGTCGCGTCGATTCGAGGTCTTCGACAGTTCCAACAGCGTCGTTGCCGACAAGTCCGACTACGTCGTGGACGGCATGGTCACCCAGGTCACCCAGGAGGTCGTGCCGATCGAAGGCGGGATGCGCGTTTCGCGCACCCGGGTCGAGTTGTCGATGCAGGGCAAGCAGCGCTACGACGGCGATCCGATGTTCGTCGGCGGGATGGTCGTCACCGGCCAGACCGGCATGACCACCGGCGACCGTGTCGTGCTCGCTCCGGCCGACCGCCTCGACAGCCCGCAGGTCCAGGAGCGGCTGGCGGTCGACTACGAGCGTGCGCTGCGTCGGGCACTGAACGAAGCCGCAAGGAAGATCGGCGACGTGGTGCGACCCATGGGCAAGGTGGTCAGCGTCGACGGCGACCAGATCGGCATGCTGGGTGGACAGGCCCATGGCTTCCAGGGCAAGGACGAGGTTGTGGTGTTCCGAGCGACGACGATCCGCTTGCCCACGGGCAAGGAGGAGTTTGCGAGCACGCGCCCGGTCGCCGTGGCGCGCTGCGACGGTGCCGGCACTCGCACCAGCCAATGCGTGGTGATCCGCCGGGCACCGGGGATGACGATCCAGAACGGGGACTACACCGTGCTTTCGGACTTCTCAGCCAACAACACGCGCGTCGAGTGAAGAGCCCGCACCATGCATGACCGCAAGACCCCACCCGACCCGGCACGCCGTGACGCCCTGGGGTTGATCGCATCGCAGGCGGCTGCCCCGCTGCTGCCCGCCGGCCTGCGCCTGGTGCAATGGCCACTCGTCGCAGCAGGCGCCGTGGCCGCAGGTGCGACGGCTGGCGGTGCTGCCGCGCAGGTTGCGACCGACAGCATCACGGTGCTTTATCGGCCCGAGTCGGCACAGGCACCGAACCGGCTGGATCCGACGGTGATGACGGCCACGCGCGAACTTGAGGCGGCTTTCATCGGCCGGGGATTCCGCGTCATGCAGGCGCCCGCCGAGATCTACACGCTGATGGATCAGGGGCAGGGCGTGGTGGTCACGTTTGCCGCGGATGCCGGATTCACGCTGGTGTTCTCGGCCTATGCCGACGTGCGTCCCCAACCCGGGCAGGAAGCGGGGATCGCCGAAGTGCGCCTGGCCGCGCGGGTGTTCGTCGGCCGCAACATCCTGGTCGCCGAAGAAGGCCGCGGCCGAATGGCGATGCGGCTGGAGGCCCACAACCGCGAGTTCGGCATGCGCGCCGGTCTCGAACTCGCGGCCAAGCGCTCGGCACAGGAGCTTGCCGGCAAGGTCAGCGGCGCCCTGCGGGCCTTGACACCTCAGCAGTTGGCCCAGATGGCCCCAGGCCGCGCCCCGGCGGCCCTGACCGCCACGGTTGTCGGCCTGCCACCCCCCGGCGGCAGCCCAGCGCCATCCACCCTGGCTCCGGCCGCACCCGGAATGCCGATGGCGCCGCCGCCGCTTGGAACCCCGGGCGCGACAGCGCCGGGCATTGCGCCACCGCCGTTTGTGCCCGGTCCTGCACCCGCACCCGCAGCACCCATGCCGGCCCCGGCGATGCCTGCGCCTGCGCCTGCGCCGAAGCCTGCACCGGCGGTGGTCGCACCGGCGCCGCCTTCACTTCCGGCCCAACCCACACAACCTGCGCAAGCTTTGCCTGCACCGCGCAACCGCTTCGCCCTGGTGGTCGGAATGTCCGACTACGGCGTGGTGCGCCGCGGCGGCACCCAGGGCGTCACCGACCTTCCGGGTGTGAAGAACGACGTCGCAAACGTCAACGCAACGCTTCGCGGGCTGGGCTTTGCTGGCGACCGGATCCGCACGTTCACCAACGAGCAGAGCACGGGTGGCGCAGTGCGCGGCGCGCTCAAGGAGATCGCCGGGCAAAGCCAGGCCGACGACCTGGTGCTGATCTACTTTGCGGCGCATGGCATCGACAAGGACTCCAGCACCAGCGGCTTCGGCATGCCGGTTCTGGCCGACTTCAAGCCGGGCGACCCGGGCAACCTGGACTTCTGGGAACTCCAGAGCTTTGCCAAGAACCTCCGTGGACGGGTCCTGTGGATCAACGACACCTGCCACTCGGGCGGTGCCGCGACCAACGTCACCTCGGTCGTGGTCTCGTCTCGCGGTGTGACGGCCGCGCGCAATGTGCGCGGACCGGACGCGCAGGTTGTGGCCAGCAACGCCGCTCCAGGGCAGGACTTCGCGATCCTCACGGCCTGCAGCCCGAGCGAGATCTCCTGGGAGGACACCTCGACCGGCGGAGGGCTGTTCACGACCGCCCTGTTCCGCGACATCGCACAGACCAAGGGTCAGGTGCCGCTGGCCCGGTTGTTCGCCGAACAGGTACAGAGCACCGTGATCGCCAAGTCCAAGGAGATCTGCAAGCGCCAGAAGTGCGACCACCCGCAGCAGACGCCGACCATGGCCTACAACGGCCAGGGGCACCTGATCCGGCTGTGATGCGCACGCTCGTCCTGACGGTCGTGCTCTGGCTGGTGGCTGGGGTCGCCTGGGCGCAGAACTGGTGCATCGTCCGTACGCCCAGCCTGGCCGGTACCTACAGTGGTGAGTGCTCGGCCGGCTTGGCCCATGGACGCGGCAGTGCGCAGGGGACGGATCGCTATGAGGGTCAGTTCCGCGAAGGTCAGCCTCATGGGCAGGGCGTCTACACCTTTGCCGATGGGCGCCGTTTCGAAGGCGAGTTCAGCGCCGGGCGCGTGAACGGGCGTGCCCGCTTCACGTTTGCCAACGGCGAAGTGCTCGATGGTGAGTTCCGGGACAACCTGTTGGCAGGCGTGGGGCGTCTGTACCGGGCAGCGGGCGAGATCCTCCTCGTCGAGTGGCGCGGCAATGCTCTGGCCACCGTCGCAGTGCAACAGGCGGCGGCAGCGCCCGCGCCGGCGCTCGGTACGCCCGGCAATCCGGCGTCGCCTTCCGGTACCGGCGGCACGTCCTGGTCCGGCAGCAGCCCGGCGGCAGCAACGGTGCCGACATCGGGCGGAACGTCAGGTGGTTCCGGCGAGGTTCGACCTGCTGCGGGCCAATGGATTCCGAGACTGGACTTCGAGGACATCTTTCCGGCGTATGTGCTGGCCGCGTCGACGCGCAAGGCGCCAAGCGAGGCGTCGCGCAGTGTTGCGGCCGCGCGTGGCGATCCCTTGGCCACGCTCGGCGACGGCGAACGGCTGCGCGGCGATCCAGCCCCGCCGGTTGCGCCCAGGGCGCGCTACCTGGCGGCCAACACTGGCGCCACCTACCTCGGCGATCCCTGGGGCTTGCTGGGCATCCGCATCATGAGCCCAGCCGCGGGCACACGGGTTGCGGTCCAGATCGAGGTCGACGGACTTTCGGAGCCGACCACCGCCGAGTTCGTGTTGCCCTCGACAGGCGACCACGCGCTGTATCCGTCGATGCGTTGGCGATTCGACCGCCTTCGCAGCCAGACCCAGCCCACCCCGACCAACGTCATCTGGCGTGTGTCGGTCGACGGCGGACCGGTCCAGGCCATCAACCGCGTGGTCCAGGTTCGCTCGGTGCAGGATGCGCCGCTCGCGATCGTCACGCCGCGGGGCGCCGAGAACCTGACCTGGGTGTTTGCCGCGTTTGTGACCGAAGACGCTCCGTGGATCGACGAGGTCATACGGTCGGCGTTTGCCGGCCAGCGCGTGGGTGCCGTGGGCTACCAGGTCGGCGAGGCGGAGGTGATGCAGCAGGTGGCCATCGTCTACCAGCATCTGCGGTCACGTGGATTCCGTTACTCCAGCATCACCACCAATTCCTCAGGCAACCAGCGTGTCTGGAGTCAGGCGGTCCGGTTCCCCAGCGACTCGATGCGCACCGTGCAGGCCAATTGCGTCGACGGCACGGTGTTGATGGCGTCGATCCTGCGCCGGATCGGCATCGAGCCGATCATCGTGCTCGGGCCTGGCCACGCCATGCTGGGCTTTTATCCTCAGCAGGATCCGCGACAGGGCTTTGTCGTCGTCGAGACCACGGCCCTGGAATCCGCCGACTTCGATGTCGCGGTCCGCAAGGGCATGGGGCTGTACCGCAAGTGGGCTGCCGAGGCGGCCGACCATCCGCAGTTCAGGCGCATCCCGGTGCGTGTCGCGCGCGATGCCGGCGTGATGCCGATCGCGCGCTGATTCGCGGCCACTGACCGAAAGAACCGATAACCAGGAGCGCACCATGGACGACTACATCGAGGTCTGGAAGAAGTACGCCGTGTTTGCGGGTCGCGCGCGTCGCCGGGAGTACTGGATCTTCACCCTGATCAACCTCATTGTTTCGGTGCTGTTGGCTTTTGTCGATGCCATCCTGGGCACGATGCTGATCGGCTTGATCTACGCCTTGGCCGTGCTGCTGCCGAGCATCGCCGTCACGGTGCGTCGTTTGCACGACACCGGACGCAGCGGCTGGTGGGCGCTGATCGTGCTGCTGCCCGTGCTGGGCGTCATCGTGATCCTGGTGATGATGTGTTTCGACAGCCAGAGTGGCGACAACGCCTGGGGCCCCAACCCCAAGGCCGCTGCGGGCTGAATCGCGGTCAGTCGGCCGCGGGGCGGTCAGTCGACGCTGGCGCCCGAGGCCTTCACGACGGCCTGGTACTTGCGGTGTTCGGCGGCCACGAAGGCGCTGAACGCTGCTGGACTGGCGCTCGGCGCCGGC
>Ga0209985_10001896_pt1 | contig 19581 bp, 16 predicted proteins | sample NOAtaG_FD_187305 | JGI IMG/M metagenome (GOLD analysis project Ga0209985, IMG submission 187305) | Freshwater lake microbial communities from Lake Erie, under a cyanobacterial bloom - NOAA_Erie_Diel6S_1000h metaG (SPAdes) (version 2) | ecosystem: Environmental > Aquatic > Freshwater > Lake ...
CGCGCGATCTGCGCCACGGGCAGCAGGGTGGCCTTCTGGGCGATCTCGATGTCAGACAACATGCGCGGGTCTCCTGAGCAGGGTGGCCGAGTGCTGGGGCGGTGCGGCCTAACGGTGGGCGGGAAGGAGCGGTTAGGTCGGACTGCGGGCGTGTCAGCCCGTTTGGTCCGCCGCCGAGGTGAAACTGTCGGCGAAGAACTCGTCAGCGGGCAGGCCGCAGCGGGCGGTGAAATCCCGCTCGGCCGACTCCACCATGATGGGTGCGCCGCAGGCGTAGACCTGATGGCCTGAAAGGTCGGGCAGGTCGGCCATCACGGCCTGGTGCACGAGGCCGGTGCGGCCCGTCCAGCCGTCTTCAGCCTTGGGCTCGCTGAGCACGGGCACGTAGCGCAGATGCGGCAGGCGCGCAGCGGCGGCCTCGGCCCACTCGTGCAGGTACAGGTCGGCCTTGCTGCGGCATCCCCAGTACAGCACCGTCGGCCGTGTGACGCCCTTGAACTCCATGTGCTCGATCAGCGCCTTGATGGGCGCAAAGCCCGTGCCACTGGCCAGCAGCACCATGGGCTTGTCGGAGGTTTCGCGCAGGAAGAAGCTGCCAAACGGCCCTTCCACGCGCAGGATGTCCTTCTCCTTCATCGCACCAAAAACATGGTCGGTGAACTTGCCGCCGGGCATGTGGCGGATGTGCAGTTCGATAGCTGGCGGCGTGCCCAGCAGGTGCGGCGCATTGGCCATGCTGTAGCTGCGCCGGGCACCGTCGCGCAGGATGAACTCCACGTACTGGCCGGCGCGGTACTGCAGGTTCTGGTTGGCGGGCAGTTGCAGCTTGAGCACGGCCACGTCCGGGCTCGGCTTGTCGATGGCCATCACGCGTGAGGGCAGCTTGAGGATGGGGAACTCGCCTGCACCGGGCACGCTGCGGGCTTCGACCACGCAATCCGTCTGAGGGGTGGCGCAGCAGGTCAAGATGAAGCCAGCGGACTCCTCGTCGGCCGACAAGGCCTTGGATTGGTGCGCGCCGTGGATCACGCGGCCTTCCAGCAGGCGGCTCTTGCACGAGCCGCAGGCGCCGTCACGGCAGCCGTAGGGCAGGCCGATGCCTTGGCGGATGGCCGCAGCCAGGATGCGTTCGTCGCGGTCGACGGTGAAGCTGCGCTCGGCGGGCTTCAGGGTGACGGTCAGGCTCATGGGCTTTGGGGTCGGTGGATACTTCGATCCGATGATTGTGCCCCGCATGACTTCCTGCCACCGCTTGCCATGCCGCACTCCCTGAAGGCCCAGCGCTGCCCCACGCTCTTGATCGTCGGCTGCGGCGACGTGGGCCTGCGGGTGCTGAAGCTGCTGGCCGGGCGCTGGACCGTGTGGGCGCTGACCTCCTCGCCCGAGCGCATGCCGGCCTTGCGTGCGGCGGGGGCCATGCCGCTGCTGGGCAATCTGGACGACCCGACCACCCTGGGCCGCCTGGGCGGCCTGGCCGACCGGGTGCTGCACCTGGCGCCGCCGCCTGGTACCGGCCGCACCGACCCCCGTACCGCCCACCTGCTGCGTGCGCTGGCGCGCGGCGGGCGCACAGCTCGGTTGGTTTACGGCAGCACCACGGGCGTGTACGGCGACTGCGGCGGCGATTGGGTGGACGAGACCCGGGCGGTGAACCCCAGCACCGACCGCGCCCGCCGCCGCGTGGATGCCGAGGCGCGGCTGCGCCACTTCGGGCGCCACAGCGGGTGCCAGGTGACGATCCTGCGCATTCCCGGCATCTACGCGCTGGACCGCGAGGGCGGCGACCCCCGCGAGCGTGTGCGCCGGGGCACGCCGGCCTTGCTGCCCGCCGACGATGTCTACACCAACCACATCCACGCCGACGATCTGGCCCGCGCCTGTGTGCGGGCGCTGACGTGTGGCCGGCCGCAACGTGCGATCAACGTCTGCGACGACAGCGACCTGCGCATGGGCGACTATTTCGACCTGGTGGCGCAGCTGTGGAACCTGCCGCGCCCGCCGCGCGTGTCCCGAGCGCAGGCCCTGGCCACGTTGCCGCCGATGATGATGAGCTTCATGAGCGAGTCCCGGCGGTTGCGCAATGCCCGCCTCAAGGGCGAGCTGGGCTTGGTGCTGCGCTACCCCACCGTAAATGAAGGGCTGGCGGGGGCGGCGCTGGAGCCCGACCCCGATCTGCCGGTCGCCCCGAGCCTTTAGAGCCGCTCAGACCTGATCAGTCCCGCTCGGACCCGCGCACACCGAGCCGCTCAAACGCCCTTGGGCCGCTTGAGCGCCTTCATGCGGTCCACGCTGTGCACGGTGACGTCCAGGCCTTGCCCCTTGCGCAGCAACTGCAGCTTCACATCCCGCTCGGGCGGGCCGCCAGTCCACAGCGTCTTCCACAGCGCTTCCAGCGTGCGCACGCCCTGGCCGTCGATGCTGACGATGGTGTCGCCAGCCTCCACGCCGGCCACGTCGGCCGGGCTGTCCTCGTTGACGCGCAGCACCCGCAGGCCGGTCTCGGTCTCGGCGGCTTGCAGGCCCATCCAGGCGCGCTGGCTGGCCAGACCGCTGCCGCGGGCGCGCAGCTCCTGCAGCACGGGCTTGAGCAGGTCGATGGGCACGAACATGTTGCCCTGCTGACGCGGGCCGCCGGGCATGCCCAGCGCGTCGGCCACCCACAGCGAGCCGATGCCTATCAGTTCGCCCTGGTCATTGAAGAGCCCTGCCCCGCTGTGGTCGCGCCGGGCTGGAGAGGTGAACAGTGCCCCCTCGATGTGGTACTCCCAGTTGCCGGAAAACGGCCTGCGGGACACCAGGCGCGCCATGCTGACCGCACCGGCCCCGCCGCCGCTGACCACCACCACCGGCGCTTGCGCGCTCAGCGCCGAGGCCTCGCCCAGCGGTGCGGGCTCCAGCTTGATGGGCACCAGCGACTGCACCAGCCCGAACCCGGTGGCCAGGTCGTAAGCCACCACCCGCGCCGGCAGCTGCCGGCCGTCGTCGGTGGCGATCTCCACGTCCTCTGCTTCCAGGATGAGGTAGCCGATGGTCAGCACCAGGCCGTCGGACCCGATCACCACGCCAGAGCCTTGCCGCTGCGCGCCCAGCGTGGCGCTGGAACGTGCGTCTTCGATGGCTTTGGCGGTCAGTCCCACCACGGCGTCGCTGGCGCGCTGCAGTGCGCGCGACTGCGTGGCCAACTCCGATGCCGCCGCTCCCGCCGCCGTGAAGCTCAGCAGGGCGCAGCACCCGGACACGATGAAGGACGCGAATTTCATGGACCCCTCCGGCACAAGGGTTGAAGCATGCCGGTGTCTGGATCCCGATGAATTGACGTGGGTATGTTCAGCGGGCTCTTGGGCAGCCCGGCTGCGGGTTCAACGCCGGCGCCAGGGGCCGCTGCGCCGCCAGTGGCGGATCATCAACCAGCCGCCCAGCATGCCGCCCAGGTGGGCGAAGTGGGCGATGCCACTGCCGCCCCACACCCCCATCAGCAGCTCGAAGCCGCCGAAGAGGATGACGAAGTTGCGCGCCTTCATGGGGATGGGCGGGAACAGCGGCATGATGGTGCGGTTGGGAAACAGCATGCCGAAGGCCAGCAGCAGGCCGAAGAGCGCGCCCGAGGCCCCCACGGTGGGCACGTTGGAGCCCGCCAGCAGGGTGATCAACAGCTGGCTGAGCGCAGCCACCAGCACCGCCGCCAGCAGGAACTGCCAGTAACGGCGGCTGCCCCACATCTGCTCGAGCTCGGCGCCAAACATCCACAGCCCCAGCATGTTGAAGAACAGGTGCAGCGTGTCGCCGTGCAGGAAGGCGTAGCTCAGCACCTGCCAGGGCATGAAGTGCCCGCTCATCAAGGGCCACAGCGCAAACCAGCGGTCCAGCGGCACGAACAGGTTCAGGCAAAAGCCCGCCACGCAGGCCAGCATCAGCGCTTTGGTGATCGGGGGCAGGTGCGGCATGGCGGGTGGAGGGCTCAGACGAAGCGGAACGATATGGTACCCAGGGGCCCGTAGTCGGCGTGCAGGGTGTCCCCTGCCACGGCGGGGGTGGGCCGGGTGAAAGAGCCGGCCAGCACCACGTCACCGGCGTTCAGGCGCTCGCCGTGCGGCGCGATCTTGTTGGCCAGCCAAGCCACCCCCGTGGCCGGATGGTTCAGCACCGCGGCGGCCAGGCCGGTTTCCTCGATCACGCCGTTCTTGAACAGCATGGCGCCTACCCAGCGCAGGTCTACCGCGTCGGGCTTGACCGGCCGGCCACCCATCACGATGCCGGCATTCGCGGCGAAGTCGGAGATGGTGTCGAACACCTTGCGCGGGGCCTTGGTCTCACGGTCGAACTGTTCGATGCGCGCGTCGATGATCTCCAGCGCCGGGCACACGTAGTCGGTGGCGCGCAGCACGTCCACCAAGGTGGTGTTCGGGCCTTCCAGCGGCTGGCCCAGCACGAAGGCCAGTTCCACCTCCACGCGCGGGGCGATGAAGTGCGACACGGCAATGTCGCCGCCCTGGGCGAAGAACATGTCGTCCATCAGCGGGGCGTAGTCCGGCTCGTCAATTTGGCTGGACAGCTGCATGGCCCGCGAGGTCAGACCGATCTTGCGGCCGCGGATGCTGCGGCCGGCGGCGATCTCCAGGGCCACCCAGGCGCGCTGGATGGCGTAGCCGTCTTCCACGGTCATGTCGGGAAAGCGCTTGGAGAAGTGGCGGACCTGTTGGCGTGTGCGGCGTGCTTCGCGCAATTCCGCAGCCAGGGATTGGATGGTGGCGGTGTCGAGCATGACGTTCAGACCTTGGTGAACAGAGGGTGCAGGTTGCCGAACTTGGCGTCGAAGACTTCTGCGCCGATGTCCACTTGCAGCGTCAAGCCGACGCGTCGGCGCTCCAGCACGGGCGCAAAGCGGGCACGCGCGGCCTCCAGCACGGCCTGCCCGGCTGCCTGCTGCGTGGCCTCGCTGCGCCCGCGGCCCATGCGCAGGTTCAGCCAGCAAAAACCAAAGTCACCCGAACCATCGGCCACCGCAAAGTGCGCCGCTGGGTAGGCCAGCACGCGGGTGCCGCCCGTGGGGAAGATCTGTGCGCCGGTTTCGTCACGTACCGTGAGCATGGCGTCGGCCAGGCTGCGGCACAGCCCGCTCATGTCGAGCTCGGTTTCAAGGTTGGGGGTGTAGAGCAGGACGAGGTGGGGCATGTCAGCTGATGAGGGGTGTTCCAGTGAAACGGGGCGTCCAGCCGTGGGCTCTGCGGCGCGCCATGGGGCTGCATGCCTGCTGGCGCGAGGGCGCCTTCACAGCCGCGCCACCGCCTGGTACCCCCCAGCGGACGACGCCACTGCGGGGGGCACGGCACTGCCATCTTGTGGCGTGATGGGGAAGACCGCATTGATCTGGCCCGTGCCCGAGGCGCCGAAGTAGGGCGTGATCACCTCGGCGTGCCCGTCGTAGGCTGACCAGCCCAGCAGCCCCAGCAGCATGGCGGTGTCGTGCATGAAGCCCTCGCCATGGCCTTTGCTGGCGTACTCCGGCAGCATGGCGCAGAAGTCGGCCCACTCCCCGTCTTGCCACATCTGCACCACGCGCCTGTCCAGCTGCTCCAGGAAGGGCGACCAGAGTTTGAAGGCGAACTCTGGCGCCAAGCCGTTTTGCGCAAACCGGTGGCTCAGGGACCCGCTGGCGAGAAATGCCACCGTGCCGTCGTAATGCTCCTCCACGGCGCGCCGCATGGCCCAGCCCAGGCGTGCGCTGTCGTTCAGGTAGTGCGCCATGCACAGCGCCGAGACCGACACCACCTTGAAGTGCCGGTCGGCATTCATGTAGCGCAGCGGCACCAGGGTGCCGTACTCGGGCTGCAGGGTGGTGGCGTCATGCGCCAGGGTGTCCACGCCCATGTCGTTGCAGGCCCTGGCCAGCAGCCTACCCAGCGCCGGGTTGCCTTCGCACTCGAAGGGCATGTTGCTGATGAAGTGCGGCAGCTCGTTGCTGGTGTACGTGCCCTGGAAGTGCGGCGCGCAGTTGACGTGATAACTCGCATTGACCAGCCAGTGCGTGTCAAACACCACCAGCGTGTCCACCCCCGCCGCGCGGCAGCGCCGCGAGATCTCATGGTGGCCGTCGATGGCGTCCTGCCGCGTGCCCTGGCGCGGGCCGGGCAGCTCGCTGAGGTACATGCTGGGCACGTGGGTGATCTTGGCGGCGAGTGCGACGGTGCCCATATGGCGTGCTCTCCTTGTGACCCGGGTGTGGTGGTACGGTCGCGAACGGTGTGGTGTGGTCTGTGTTGGCCCGAGCTCACACGCCCCAGTGCGGAATGTGGTGCCCGCCGAGCGAGACCGCCACGTTCTTGGGTTCCAGGAAGACCTCGTAGCTCCAGGTGCCCCCCTCGCGGCCGGTGCCGCTGGCCTTGGTGCCGCCAAAGGGCTGACGAAGGTCACGTACGTTCTGGCTGTTGACGAAGCACATGCCCGCCTCGACGGCGGCGGCCACGCGGTGGGCGCGGCCGATGTTCTCGGTCCAGACGTAGCTCGACAGGCCATAGGCGATGTCGTTGGCCTGACGGACGGCATCGGCCTCGTCTTCAAAGGGAATGAGGCAGGCCACCGGGCCGAAGATCTCGTCCTGCGCGATCTTCATGCGGTTGTCCACATCGGTAAACACCGTGGGCCACACGAAGTTGCCTGCCGCCACATGGGCCGGCAGTTCGGGCGCATAGGACGGCCGGTCGATGCCGCCGCACAGCATCGAGGCGCCCTCCTGGGCCCCCAGCTCGATATAGCCGCGCACCTTGGCCAAATGGGCCGGGCTGATCATGGGCCCGACGATGGTCTTTTCATCCAACGGGTCGCCCACGGTGATGCGCCGCGCACGCTCGACAAAACGCTCGACGAAGCGGGGGTAGATCGATTTCTGCACCAGGATGCGGCTGCCGGCCGTGCAGCGCTCGCCGTTGTTGGAAAAGATCATGAATACGGCCGCGTCCAGAGCGCGCTCGAAGTCTGCGTCGTCAAAGATCACGAAGGGGCTCTTGCCGCCCAGCTCCATGCTGAACTTCTTCAGGCCCGCGGCCTGCACGATGCGTTGACCCGTGGCAGTGGAGCCCGTGAAGGAGATGGCCCGCACCTCCGGGTGGCGGCACAGCGGCTCACCGGTCTCGCGCCCCGTGCCGTGCACCAGGTTCAGCACGCCCGGGGGCACCCCGGCTTCCAGCGCCAACTGGCCCAAGCGGTCAGCGGTCATGGGCGAGAGCTCGCTCATCTTCAGCACTGCCGTGTTGCCGAAGGCCAGCGCCGGCGCCACCTTCCACGTGGCGGTCATGAAGGGGACGTTCCAGGGGCTGATAAGGGCGCACACGCCCACGGGGTGGAACAGCGTGTAGTTCAGGTGGGTGGGCGTGGGGTAAGTGTGACCGTCCACCCGCACGCACATCTCAGCGAAGTAGTGGAAGTTGTCGGCCGCGCGGGGCACGAGCTGCTTGCCGGTCTGGGCGATGACCTGGCCGGTGTCCTGGGTCTCGGTGCGCGCGATCTCGGGCACATGGGCTGCAATCAGCTCGCCCAGGCGGCGCATGATGCGCGCGCGCTCCGTGGCGGGCATGCCTGCCCACTTCGGAAAGGCCGCCTTGGCCGCGGCCACGGCGGCGTGCACCTCCGCCTCGCCACCGCGGGCGATTTCGGCCAGCACCTGTTGGGTGGCCGGGTTGACGGTCTCAAGGGTGTCGGGGCTGTCGACAGACTGCCCGTTGATCAGGTGCTGAATGCGCATGGGGACGAATCGGTGGAGGTCATATCTCGTGCGCGATGTTCGCACGAGCGCCTGGCACCTCCATGGTGTGCCTCGCGAGGCCAGCTGAGCGCCCTAAGGCAGACGCTCGGGTCAGCCTGATGCTGCGAAGTGGCCCGGGATGGAAACTCGGAAGTCAGGGCTGGAGAGCCCGAAGTGGAAGCACCACCGTTGGTGCCCGCGGCCAGACTCGAACTGGCACGCCTTGCGGCGGCGGATTTTGAATCCGCTACGTCTACCGATTTCGTCACGCGGGCAGTGCAGAAGGCTCAGTTGGAGCGGCTTCTGCTAAGGCCTGGAGTATCGCACGGCCCCGCGCGGTCACTGCGACAATCCGGCGGTTGAGGAGAACGCATGCAGCCCGCCTACAAGACCCTGGAAGATGCCATCGGCCGCACGCCGCTGGTGCGACTGACCCGTTTGCCCGGTGCCGAGAGCCAGCGGCGAGGCAATGTGATCCTGGGCAAGCTGGAAGGCAACAACCCGGCGGGCTCCGTCAAGGACCGCCCGGCCATGAGCATGATCCGGCGGGCCGAGGAGCGGGGTGACATCAAGCCTGGCGATACCCTGATCGAGGCCACCTCCGGCAATACCGGCATCGCGCTGGCCATGGCCGCGGCGATCCGCGGCTTCCGCATGGTGCTGATCATGCCGGAGGACCTGTCTATCGAGCGCGCCCAGACCATGCGGGCCTATGGAGCGGAACTTCTCCTCACGCCCAAAGCCGGCGGGATGGAGTACGCCCGCGATCTGGCCGAGAAGATGCAGCAGGAAGGCAAGGGCAGGGTGCTGGACCAGTTTGCCAATGCGGACAACCCGCGCATCCATTACGAGACCACCGGCCCCGAGATCTGGGAAGACACGGCCGGCCAGGTGACGCACTTCGTCAGTGCCATGGGCACCACCGGCACCATCACCGGGGTGGCGCGCTATCTGCACGAGAAGAACCCTGCAGTGCGCGTGATTGGCGCGCAGCCCAGCGAGGGCTCACGCATTCCCGGCATTCGCAAGTGGCCGCAGGAATACCTGCCCCGCATCTACGACCCTGCCCAGGTGGACGAACTGGTGCACGTGAGCCAGGCCGATGCAGAGGACATGGCCCGCCGCATGGCCCGCGAGGAAGGCCTGTTCGCAGGCATCTCTGCCGCTGGTGCCTGCTGGGCCGCGCTGCAGCTGTCTCAGCGGGTGGAGAACGCCACCATCGTCTTCATCGTTTGCGACCGGGGAGATCGGTACCTGTCGACAGGCGTTTTCCCCGCCTGAGGGGCGGCGGCTCGTGAGGGCCTCTACCTGTCGGCGTGGCACGGGGCCATGGCGCGCCTCAAGGTCCGGAACCTGATCGCGAACAAGGGGTGCCCCCACTCCGTAGAATCCCTAGTTCTGAGGAATCCCCATGAACGCCGACAAAGAACTCGACACCCGCGGCCTGAACTGCCCGCTGCCCATCTTGAAGGCCAAGAAGGCGCTGGCCGACATGTCCAGTGGTGAAGTGTTGAAGGTCATGGCGACTGACCCGGGCTCGGTACGGGACTTTCAGGCTTTTGCGCGTCAGACGGGCAACGACCTGCTGCAACAGGACACCGTGGGCCAGGAGTTCGTGCACTTTCTGCGCCGTCGCTGAGACGACGAAGCGGCTGCGCCGCTTGGGCGACCACGCAGGTCGGACGCCGCTCAGAGCGGCAGCGCCTTGATCCAGTCGCGAAAGCCCGGCCCCAGCACCGGGTGCTGCAAGGCCAACTCCACGTTGGCCTCCAGAAAACCTTCCTTGCTGCCGCAGTCGTAGCGCCGGCCCTCGTAGCGGTAGGCAAACACCTTCTCCCTGCGCAGCAGCGAGGCGATGCCATCCGTGAGCTGGATCTCCCCGCCCACACCGCGCGGTTGCGTGGCGATTTCATGGAAGACCCCCGGCGTGAGGATGTAGCGGCCGGCCACTCCCAGGCGTGAGGGCGCCGCTTCTGGCGCGGGCTTTTCCACGATGCGCTGGATGTCCATCAACCGGTCATTGACCGCGTGGCCGGCCACGATGCCGTAGCGCCGTGTATGTTCGGGTGGCACCTCCTGCACCGCGATGATGGAAGCTCGCCACTCGGCAAACTGATCCACCATCTGCTTGAGCACGGGCGGGGTGCCCACCATCAAGTCATCGGCCAGCAAGATGGCAAACGGCTCGTTGCCCACCAGGCGCTGGCCGCACAGCACGGCGTGGCCCAGACCCAGGGCCTGCGCCTGGCGCACGTAGATGCACTCCATGTCGTCGGGTTTGACGCTGCGCACGATGTCCAGCAACTCTTGCTTGCCCGCCTGCTCCAGCGCCACCTCCAACTCGAAGGTCATGTCGAAGTGGTCTTCGATGGGGCGCTTGTGGCGCCCGGTGACGAAGATCATCTCGCGCACACCGGCGGCGTAGGCTTCTTCCACCGCGTACTGGATCAGGGGTTTGTCCACCACGGGCAGCATCTCCTTGGGCTGCGCCTTGGTGGCGGGGAGAAAGCGCGTGCCGAGGCCGGCAACGGGGAAGATGGCCTTTTTGACCTGCATGGCGGTGTCGCCTTTTCTCATAGTCCCTGATCAGAAGATTCTGGCACGCGCCCTCAGGCGCCAGGCTTGAGTCTGGACAGTTGCTCGCGCAGGCGGGACAAGGTCTGGGTGAAGCCGTCCATGCGCTCACGCTCTTGCGCCACCACAGCTGCAGGTGCCCGGGCCACGAAGCTCTCGTTGCCCAGCTTGGCCTGCGCCTTGGCGATTTCGGCTTCGAGGCGTGTCACCTCCTTGCCCAGGCGCTCGCGCTCGGCAGCCACGTCGATCTCCACGTGCAGCGCCACGCGCGCTGCGCCCACCACCGACACGGGGGCGGCGGCCGTGGCGGCGCTGAAGGCGGCCTCGTCCTCTATCAGCCGTACCTCGCTGAGCTTGCCCAGGGCCTGTAGCAGCGGCGCGGCCTCGGCCACGAAGCTGTCGCCGTGGGCGAGCAGCGGCACACGCTGGGCCGGTGAGAGATTCATTTCCGAGCGCAGGGCACGCACGGAGGCTACCAGCGCCTTCAACTGTGCCACCCAGGCGTCGGCCTGGGCGTCCACCCGCCCCAGCTGGGCTTTGGGATAGGCCGCACGCACCAGCCCCGTAGCGTCACCCTCTTGCTTGCGCCCTGCCACGGGGGCCACGCGCTCCCACAACTCTGCGGTGATGAAGGGCGTGAGTGGGTGCAGCAGGCGCAGAATGGTCTCCAGCGTACGGATCAGCGTGCGGCGCGTGGCGCGCTGCTCGGCCGGCCCGCCTTGCTGGATCTGCACCTTGGCGATTTCCAGGTACCAGTCGCAGTACTCGTCCCAGACGAAGCTGTAGAGCGCGTTGGCCACATTGTCCAGGCGGTACTCGGTAAAGCCCTGCTCGACGGCAGCCTCCACCCGTTGGATCTCGCTGCTGATCCAGCGGTCTGCCGCGGAAAAGCGCATGTAGCCGTGGAACGGGCCGGCCGCCTGCGCCAGGCTGCCGTCGGCGTTGAACACGGGCGCGGCGCACTCGGCCTTGGTGTGCTCCTTCAGGCCGCAGTCCTGGCCCTCGCAGTTCATCAGCACGAAGCGCGTGGCGTTCCACAGCTTGTTGCAGAAGTTGCGGTAGCCCTCGCAACGCTTGGTGTCGAAGTTGATGTTGCGACCCAGGCTCGCGTAGCTGGCCATGGTGAAGCGCAGCGCGTCGGCGCCGTAGGCGGGCATGCCCTCGGGAAACTCCTTCTTCACCCGCGCCGCCACTTTGGGCGCGGTCTCGGGCTTGCGCAGGCCGGTGGTGCTCTTCTTCACCAGCGTGTCCAGGTCCACGCCCTGGATCAGGTCCACCGGGTCGAGCACGTTGCCCTCGGACTTGCTCATCTTCTTGCCTTCGCTGTCGCGCACCATCCCGTGGATGTAAACGTCGCGGAAGGGGACCTTGCCCGTGAAGTGGGTGGTCATCATGATCATCCGGGCCACCCAGAAGAAGATGATCTCGTAGCCGGTGACCAGCACGCTCGATGGCAGGAAGAGCTCCAGGTCTTTGGTCTTGGCGGGCCAGCCCAGAGAAGAGAAGGGCACGAGTGCGGACGAATACCAGGTGTCCAGCACGTCCTCGTCGCGCGTCAATTCGCCCGTGTAGCCCGCCGCCGCGGCCTTGGCGCGTGCCTCGTCCTCGCTGCGCGCCACGAACAGTTCGCCACCGCTGCCGTACCAGGCGGGGATCTGGTGGCCCCACCAGAGCTGGCGCGACAGACACCAGTCCTGGATGTTCTTCATCCACTCGTTGTAGGTGTTGACCCAGTTCTCAGGCACGAAACGCACCTGGCCGGATTCCACCGCCTCGATCGCCTTGCTGGCGATGCTCTTGCCGTCCGGCCCGGGCTTGTTGACCGCCATGAACCACTGGTCGGTCAGCATGGGCTCCACCACCTGGCCGGTGCGGGCGCAGCGCGGCACCATCAGGCGGTGCTTCTTGGTCTCCACCAGCAGGCCCAGGGCCTCCAGGTCGGCCACGACCTTCTTGCGGGCCACAAAGCGGTCCAGCCCCTGGTAGGGCACGGGCGCGTGCTCGTTGATGCGGGCAGCCAGGTCCAGCACGCCGATCATGGGCAGGCTGTGACGCAGGCCGACGGCGTAGTCGTTGGCGTCATGCGCCGGCGTGACCTTCACCACGCCAGTGCCGAAGGCGCGGTCCACGTAGGCATCGGCAATCACCGGGATCTCGCGGTCGCACAGCGGCAGCTTCACCCGCTTGCCGATGAGGGCCGTGTAGCGCTCGTCCTCGGGGTGGACCATGACGGCGGTGTCGCCCAGCATGGTCTCCGGCCGCGTGGTGGCGACCACCAGCGAACCACTGCCGTCGCTCAGCGGGTAGCGGATGTGCCAGAGGAAGCCGTCTTCCTCCTCGCTTTCCACCTCCAGGTCGGACACGGCGGATTTCAGCACCGGGTCCCAGCTCACCAGGCGCTTGCCGCGGTAGATCAGGCCCTGCTCGTAGAGCTGCACGAAGGTGTCGGTCACCACGGCAGACAGCTTGTCGTCCATGGTGAAGTACTCGTGGCCCCAGTCCACGCTGGCGCCCAGGCGGCGCATCTGCTGCGTGATGGTGGAGCCCGAGTGCTCCTTCCACTCCCACACCCGGGCCACGAAGTTCTTGCGGCCCAGGTCGTGGCGGCTGACCTTCTGCTGCTCGAGCTGGCGCTCCACCACGATCTGCGTGGCAATGCCAGCGTGGTCGGTGCCGGGCACCCACAGCGTGTTGGCCCCGCGCATCCGGTGGTAGCGCGTGAGCGCATCCATGATGGTCTGGTTGAAGGCGTGGCCCATATGCAGCACGCCAGTCACGTTGGGCGGCGGCAACTGGATGCTGAACGATGGCTTGCCGCTGTCCAAGGTGGGCACAAAGGCGCCGCTGCGCTCCCATTCAGGCGCCCAGCGGGCCTCGATGGTGGCAGGCTCAAACGATTTGGCGAGTTCGGTCATGGCAAGACGTTGCCAGCAGACGCCGCGCCACCGGCGCCCGCGCCCGCCGGCCTGAAGGGCTGGGGGAAACCATGGAGTTTAGGCGGCGCGGTCCTTAAACTGCCTCTAGGGGCACCGCATCTGCCCGTCTTGCAGGCCACCATGCGGTGCACGGCACAACCAGGAGACCGAATGCCTCTCGAAGACCGCCGCACCCAGACTCGACGCCCAACAGCGCTGTTGGCAGCCGCGACACTGGCCGTCCTGGCCCTGGTCTCGGCCTGTGGCGGGGGTGGTGAGGGCCCTGGTGCCATCGTGGCGCCGCCGTCCACGGACCCCGTGGCTGCGCCCGGTTGCGCCGTGGAGGAGCAGAAGCAGCAGCTGCGCGATGCTTTCGCCGAAAGATACCTCTGGAGTGAGTGGTCCCCGCGCCCGGCCCTGAGCGCGGCCGCCACCGTCGAGGGCTATCTGGAAGCCTTGCGCTACGCCGGCGGCGACCCGATTCCCGGGGAAGCCGCGGGAGTCGTCTGGCCCCGCGACCGCTGGACGGGCTTTCAACCCACCGAGAGCTTCAACCGCCTGTATGGCGACGGCGAGTCCCTGGGCTATGGCGTGGCCGTGGCCGGGCAGGAGGTGCTGGGCCAGCCGGACCGTCCCTTGTTCGTGCGCTATGTCGAGCCGGCCTCGCCTGCGGGTCTGGCGGGTGTGCGCCGCGGCGATCTGGTGCTCTCACTGAACGGACGCTCGACTGCCGATGTGATCGCGGCAGACGACTTCTCTGCCCTGACGGCCAAGACGGTGGGCGAGACGTTGGAGCTGCGCTTGCGCCGGTCTTCCGGACGTGAGGAAACCGTCACCCTGAAGTCTGCGGTGTATGCCTTGAGGCCGGTGGATGGCCAGGCCGTGATTCCTCGCCCCGGTGGCCGGAACGTGGGCTACCTGTACGTGCACCAGATGATCGACCAGGGCGTGCAGCCCATGTTCGAGGCATTCCGAACTTTCCAGACCCAGGCGGTCACAGATGTCGTGCTGGACCTTCGCTACAACGGCGGCGGGCGGGTGTCGGTGGGGCGGGAGCTGGCCTCTCTATTGGCCGGTGCGCAAGCCAGCCGCAGGACTTATGCCCGGCTGGTCTACAACCGGCAGCAGTCAGGGAACGACACCGCATACGACTTTGGCTTTTATGACGAAGCGCTCTCGCTGAAGCGCGTCTACATACTGGCAGGGCGGCGCACTTGCTCGGCCAGTGAGCAAGTGGTCAGCGGCTTGCGCGGTGTAGGCGTGGAGGTGGTGCTGATCGGAGAGACCACCTGCGGCAAGCCAGTGGGCTTCAACCCGCGCAACCAGTGCGACAACACCTACAGCATCGTCAACTTTGAGAGCCTGAACGCGCTGGGCCGGGGGCGCTACTTTGATGGTTTCACGCCCAGCTGCGCCGTGCCCGAAAACTGGCTCCACCCCGCAAGCTCCTCGCAAGACGCGCTGATGGCGGCTGCGCTGTCTCACATCGAAACCGGCCGCTGTCCGGCCGTGGCCGATCAGCGCGCCAAACCGCTGTCGGCCGTGGAGCGGGGCCGCTACCGCGGCGAGCCCGTGACGGCACCGGCCATGCTGCCTTGAGGGTGCCGGTCCCTACGTCTGCGTCCCAGCCGTCGCGGTAGAGCAGGCCGCAGCCATCCATCTGCCGCAAGCCCCGTGACGGGCCTGCGGCGTGCTCGCCTCACATGAGCAGGTGCTCGCCCGCGTTCTCACCACCCAGGATCACGTAGTTGACCTTCTTCAGGTCTGCCAGGACCTTGCCGCCGGCGTAGGAGATGGAGCTCTGCACGTCTTCGCGCATCTCACGCAAGGTATCGGCCAGGTGGCCCTTGACGGGCTCCAGGATGCGCTTGCCTTCCACGTGCTTGTACTCGCCCTTGTTGAAGTCGCTGGCTGAGCCGTAGTACTCCTTGTAGCGCTTGCCGTCGACCTCGACGGTGGCGCCGGGGGACTCCTCGTGGCCGGCGAAGAGCGAGCCGATCATCACCATGGCGGCGCCAAAGCGCACGCTCTTGGCGATGTCGCCGTGGTGGCGGATGCCGCCGTCGGCAATGATGGGCTTGCTGGCCACCCGGGCGCACCACTTTAGCGCGCTCAATTGCCAGCCGCCCGTGCCAAAGCCGGTCTTCATCTTCGTGATGCACACCTTGCCCGGGCCCACCCCCACCTTGGTGGCGTCGGCGCCCCAGTTCTCCAGGTCAATGACGGCCTCCGGCGTGGCCACGTTGCCGGCAATCACGAAGGTCTGCGGCAGGCGCTGCTTGATGTGCTCGATGGTCTTGCGCACGCTGTCGGCATGGCCGTGGGCGATGTCGATGGTGATGTAGTCAGCGCCCACGCCCTCAGCAGCCAGACGGTCGATAGTGTCAAAGTCCGCCGGCTTGACGCCAGAGCTGATGGAGACAAACAAGCCCAGGTCCCGCATCCGCTTGGCATAGGCCACGTTGTCCAGGTCGAAGCGGTGCATGACGTAAAAGTAGCCGTTGGCTGCCAGCCACTGGCTGATGGGCTCGTCGATCACCGTCTTCATGTTGGCCGGCACCGCCGGCAGCGCGAAGCGGCGCCCGCCGAACTCCACCGAGGCATCGCACTCGCTGCGGCTTTCCACGCGGCACTTGCGCGGCAACAGCAGGATGTTGTCGTAGTCGAAGATTTCCATTGCAGCAGCTCCATCAAGAGGGTTGAGAGCGCTTGACCGGGAGCCGGCGGGACCTGTCCCAAGAAGACGCTGCAAGGCGAGGCAGCGGCGGACGGGTCGCCGGGCACCTGAATTTGGGCCCGGTGGTCGAGTTTACCCCTGACAGAATGGCCGCCATGCAACGCGAATCACATGGGGGCGCCAACAGCGCTAATGGCGCTGATGGCGCCGAGGCGGCCAGGGAAGGCGAGGGGACTGGCGAGGTGTCAGCGCCCGCGGGGGCTGCTGGCGTGCCCGCCGCCCTGCTGCGAGGGCTGAACCCGGAGCAGCTCGCGGCGGTAACTCTGCCCGCCCGTCCGGCCCTGATCCTGGCGGGCGCGGGTTCGGGCAAGACCCGGGTGCTCACCACGCGCATCGCCTGGCTGTTGCAGACGGGTCAGGTCTCGCCTGCGGGCGTGATGGCCGTGACCTTCACCAACAAGGCTGCCAAGGAGATGCTCACCCGCCTGTCGGCCATGCTGCCGGTGAACGTGCGCGGCATGTGGATCGGCACCTTCCACGGCCTGTGCAACCGCTTCCTGCGCGCGCACTGGAAGCTGGCAGGGCTGCCGCAGTCCTTCCAGATCCTGGACGCGCAGGATTCGTTGTCGGCTGTCAAGCGTGTGATCAAGGCGCTGCAACTGGACGAGCAGCGCTTCGTGCCCAAGCAGGTGAGCTGGTTCATCGCCGGCAGCAAGGAAGACGGCCTGCGGCCGCGGGACATCGAGCTGCGCGACGAGCAGACCCGCAAGCTGGTGGAGATCTACCAAGCCTACGAAGACCAGTGCCAGCGCGAAGGCGTGGTGGACTTCGCTGAGCTGATGCTGCGCAGCTACGAGCTCATGCGCGACCATGACGCCGTGCGCGAGCACTACCGGCGGCGCTTTCACCACCTGCTGGTGGACGAGTTCCAGGACACCAACCGCCTGCAGTACCGCTGGTTGCAGATGTTCGCCCCGCCTGGCACGGGCCAGGGTGTGTTTGCTGTGGGCGACGACGACCAGAGCATTTACGCCTTCCGTGGTGCGCGGGTGGGCAACATGGCCGATTTCGAGCGCGAGTACCGCGTGCAGGAAGTCATCAAGCTCGAGCGCAACTACCGTTCGGCCGGCAACATCCTGGACGCCGCGAACGAGCTGATCTCGAACAACAGCCGCCGCCTGGGCAAGAACCTGCGCACCGAGTCCGGGCCTGGCGAGCCGGTGCGTGTGCACGAGGCCACCAGCGACTATGCCGAGGCGCAGTGGTTCCTGGAGGAGGCACAGCAGCTGCACCGCACCGGCACGGCGCGCAGCGAGATCGCGCTGCTCTATCGCAGCAATGCGCAAAGCCGAGTGTTGGAGAGCGCCCTGTTCAACGCGGGCATTCCGTACCGGGTGTATGGCGGCCTGCGCTTCTTCGAGCGTGCCGAGGTCAAGCATGCCCTGGCCTACCTGCGCCTGCTGGAGAACGCCAACGACGACACCAGTTTCCTGCGGGTGGTGAACTTCCCGGCGCGCGGCATCGGTGCGCGCACCATCGAGCTGCTGCAGGACGCCGCCCGCCAGAGCGGCCGCAGCTTGCACCAGAGCGTGGGTAGCGTGGCGGGCAAGGGAGGGAGCAGCCTCGCGGCCTTCGTGGCCCTGGTGGAGGCGATGCGCGACGCCACCCGCGGCCTCACGCTGCGCCAGATCATCGAGCACGTGCTGCAGGCCAGCGGCCTCACCGACTTCTACCGCACCGACAAGGAAGGGCAGGACCGGCTGGAGAACCTGGACGAACTGGTCAACGCCGCCGAAGCCTTCGTCACCCAGGAGGGCTTTGGCAAGGACGCGGTGAGCCTGCCCGTCGATGAGGGGCTGCCCGCCTTGTCCACGCCAGACGCCGAGAGCGGCGAGGTGATGTCGCCCCTGGCGGCCTTTCTCACCCACGCCGCGCTGGAGGCGGGCGACAACCAGGCCCAGGCCGGGCAGGACGCCATCCAGCTGATGACGGTGCACTCGGCCAAGGGCCTGGAGTTCGATGCCGTTTTCATCACCGGCCTGGAGGAGGGCCTGTTCCCCCACGAGAACTCGCTGTCGGATGCCGACGGGCTGGAGGAAGAGCGGCGTCTGATGTATGTGGCCATCACGCGGGCGCGCCAGCGGCTGTACCTGAGCTTCAGCCAGACCCGCATGCTGCACGGCCAGACGCGCTACAACGTGCGCAGCCGCTTTTTCGACGAGCTGCCCGAGGGTGCTCTGAAGTGGCTGACGCCACGCAACGCTGGCTTCGGTTCGGGCTTTGCGCGTGACTATCAGGCGGCCTGGGCGCGCGGCACGGGCCTGCACTCCATCGTCGGCGCGGGGCGGGTGGGGTCGGCCTCGCAGGCGCCGGCGTCGTCGTCGCGGCCCGGCCCTGCTGCTGGCGCACCTGCAGCCGGCGGGCGCTGGCGTTCAGGCCAGGCGGTGTTTCACAACAAGTTTGGCGAGGGCGTGATCATCACGCTGGAAGGCAGCGGCGAGGACGCCCGGGCTCAGGTGAACTTCGGGCGCCATGGCGTCAAGTGGTTGGCGCTGGCCATCGCCAAGCTGACCCCCGTGGATTGAGCTCCCGGAGGCTCAAGGGGCGGAGTGCCGGATGGTGCTGCCGCCAAAGCTGTCGTTGAAGGTGAACAGCAGCGACACGTAGAACACGGTGGAAAAGATCAACACCGAGGGCAGCAGCATCATGCCCGCCATTTCTCGCGCTGACAGCAGACCAGCCAGGAGCGCCGTGGTGACACCGAAGGCCACGATGATGCCCAGCCACGACAGCAGGTACACCGCGAAGGCCCCGCGGCTGCGCCACACGGCCAGCGTGCTGGAGAAAAGAGCCTGGGCTGGGCCCTGGCCGCCCCAGTGCACCAGGGCCGAGGCGTGCCAGAAGGGCACCGAGAGCAGGGCGATCAAGCCGAAGCGCGTCACCACGCCCCAGAACAGCTGCGGGTCGCGCAGCAACTGCTCCACCTCGCCCGCCTTGTCGCTCTGGCCCAGCAGGCGCTGCAGCTTCTCGAACTTGCCATCGTCGACGGCGTCGCTGAGCAGCATGACCAGGACGGTGGCGGCGCCGTAGGCCAGGCACAGCGTGAACTGGCGGCTGCGGCGCAGGGCGTCGGTTTTCAGCGGCGCCAGGAACTGGCCCGGGTGAATGGGCTGCCCGGCCAGGGCGGCCTCGCTGGCCACCATGAAACCCAAGGACAGCAAAGGCAGCGCAGCCACCACCACCAAGGAGCCTACAAAGGGCACGAGGGACAGCGCCAGGGCCGTCAGCAGGAAGGTCACCAGCAGCACGCTGAAGGCCAGCGGGTGCTTGCCGAACAGGCGAAAGCCGTCGCGCATCCAGCGTGCGCCCTGCAGGGCCGGGACGGGTTTGAGCAGCAATGCCATGGGATTTACAGGGGAGGGTGCCAGGGATTGTCGATGCGGTCGCGCAGCACGCGCTCGAAATGTCCCGGATCCTTGGGTTGCAGCAAGGCCGCGTCGCGCGGCAGGAACCAATCCCACAGCCGTGACAGCCAAAAGCGCAAGGCAGCCGCCCGCAGCAGGGCAGGCAGCAAGCGCAGCTCCACTGGCGTGAGCAGGCGCTCGCCCTGGTAGGCCGCCAGGAAGGGCACGGCCAACTCCTCCACCAGGTGCCCCGTGGCGTGGTCGATGCACCAG
>Ga0209985_10001898_pt1 | contig 19572 bp, 16 predicted proteins | sample NOAtaG_FD_187305 | JGI IMG/M metagenome (GOLD analysis project Ga0209985, IMG submission 187305) | Freshwater lake microbial communities from Lake Erie, under a cyanobacterial bloom - NOAA_Erie_Diel6S_1000h metaG (SPAdes) (version 2) | ecosystem: Environmental > Aquatic > Freshwater > Lake ...
CCTTCATGAACTTCGCGAGGAGCTCGGGGTGCGCGCCCGCCTCGAAGCGGTAGACCGACGAGTTGCCGGTCGGCCGCCACGGACGCGCCCAGTCCTTGATGATGAGGAACTCGCCCGGATGCGAGAACAGGCAGTCGATGTTGCCGACGATGACGATGTCGATGTCGAGGAAGAGCGTCGGCCCCTCGAGGTCGAAGAGCGGCCGGCGGAAGGTCGAGATCTTGCGCCACCCGCGCTCGGGACCGCCCGGATCGTCGAAGTCGGGCAGCGGGCGCGCGTCGATGCCCGCGTCGAGGCCGGTCGCGTCGTCGGTCATGCACACGAAGCGGTACGGAATGGTGATGTTGCGCTTCACCATCGACGCAAGACGGTTCACATACTCGGGGCCGTACTTGGTGCCCCACTTCATGCAGATGATGTTCGCCATGCTTGCGCCGCCTTGATGTACGCCCGAACACACGCCCTGATTCACGCCGCGTTTCGCGGAGGGCCGCACTGTACCGCGCGCCGTCAGGCGCCGCCCGAGGCGAGCAGCTGCGCGACATGGCGCGGATCGTGCTCGGCCGCAAGCGCGTCCGACGCCTCCGAGGCGCGCGCGGCGTAGTGGTCCCAGCGCGCGAGGATCGCGTCGATCGCCTCCGCCAGCCGCTCGGGCGTGCGCTCGCGAATCGCGATTCCTGCATCGAAGCGCTCGACAACATCGCCCGCCCAGGTGCCGGCCGTCGCGACGCACGGAGCGCCGTGGAGAAGCGCGTCGAGCACGATGCCGCTCACGCCATCTGCGAACTTCGCGCGCTCGTAGGGCGCGAGCACGAGCGATCCGACGAAGCGCGCCGCGTATTCGTCGCGGTCGGGCGCCTTCGGATCGGCGACGAGCCCGCGGTAGTCGGCCGCCAGCAGGCGCGCCACCACGGCATCCTCGCGCGAACCGTGGTGGTCGACATGCTTCGGCGACACCTGCACGAGGAGCGGCGTGTCGCGCCCCTCGCGCGCGTAGCGCCCGGCGAGCTCGGCGACGAGGTCGAGCCCCTTGTTGATGCGCGCAGCCCCCGCCATGAGCAGGTGCCGGAACGGCGCGCGCAGCGGCGTGTTTGCGGTGCGCGTCGCGGGATACGCGACCTGCGCGACCCGCGCGCAACCCGCGGACTCGAGCATGTCGCGCACGCCGCGCGTCGGGGCGACGAACAGCGCGTGCCGCCGCGTGCGGACGGCCAACGCCAGCGCGAGCCGCGCCTGTGGCTTCGACAGCGGCCAGTGCACGAAGAACGAGAGCCGCGACAGCGCGTCGCCGCCGGCGAACGAAAGCCAATCCGCGGCAAACGCGTGCGAGGCGTTCGCCGTGAGGACGAGCGTGCGCGTTCCGGCGCGTAGCGACGCGCCGATCGCGGCGAGTTCCGAAAGCGTGCCTCCGGCGGGCGGCGCCGCCACCACGGGCACCGAACCGCCGAGCGTCGCGAGGAAGTCCCGCGCACGGGGATCCGCCACCACGCGGACCTCGGAGAACACGCCGTCGGCGCGCGCCGCGATCGCCCGCACGAACTCCGCGTAATGCCCGCTCGGACCGCGCAGCTTCGGCTCGATGATCGTGAGTGGCGGATGTGTGCTCGCTGCGTGCACGCACGGGGAGGATACAGTGCGCGACCTGTGACCATCCGCCGCACGCCCCAGGATTTCCGCGTCGAGGAGCGTCAGACGCCCGAGTTCCACGCGTCGATCGTGACCGATCCGCTCCCCTCGCACCCGTTTGCGGCGTACACCCTCGAGAAGATCTCGCTTGCGACGCCCGACGCGCTCACCTTCATCTCGAAGACGCTGAAGCTTCCGCGCGAATGCGTGGCGGCCGCCGGCCTCAAGGACCGCCACGCCGTCACCACGCAGGTCATCACGATCGACACCGCCGCCGTGAAGGGACGCGTGCGCGAGCGTTTCGAGACCGAATCGTGGCGCCTGACGCACATCGGCTTCGTGCCGCGCGCAGCCGACTCGACCATCATCGCGCGCAACGCGTTCACGATCGTCGTCCGTTCGCTCGACAAGTGGCACGCCGACGAACTCGTGCGCCGCGCCTCGCTCATGCGCGACCACGAGGGGAACCTCCTCTTCGTCAACTACTTCGGCGACCAGCGCTTCGGCAGCGCCCGCCACGGCAAGGGGTTCGTCGGCAAGGCGCTCGTCGAGGGCGAGTTCGAGCAGGCGCTGCGCCTCGCGATCGGTACGCCCGCGCGCAAGGACTCGGGCGCCGTGCGCTCGCTCACGCGCGCGCTCGCGACGCACTGGGGCGACTGGAAGACGGCGCTCAAGCACTTCCCGAAGATGCCCGAACGGGCCGCGATCGAGACGCTCGCGCGCGGCGGCAACTTCATGGACGCCTTCGCCGCGCTGCCGAAGTTCACGCAGGAGATCTGCATCGAGGCGTATCAATCGCACATCTGGAACGCGATCGCGCGCGAGCTGGCCCACGCGGTCAGCGAGGCGACCGCGCAGCGCGCCTTCGAGGCCGACGACCTCTTCGGCACGATGGTATTCCCGCGCGCGGCGGCGATCACCCCCGCATTCCGGGCGTTTCCGATCCCGATGCCGTCGCCGCGGGCGCAGTACCACGAGTGCCTGGCGGAGATCGTCGCCGGCGTGCTCGAGGACGAAGGCGTGACGCTCGAGACCCTGCGGATTCCCGGCTTCTCGCGCCCCTTCTTCGGCGGCGGCGACCGCGCGTTCATCGCGACCGCGCGCGCGGTTTCGATCGGCGAACCCGTGCGCGACGAGTTCGCGGGGAACAGCCCTGCGAACCTCGCCTGCACGCTTTCGTTCGAGCTTCCGCGCGGCAGCTACGCCACCGTCCTGCTGCGCGCGCTCGGGCAGTGACGCGGCGCACGCAGTACGCTGCGTCGCCTCTGGAGACCTCATGACCGCCAAGATCCTGCTTCTCGGTTCGGGCGAACTCGGCAAGGAGTTCGCGATCAGCGCCAAGCGCCTCGGTTGCCGCGTCATCGCGGCCGACCGCTACGACGACGCCCCCGCGATGCAGGTTTCCGACGGCCGCGAGGTGATCGACATGCTGTCGGGCGCGGCGCTTTCGCGCATCGTGCGCCGCCACAAGCCCGACTTCATCGTGCCCGAGATCGAGGCGATCCGCACGAGCGAGCTCCTCAAGCTCGAGAAGGCGGGTCATTCGGTGGTGCCGAGCGCGTTCGCCGCGCACATGACGATGAACCGCGACGCGATCCGCGAGCTCGCCGCGAAGGAGCTCGGCCTGCGCACCGCGCGCTACGCCTACGCCGCGAGCGCGCAGGAGCTCGCCGACGCGATCACCGCCAAGGGCGGCGTCGGGCTTCCCTGCGTGGTGAAGCCCACGATGAGTTCCTCGGGCAAGGGCCAGTCGGTCGTGCGCACGAAGAAGGAGATCGCGAAGGCGTGGGAGTACGCCGTCACCAACATGCGCGGCGACCGCGCGGTGGTGATCGTCGAGGAGTTCATCGACTTCGACTACGAGATCACGCAGCTCACGGTGAAGGAGCGCGCGGCGCGCGGCGGCGGCGTGGTGTTCGTCGAGCCGATCGGCCACCGCCAGGAGCGCGGCGACTACCAGGAGTCGTGGATGCCCTGCCCGATGAAGCCCGCCGCGAAGCGCGCGGCGCAGGAGATGTCGGAGAAGGTCGTGAAGCGCCTTGCGGGCAAGAACGGCGCCGGCATCTTCGGCGTCGAGTTCTTCGTGAAGGGCGGCGAGGTCATCTTCAGCGAGCTCTCGCCGCGGCCGCACGACACCGGCATGGTCACGCTCCGCTCGCAGGATCTCTCGGAGTTCGACCTCCATATCCGCGCGATCCTGGGGCTTCCGATCCCGGAGATCCGCTACGCAGGGCCGACGGCGTCGGCCGTGATCCTCGCGAAGCGCGATTCCGAGCGCGCGCCGAGCTACGCGGGCATCGATCGCGCGTGTGCGGTTCCGTCGGTCGAGGTGCGCATCTTCGGAAAGCCCACGACCCGCACCTACCGCCGCATGGGCGTGGTGCTGGCGCATGGCCGCACGGCCAACGACGCGCGTCGCGTGGCCATGAACGCGGCGTCGCTCGTCAGCGTGAAGTGAGCGCGGAGGTCAAGCCTTCTTCTTGCGCGAGTGCGGCGCGCGGTAGGTCTCGCGCGAGGCTTCGGGGCGGGTGCCCTTCGGCACGGGCTTGAGGCCGTCTTCCTGCACGGCCTTGCGGAAGATCTCGAGGTTCGTCTCGTCGAGCAGCTGGCGCACAGCGCCCTGCATCGCGCGCAGCCGGTCGTGCAGTGCGCAAGGCTCGCCCACGCCGCACACGCCTCCGCCGAACGGGCAGTTCGAGCTCACATCGTCGCGCTCGAAGAGTTCATGCGCCTCGCGCAGCGAGATCGCCTTGGGCTCGCGCGCGAGCGCGTAGCCGCCGCCCGGACCGGGCGAGCCCGAGACGAGGCCGGCCTGCGAGAGCGCGGAGAGGATCTTCGCGACCATCGCGCGCGGAAGCCCGCGCTGGTCTGCGATCTCGACCGCGGAGAGACGCGTTCGCCCGCCATCCCACACTTCAGCGAGTCTGCTCAATGCCGCGATGGCTGTCTCGGTCTGCTTGCCGTACATGGACGAAAGGCCTCCTGAAGCCGCGCCCGACATGGGGCGATATCAGGATAATCATATCTTGGATTCCCCGATAGGCGAAATGGAGGTCTTGGCCGCTCGAACGGGCCAAAATACGCGGAAAAATCGGGACTTGCTTCACGCCGAGCCGAGCGGGCCGTCGGGAAGCTCGCCATCGAGATCGCAGAAGGCGCATCCGACGAAGTGCGTGGCCGGCAGGACCTTCGACTCCGCATGCCGCCGAGCGCGGGCGCTGCTCAGGATCGACTCGACCTGCGAGAGCAGCGACTTCACGCGAGCCGCCTCCGCATCGGAGAGATGCTCGCGACGCACGGTGAGATGGACATCCTGCTCGGAGATCGACGAGATCGCCTTGCTCATGCCGCCCTCGAACAGCTCGCGCACGATGGCCTCGCGGCGACGCAGGCTCTCCTCGCCCTTGGTGAAGAACCCGTCGGGGAAGTTGGCGGCGCGGGCGCGATACACGAGCGCCTCGGGGCCCCGCGTGGTTTCGCGGCGCGAATCCGAGTCCTTGCGCTCGCTGCCGACGATGAGTCCGCTCTGAAGCAGGATGTTGATGTGGTAGTAGAGCCGGGGCGCGCTCGTGTTGAGCGCGGCCGACAGCGCGCGGGCGTCGATCCCGGGCGCCGCACGGATCGCCTCCAGGATCTGGAGCCGAAGCGGAGAACGCACGGCATGCCACGCCGTGTCGTCGGAAATCGACGCCGGAACGGCAGCCTGTGGCGGGCGTACGGACGGCGCCCGCGAGGACTTGATCTGATCTCGTCCAGCGCGCCCATCGGACGCGCCTCTTTTCTTCTTCGACATGATGGAGACCCCTGCGGAACTCGGGCCCGAAGGACCGAGGCTACACAGTCTATCTGTCGATCATGGTAGTCCGCAAGCGACAAAATCGCGAATTCCCGCTCCGTAGCTCTTGGAACGAGCCGACAGGACCGCAGGACCCGATGGGTGGGCGCCAAGGCCCGTCTGCTAGTCTTTGCGGCCCATGCAGGCCTTCTACAGCCAGAGTTCCCTGTACTCCGCCTTCTTCGAACCGTCGGAGGACATCCGGAGGTCCGTCGACCGCCTCGTGCGACGCCATCTGCGCCGGGCGCCGAGGCGCGTGCTGGATCCGGCCTGCGGCCCGGGCCTCTGGCTGTCCCACTTCCAGAAGGGCGGGGCCGAAGTGGCGGGATGCGACCTCGAGGCGCGCGCGATCGCGCTCGCATCAGACCGCCTCCCCAAGCGCGGCGCCAAGGTCCTCGTCGGCGACATGCGCCGGCCGCCGGACGAGCTCGGAGCCGACTTCGATTGCGCGATCAACCTCGACAACTCGATCGGCCATCTCGCCGACTACATGGATGTCGCGGAGCACCTCGCGTCGATCCGGCGGCGGCTTTCCCCGCGCGGGATCTACATCCTCGGCCTCGCGCTGCGCGAGGATGGCGACGAGATCGAATCGGGCGTGGTGTACGAACGCGGCCCCGTCGATGTCGCGGGCGGAGGCTTCGCCGCGCTCCGCACGGAGTCACTCGGCCTCCAGCCGACGACGCGATGCGAGCGCATCCGCCAGATCGCGATCACCGCGAATGTGCCCGACACCCCCGCCGTCATCGCCGAGCAATACGACCTTCTCACCTTCACCTTCGCGATGCTGCGCGATGTGATGGCCGCTGCGGGCGGCTTCGAGGTGCTCGGCTGTCACGACGCGACCGACGAGTCGCTGCCCGAGAAGGCCTTCCGCAAGAGCGCGGGCGATGTGGTGCTCGTGCTTCGGCCCGCATCGGCGCGCCCGGCCTCACGCGCCGTCGCTGCGCGCCGCACGACGAAGCGAAAGCGCTGATCGCCGCCGTGCCGCCGCTGCCTCCTCAGTTGATCTCCAGACCGACGGGCGCGCATTTCCCGGGCGGGCTCGTGCTCGCGGAGTACGACGCGCGGCATCGGCACCACATCGGTGCCGACATGGCGCATCTCCCCGACGAGGAACGCGAACTTGCCGGCACATTCCGCTCGGAGCAGCGGAAGATCGGCTTCCTCGCCGGCCGCATCGCGCTGCGCGCCGCCTTTGCGGCGTTCGACCCCGCGCTTGCGGCGGGGCCGGTGCTGCGCGACCCGCGCGGGCGGCCGCACGCGGCGTGGAGCGGCGCGCCGCGGATCTCGATCGCGCACACGCGCGTCCGCGCGCTTGCCGCCGTCGCGCCGGAGGGGCGTTGCGACGCGATCGGCATCGATGTCGAGGAGATCGACGCGAACCGCGCGCAGGCGCTCGTGCGGATGTCGCTTTCAGCGGAGGAGAGCGCGCGGGTCCGCGGTGCGGATGAAGCGATGCTTGCGGGGCCGATCGCGCTCTGGTGCGCGCGCGAAGCGTGCGTGAAGGCGCATGCGCTCGAGGTCGGCTGGTTCGGCACGGCGCTCGTCGCGACGCGCTTCGAGCGCTGCGACGATCTCGTCGCCAACGCGGAGCGCTCGTGGTCGGTTGAGATCGGATTCGAGGCCCGCGCGCCGATGGCCGCGCACGCGTGGGAGTCGCGCGGCGCCGTCTACGCGTTCGCGATGCGCGGCGCAGTCAGTGCCTGAAACGCGGCGGATCCTTGAGCCATCCCGCCTCGACCACGCCGAAGAGACCGACGAGGATGGCCTCCGCCGCATCGTGACCGAGCGCCGCCGTCACGCCCTTCGCGGCGCTCCACTCGATGACCTGCGCCGCGAGCTTGAGGGCGTGCGACTTCGCCTGCGCGCCGTCGCGGCGCTCGCGCTCGTAGAGGAACATGCGGCGCCACTCGTGCGCCTGGACGATGCGAAGATGGATGCCCCGGTGCGCGGCCGCGCGCTGCCAGCTCTCGGCGAGATCGCCTCCGCCCTCGAGGATCACGCTGTGGACATGGGGGATCTCGTCGAGGATCGCGCCGGCGGCGGCGCGCAGCGCGTCCTTCGACTGGAACCGCCGCGACCGCACGCCAACAAGCCGCCCGTCGCGGTCGTACACGGCGAAGGCCGTCGCAAGCCCGAGGTCGACGCCGACGAAGCACGACTTCTCGCCGAGCAATCGCTGCGGCGGCGCGCGCAAGGCCTCGGCCGAACGCGAGATTCCTGCGGATTTCCTGCGTTCCTCGGCCTCGAGGCGCGCGGCGGCCTCCGTGCGCTCGCTCTTCGGCGGCGTGCGCTTTCCCCACTTCGGCTGTTCCTCGCGCTCGCGTCGGGCCATGCCACGAGCGTACCCGAGCCCGCGCTTGTTGGAGCGAACGCACCATTTCCCGTACATTCCGTCGATGGCCCTTCCCCATCTGACCGACGAGCAGACCCGCACCTGGACGCGCGAGCAGAAGGACCGCTGGTGGCTCGAGAATGTGTTCCGCGGCAACATGCCGCAGCTCACGATCCGCGCGGCGATCACGGGCTTCATGCTCGGCGGCGTGCTTTCGGCGACGAACCTCTACATCGGCGCGAAGACCGGCTGGTCGCTCGGCGTCGGCGTGACGAGCGTCATCCTCTCGTTCGTGATCTTCCGGGCGCTCGCCTCCGCGCGCTTCTCGAAGGACATGACGATCCTCGAGAACAACGCGGTGCAGTCGATCGCGACCGCCGCCGGCTACATGACCGGCCCGCTCATCTCCGCGATCATGGCCTACATGTTCGTGACCAACGGCACGATGGAGTGGTACAAGATGCTCGTCTGGAATGTGGTCGCGAGCATCCTCGGCGTGCTCGTCGCGTTCCCGATGAAGCGCCGCTTCATCAACGACGAGCAGCAGCCCTTCCCCGAAGGCCGCGCGTGCGCGGTCGTGCTCGACTCGCTCTACCCGGACGCCCCCGAGGGCGGCACGAAGAACATGGTCAACGACATGCCCGTCGAGCGCCCTTCGACGGCGGGCGACGGCGCCTCGGCCGGCATGTTCAAGGCGAAGGCCCTCGCGTGGGCTGCGGGCATCGGCGCGGTGCTGCAGATCGCGGTGGCCAGCGGCTACATGGCGCTGCTCCAGATCCTCGTCCTCGGCACATCGAAGGCGAAGGACTCGCTCGTCAAGATCCCCGACCATCTCGACGAGTGGCTCTACGCCCGCGCGGCCGCCAACCCCGGCGCCTGGGTGCCGAACATCAAGGGCATCAGCTTCCAGCAGCTCGGCGTGTCGCTTGCGTTCGACCTGTCGATGCTCGGCGCCGGCGGCCTCATGGGCATGCGCATCGCGGCGAGCGTCATGATCGGCATGATCGCGAACTACCTGATCATCGCGCCGATCATGATCCACTCGGGCGAGATCATCCCGAAGAACATGGCGAAGATCGCGCAGGCCGACGGCACCTACCCGATGGTCGACGCCGTCTTCGGCCGGGCGCACCTCACGAACACCTGGTGTCTCTGGTGGGGCGTCTCGATGATGGTCACCGCCTCGATGGTCGGCCTCTTCGCCAAGCCCAAGCTCCTCATCAGCGCCTTCACCGGCCTCTTCATGAAGAAGGCGAAGGCCGACGACTGCCTGCGCGACATCGAGCTCCCGATCAAGTGGAGCATCATCGGCATCCCGATCGTGTCGGCGGTCATCATCTACATCAACCACGAGTGGTTCGGCGTCGACTGGTGGATCGGCGCGCTCTCGATCCCGCTCATCATCGTCCTCACGCTCATCGCCGCGAACGCGACCGCGCTCACGGGCACCACGCCGACCGGCTCGCTCTCGAAGATCACGCAGTTCACCTTCGGCGCGATCCAGCCCGCGAACCCCGCCACGAACCTCATGACCGCGGGCGTGACCACCGAGGTCGCGGGCAACGCGTCGAACCTGCTGATGGACATCAAGCCGGGCTACATGCTGGGCGCGAAGCCACGCCAGCAGGCGATCGGCCACTGCATCGGCATCGTCGCGGGCGCGCTCGCGTCGACGCCCCTCTTCTACATCCTGTTCCTCGCGAACAAGGCCGAAGAGACGCCGATCAAGGAACATGTCATGCAGACCTGGGCCGTGCCGGGCGCCGTCCAGTGGGCCGCGATCTCGGATGTGATCGCCGGCATGGGCCAGTCGACCGGGGCGACCGTCCAGACGGGCGCCGACGGCATCGCGAAGCTCTGGGGCGTGCTGCCGGTGTCGGCGGCGTGGGCGATGCTCGCGGGCGCGATCGTCGCGCTGGTGTTCGAGGTGCTGCGCACCGCGACGCGCGGCAAGTTCCCGTTGAGCGCGGTCGCGATCGGCCTCGGCGTCGTGCTGCCTCCCGAGGGCACGCTCATGATGTTCATCGGCGCGTGCATCTTTGCCTTCTTCGAGGGCCGTTACCACGAGAAGATCGGCACCTTCGGGTGGAGGCTCTGGGTCGACTCGAAGGAAGCGGTGTGCGCAGGCCTGATCGCGGGCTGGGCGATCCTCGGCGTCGGCGACGGCGTCATCGCCGCCTTCGGACCGAAGATCGGCATCTACGACACCGAGGCGAAGCGCAACGAGGCGGAAGCCAAGAAGCAGACCTCGATGCTCACCCCCGCCGAGCAGGACGCGCAGCGCGTGCTCGACGAGCAGGCTGCAAAAAGATCGTGATTCCGAAAAATCGCTGCTTGACTTCCGCGCGCAGCCGCGTATTGTCCCCGCCACGATGAACCGCCAGCAGACCATCAAGTGCCGCCCGATGCACATGCACATGCAGAAGCATGTGTGTGCTGTCGCGCCGGCGCTTGGTTCCTTCTGAACGGTCTCCACCAGTTCACCCCAAGACGCCGGCCCTCGCGCCGGCGTCTGTTGCTTTTCGGCTTTCGAAAGGGACGCGCGGCGCAGGCCAGGCTTCAAGCCCCGAAGGAGCAAGCCATGAGCGCACGCACGCTGATCCAGGATTCCACCGCTTCAATCCCCGCCCCCGTTTCCACGCCGCTCGACGACCTCGTCACTCGGCTCGCGGCGAGGATCTCCGCCGGACGCGACGAGATCGCGCCCTTTGCAGGCGCCTCGGCGGCGATCGACGCGCTCGCCGAGCGCTTCTTCCGCAACCAGCGCGTCGTCATCGCCAGACCGACGCGCGAAGAGATCGCCTCTCGGGCGTGGAGGACCTCGCGCACCGCGAAGGAGGTCTCCTGGCTTGGTGCCAGCGCCGAATCGCGCCGCGACGCCGAGGCGCTCGCGGGCTTCGACGCGCTCGTCTCCGCAGCGCGCGATGCCGACACATTGGTGCTCACGAGCCCGCTCGCCGTGGGCGGACGCGTGCGCGGTGCCCTGGCTCCGCGCGACCTGCTCCTTCTGCGATCGCGGGCGCCGAGGCCGGTGATCGTGCTCGACCTCCTCGACGAGGAACTTGCGCGCGCACCGCTCACGCAGCCCGCGCTCCTCCTCCCGGGCACCGTGTTCCTGCGCGGCTTCGGACAGTTCTGGCGCGAAGCCGGGGCGCGGAGCGTCGCCGACACCGCCTTTGTGGCAGGGCCGAGCGACCTCATCGCATCCCTCGACCGTCCCGGCCTCGACGAGCGTCTGGCGGCCGAAGCGGTCTGGGACCTCGACCGAGTCGGGATCGACCGAGCGGTCCAGGAACGCGCCTCGGCGGCGCGGGGCGGGTTTCGAGTCAACGCCGCTTTGCCCTGAAGCGGGTACCGCAGGCGGAAATCCACGACCTGCGGGGAGCAGTTGTCTTGCCCCTGACGCATTCGCCGCCATGATCGTCAACAGAACCGAAGGAGACCTCTCGCCATGATCCGATTCTCCACGCTCGCCATAGTCGTGACCGCGTCGCTCGCCTCCCTCTGCCGCGCAGACACCACGGTCGTGAACTTCAACAAGGGCGACGACCAAGGTTGGTTCGGACCGAACGGTTTCGACGGGTTCGGCGGGGGAACCTGGACCGTCCCGAACGGTGGAAACCCGACTTGGAACATGCAGACCGTGTTTCAGGACTTCGGCATCCCGTACACCAACTTCACCAACAAGACGTTCCTCGGCGACTACACGGCCTCGCAAAGCGTGACGCTGAAGATCGACCTGCGCGTCGAGAACCTCAAGTTCTTCGGCACCTCGGTCAGCCGGCCCTGGCTCGTCGAGCTGCGGAACACCTCGCTCGCGAGCGGAGGCTATCCGTGGGTGAGCGTCTGGTACAAGTTCGCGCAGATCTCGACCGCGACGCACGGACAGTGGACGACATTCAGCGTGACCTTCGATCCGCGCTCGACGCAGCTCCCGGCAGGCTGGGGCGGAACGGGCGCCGAAGATCCGGTCACCTACGAGCCCGTGCTTCCAGCGGGCGTCACCTTCCGCGATGTGCTCGAGGGCATCGACATCATCGCGTTCACGACGCTCGAGCCGGGCCTCTTCTTCGGCTTCACCGACCACAGCTTCCGCATCGACAACATCACGATCACCCGCGTGCCCGCATCGGTCTTCGGCGATCTGAACGACGACGGAACCGTCGGCGCGGCCGATCTCTCGATCCTGCTGTCGGCGTGGGGTCCATGCGCGCCCGGAGCGCCATGTCCCGCCGACCTCAACGGCGACGCTACGGTCGGCCCCCAGGACCTCGCGGCACTCCTCGCGGCGTGGAGTTGAGGCCGCGCAAGGCGCTATACTGTGCGCTTCGCGCGGGTGTAGCTCAGTTGGTAGAGCGTCAGCTTCCCAAGCTGAATGTCGCGGGTTCGAATCCCGTCTCCCGCTGTTCGGTTCGGAAAGGACAGAGGCCCACGGCGCGTTGCGCCTTGGGCCTCTCTCATTTCCTCACCTCTGCAGCGGGAGACGCGTCTGCGGCGCTACGCGCCGCATACGCGGGCCCGGGACTACGGACTTCGCCTGCGGCGAAGTTCGAGTCCCTGCGCTCGGCAGGAACCAGAGCCGCGCGCTCTCGATCGTGAGTCGTGGTCAAACCGCGCTCCGATCGTCGACTTCAACGAGTCGTCTTGAGCTTCGCGATCTCGGCATCGGTATACGCCTTCGCTTGCTCGACCGCGTCCTCGATGATCTTGTCACGGGCCGTCGACTTCAGCTCGTCTGCGCTGCCCGCGGAGACCGAGTAGCCGGCCGTCGCGGATCCCGCGGCGCAGCCCGTGAGATTGAGGGAGAGCATGGCAACTCCGACGGAGGAGCCAACGAGCGCGGCGAGCTTGGAACGGTTCTTCATGGTCGATACCTCTGATGCGAAGCAGCGACAGGTGCGCCGCGCGGCGGGAACTTACCCCCCCCCACACACCCCGTCAAGTCGACGAATTCTTGGTGACGAAAGCGTCCTCCTTCGCCGCATCGGCCGCCGAAGCGGCGCGACACGAGAGGAGATGACGAAGCCCGCGCCACCTCAGGCGATGGCGCGGGCTCGGAGCATGAACGGGAAGAAGCGGACGACCGAAGCCGCGGATTCGCCTTACTGGCACGCGCCCCAGGCGTTCAGCATCGCGGCGAGGTCCGATGCGCCGACCGAGCCGTCGCCGTCGATGTCACCGGCGCCGGTACCGCCCCACGCGCTGAGGAGTTCAGCCAGATCCGCGGCATCGACGGTTCCGTCGTTGTTGAGATCGGCCGGGCAGGCGGGCGGCTTGGTGCCGCACTCGGGATTCGTCGCAGACTGCGAGCTGCGCGGGACCGGCCCCGACACCACGGCGAAGTCTGCGGCGTTGTCGTCGGTGTCGGCCAGCCCGCCGCCATTGCGCGCGGCGCCGGTTGCGTTCGAGAGCGCCGCAACCGCAGTGCCTTCCGCGCAGTTCGCCGTACCGAACGCAACCTTGTCGACGAGCGTGCCTGCGGTCTCGCTGCCGCACGCGACATTCGCGTTCAGCGCGTTGAACAGCGCGACCTTGCCGTTCGTCGCGCTGATGTTGATGTTCGTCGTGGTGAAGTCGGCCGTCACGGGAAGGTCCGCGCCGCCCGTACCTGCGGTGCCGCACGCGAGCAGCAGATAGCCGCACGGCTGGATCACGGTGCCCTTCGGCAGGGTGAAGTAGTTGCTCGCCGAGCTCGCCCAGTTGCCGGTGGCGGAGCCGTAGGCGATCACCCAGCCGCTCACATTGACCGGCGCCGCACCTGCGTTGAAGAGCTCGACATAGTCCTTCTTGTAGGTCGCGGTCGTGCTCGAGCTGCCGCCTCCGCCGTAGACCTGGCTGATGCGGACATCGGCCGCGGACGCGGCGAGGCAAACTGCGAGCGGGACGGAAAGGGCGACAAGGCGGAGGTGGCTGTTCATGGGGTATCCGGGGGTCGGCGTACGGAGCAAGGCGTAAAAACAAGCCTCCGGCTGCCACCGAATGCCGCTCGAAGACCGAAAGTTGCCCGATAAGGCGACCGAATCCTGCACACGGGGCTTTGAGATTTCCAGTCAGGCGTTACATTTCAGGACGCGTTCCTGCCCGCCGTCGCGCGGCTCACTCCACCCACAGAGAGTCTCCATGAACACCAAGCTTCTTCTCGGCGCTTCCACCCTCGGCCTGTCGGCGATCCTTCTCGGACAACTCACGGCGACGGCCGGCTCGACCAAGGGTGGCGGTGACGGAGGAACTGCCTCGGCGGGCGCCGATGTGATCGTCGGCGCGATTCCGAATGTCTCGAGCTACGGTGCCGTGACCTCTGGCGGCGTGACGACGATGGCCTACGCGATCGGCACAACGAGCTGCAACATCGGCACGCAGCCGCTCGAGTGGTTCGCGTCGCCGGACAACCGCCATCCGTTCATCCCGATGAACGCGTTCAGGTACCGCAACGGCCGCTTCGAGCAGATCGGCATGTCGTGGGGCAAGCACGGCTTCACTGCGCTGCAGGGAACGCTCTGCGGCGCGTGCACCGCGCATCCGAACGGCACCTACCTCGGCGTCGGCTGCTCCGACCCGTACAGCTCGGGCCTGAACGGCAGCCAGAGCGGTCTCGGCGCTCGCCACGAGATCAACGCCGCGACGGGCGCCTTCCCCGGCACCTACAACTCCGGCATGCCCGCGGCCCCCGCGACGGTCGGCCGCCGCCTGCAGATCAACGCGAACGACCTGAACCCGTCGCTCAACTCGGGCGCGACCTTCATCTTCGAGGCGCAGTACATCCACCAGCAGGATGCGACCGCCGGCAACAAGATGAACAACGCCTCGTACCGCACCTTCACGGTCGGCGCGCTCTCAGGCGGCGCCTACGCGCTCACCCTGACGGGCCCGACGGTCCAGCAGAAGCCCGCCATCGAGGCGTGGCCGCTGGTCGACTCGAACGCGTCGATCGCCAACGCCGATGTCCCGAACGACGGCCGCTTCATCGCGGGCGTCAGCGTGCGCAACAACGGCAACGGCACCTGGCGCTACGAGTACGCGGTGCACAACCTCAACTCGGACCGCTCGGGCCGGTCGTTCTCGGTTCCGGTTCCCGCAGGCGTGACGATCACCAATGTCGGCTTCAAGGACATCAACTACCACTCGGGCGAGCCGTTCTCGGCGACCGACTGGACGAGCGCGGTGACGGCCAGCGCGGTCACCTGGACCGGCGGCAGCCACTCGCAGAGCGCGACCTCGAACGCACTGCGCTTCGCGACCATGTACAACTTCTGGTTCGACGCGAACCAGCCCCCGCAGGTCGCGACGGCCACGATCGGCCTCTTCAAGCCGGGAGCTGCCGGCTCGCCGACCTCGGTCACCGTCGCGTCGAAGGGCCCGTCGGCTCCGCCGGTCGCCCCTGAAGACCTCAACGGCGACGGTTCGATCAATGGCGGCGACCTCGCGGTCCTCCTCAACAACTGGGGCGGCACCGGAGCCGGCGACATCGACGGCAACGGCACGGTGGACGGCGGCGACCTCGCGCGCATCCTCAGCGCCTGGAACTGATTCCGCCTGAGACATCCCTGAAGCACGCGCCTGCCCCTTGCGGCACAATGCCGCCATGCAGGACGAAAGGCAGCCAACTGCGACTCCCGCGGTCGATGTCCGTACGGACCCGAGCCGGCGCGGCATCGCGTTCCGTCTCCGCGACCTCTTGCCGGCGCTTCGCTTCGCCGTGTCTCAACTCAAGCAGTCGCAGGCGCCCGCGATGGCGGCGAACCTCGCCTTCCGAACGCTGTTCGGACTGCTCCCCGTGCTCGTCGTGGCCACGATCGTCACGCGCGCGATCCTCGGCGACCGCTTTCAGGAGCAGATCGGCCACGCGATCGAGGCGCTCGGCATGGACCAGGTCGCCGTCCGCCCGCCCGATGGCGCCGAAGGCGGCGAAGTTCCGCTCAGCGCGTGGCTCCAGAGCCTGGCGCAGGAAGCCGCGAACATCGACCTCTCGGCGATCGGCCTCGTCGGCGCGCTGGCGGTCGTCTTCTCCGCCGTCTGGACGATGGTCGCGATCGAGTCGAGCTTCAACACCATCCTGCGCGCGCCGAGCGGCCGGCCATTCGTGCGGCGCGTGCTCATCTACTGGTTCGTGATCACCGCGGGACCGGTGCTCTTTGCCGCGATTCCGCTCGCCTTCCGCGCCATGACCGAGTATGTGGGCACCGAGAGCTTCATCGGAAGCGGCGTCACCTACCTCGTCTCGCTGCTTGGAGCGTTCGTGTCGCTGTGGGCGCTGCTGACGGCCGCGTATGTCGCCGTGCCGAACGCGAAGGTCGATCTGCGCGCGGCGCTCCTCGGCGCGTTCGTCGCGACGCTCCTCGTCGAGATCGGGAAGCGCTTCCTCGGCGCCTCGCTCGCCGGCAGCTTCTCCGCCAGCCGCCTCTACGGCTCGCTCGGACTCGTGCCCCTCTTCATGATGTGGGTCTACCTGATGTGGCTGGTGGTCCTCTTCGGCCTCCAGACCTCGGCGATCCTGCAGGGATTCTCGCGCAACGGGCGCGCGCTGGCCGCGCCGCCGAACGCACCCGACCTCTTCGAGCCGGCGCAGGCGATACCCGCGTTCCGTGCGATCTGCAGCCGTTTCCGCGAAGGCCGCGGCGCATCGGTCGACACGCTCGTGCGCGAGTGCTCGATCCCCGCGCCGACCGCACGCGAACTCCTCATCACCTTCGAGCGGAGGGGCCTCGCCCATCGGATCGACGGCGACGACAAGCGCTACTCGCCATCGCGGCCGCCGGAGGAGATCCTGCAGCGCGACGCGCTGCGCGCGGGCTTCGCGCTTTCGGACGGGGGCGAAGAAGCAAGCGTGCGCGACGAGATCACGCCGCTGCGCGAGGTGCAGCTGGCGCAGCTCGGCGACGCGCACTTCGGCAAGGCGTGAACCGGCACGCGCTCAGGGGCAGGCTCAGGGGCAGGTGCCCCACGCGCTCAGGAGGATCGCCAGATCCTGCGCGTTGGTGTCGCCGTCGCCGTTGAGATCCGCGAACGCGGTGCCCCAGGAGTTGAGCAGCGCGCCGAGATCGGGCGCAGCGACCTCGCCGTTGCCGTCGAGGTCGGCGGGGCATGGGTTCTTGGGCGAACCGGCCAGTTCGATCACCGCAATGTGCGGGAAGCCGGCGCCGGCGTTGTTGAGATCGTTCCAGCGTCCGTTCGAGCCGAGGAGCTCGGCGTAGTCCTCGACGCCGCCTGAGTTGTTGGGCTCGCCTGGATTCCAGTTCGTGTACTTCGCGGGAGTGCCGTCGCTCCACTCGAAGACGCCCTCGGTCGTCTGGTCGTTGAAGCCGATCCAGATGCGGCGGTCGACGCCGCCGAGGTTGCCGAAGTTCGAAGCCACGAAGTCCTGCTCCGCCTGGCTGCCGATCGAGACGAGATGCCCGCCGAGCGCGACGGCGAGGGCCTCCGACGCGGTCCAGGTGGTGCCCGCGACGGCGACATAGCGGATGCCCGTCGATGGATCCGTGATGTCGCCGAGGAGCGGCAGCGCGCCGATCGTCACGGTGCCCGAGCCGAAGCCGGTCGTGCCGTACGCGCCGATGCGGACCAGATAGGTCTCGCCGGCGGTGGCGCTGAAGCTCACCTTGGTCTGGAGCGAGCAGTTGTCGTCGGAGCAGGCGATCACGGGCGAACTGCAGTCGCTGCCGCCGTAGATCGCGATCTTCGAGTCGAGCGCAGTCTGCGTGCAGGTCGACACCTCGACCACGAAGGTCTCGGGCGCCGTGAAGCGGTACCACACATCGTTGTAGATGTTCTGGTTGCTGAAGAAGTTGCAGAGGACATCGGAGGCGCCGTCGGTGGTGGCGCCGTTCGAGTCGAACGGGAAGGTGCCGTAGCTCTTGAGGGCGGGCGCGGAGGCGCAATCGTCCGTGGCCTGGCCGAGGGCGGTGCCCGAGGCGGCGAGCGCGATGGTGGCGGACAAGGTTGCTGCGGTACGAAGATGACGCATGCCATGCTCCTCTGAAGGTTCGACGGGTTGGCCCCGGCCGCGTCGAGGGGGACTCCGGGCGGCGGGAGGGAAGGTGGCTCCCCGCGAAAGGATCGCCCGAAGTACCGGCTTTGCAAGGACGGATCCTGCATTTCCCGTCGGTTCTCGACCCTCTCGGAGAATCCTGAGAGATCATGCCGTTTCGGACCGAAGATGGCAGGATCGCCCTCCACTCCGCAATCGGCGGGCCTCGGAGGCGTTTTTCGAACAATGGCGACGCGCGTAACCCAACTCCATCGCTGGCTGCCTCGGACGCTCGCAATCGCCGCCCTCGTCGCGGCTTCCGCCGGCGTCGCGCCGATCCCGCAGATGTCGGACGACGACATGCAGGACGGCATGAAGGAAGGCATGCAGGAAGGCATGCAGGACGCTTCGGGAGCAGGATCCCCCGCCCCGCTCACCCCCGACCAGGTGAAGTTCTTCGAGTCGAAGATCCGTCCGATCTTGATTGCCAACTGCTACGGCTGCCACTCGGTCTCGAGCGGCAAGTCGAAGGGCGGGCTCCGCCTCGACACCCGTGATGCGACCCTGAAGGGCGGCGACTCGGGCCCCGCGCTCGTTCCGGGCGATGTGGACTCGAGCCTCCTCGTCCGCGCGGTGCGCTACCTCGACAGCGACTACGAGATGCCGCCCGCGGGCAAACTGCGCGACGACGACATCAAGCTCCTCGAGGAGTGGGTCGCGATGGGTGCGCCCGACCCGCGCATCGAAGGCGCAGCCGTGGCCGCAGGGCACTCGCCCGGCACGGCGCACCGCTGGTCTTCTCAGGACATCGACAACGGAAGGCAGAACCACTGGGCGTACAAGCCGCTCTCGGCGCCAAAGCCTCCGGCCACCAAGGATTCCGGCTGGGCGCGCTCGCCGATCGACTCGTTCATCCTCGCGGGCCTCGAGGCGAAGAGCCTCTCCCCCGCTGCCGATGCCGATCCCGGCACGCTCCTCCGTCGCGCGAGCCTCGACCTCACCGGGCTTCCGCCGTCGAAGACCGATCTCGAGCGCTTCGTGAAGAACCCGACGCCCGAGGCGTTCGCGCGCGCCATCGATGCGCTGCTCGCGAGCCCGCAGTTCGGCGAGCGCTGGGGCCGCCACTGGCTCGATGTCGCGCGCTACGCCGAGTCGAGCGGCAAGGAATCGAACATCTTCTATCCGCACGCGTGGCGCTACCGCGACTATGTCATCGCGAGCTTCAACGAGGACAAGCCCTACGACCGCTTCCTCGTCGAGCAGATCGCGGGCGACCTCATGCAGGCGAGCGACGACGCCGAGCGCGCCGAGCAGCTGATCGCGACGGGCTACCTCGCGGTCGGCACCAAGAGCCACAACGCCCGCGGCCGCGCGCAGTTCCAGATGGATCTCGCCGACGAGCAGATCGACGCCGTGACGCAGGGCATGCTCGGGCTCACCGTCGCGTGCGCGCGCTGCCACGACCACAAGTTCGATCCGATCCCGCAGAAGGACTACTACGCGGTCGCGGGGATCTTCCTCTCGACCGACACGCGCTACGGCACCTTCGAGGCGCAGGGCAACAACCACCCCGCCGGCCTCGTCGAGCTTCCCGCGAAGGCGGGCGTGCCGCTCGGGCCGACCATGAACACGCAGCAGCGGTCGCTGCTCGCCACGGCGAAGGCGCGCGCCGAACAGGAAGCTGCGCGCGCGGCCGAGCTCCGCGAGCAGGCGCGCACAGCACGCCAGCGCGGCGAAGAGCCGCCGAACCTGCAGCAGCAGCTCGTGCGCGCGCGCGCGGCCGAAGGCCTGAACCGGAATCTCGAGAGC
>Ga0209985_10001900_pt1 | contig 19561 bp, 23 predicted proteins | sample NOAtaG_FD_187305 | JGI IMG/M metagenome (GOLD analysis project Ga0209985, IMG submission 187305) | Freshwater lake microbial communities from Lake Erie, under a cyanobacterial bloom - NOAA_Erie_Diel6S_1000h metaG (SPAdes) (version 2) | ecosystem: Environmental > Aquatic > Freshwater > Lake ...
CAACGAGCGCATCCGCTTTGCAGGAATCCCCGAGGGCGCAGACCTCACCGCTTACAACATCCTCGGCGAAGCCAATGTCGAGACGACCGCCGAGGGCGTATTCAAAGGCGTGATCCGCCTGCGCGAGAACTCGCGCCCGGAGGATGCCTTTGAGGAGATCAACCATGTGTTCGTCCGCAAGGCGCTCGCCGAGGGTCGCACCAATCTGGATTCCCTGCGCGGGTGGCTCCAGCAAACCAGCGAGGCAACCGGCGAAACCTACGCCACCGAGACCGAGACCGACATCATCGAGAACATCGCCAAAGTCGGCATGGACTACGCCGCAGGCCGAATCGAGGAGACCTCCCTCCCGGCATCCTTCGTGGACTACATCAAGCGGATGCTCCAAGTCCTCAAAGAGACCATGGCCCGCGCCATCAAACTCAAAGACGCCTTTGCCGCCGGCAAGATCGACTCCAACTTTGAATCCTTCCTTGCCGAATCCGTGGGCCTCAACCAGCAGACGATGGTCGATACCACCCGCGAGCGAGCGAGTGGTGATATCATCACCGATGGCGGGCAGATGCTCATGGACTTCTCCATCGGTTCCCGAACCAGCGCAGTTTCGACTGATACTCCCTCGATCCGCGCCAGCAACGCCACGATCACCGGCCCCGCGAACTACAGCATTGCCGCACACCACGGCACCCCGCACAAGGTGGACAAGTTCAGCCTGGACAAAATCGGCACAGGCGAAGGAGCGCAGGCTTATGGCTGGGGGCTTTATTTTGCGGATTCAAAGGCAGTGGCGGGAAACTATCAGAAAGCACTTTCGGGCGGGGAGTATGTGCCAATCGAATCATTAAGAAAATATTTCACGCCCGGAAATCTTGTGCCTTCCTATGGCGGCGGCAAAGACCGAGTCATTTCTTTCAATGAAAAAGATCAAGGGGATTGGTCTGTTACGGTGCAGTCGGTCGATGAACAGGGGCAACCTAAATACGGAGAACGCCCCAGAACTCATTTTACAAACCCCGATCTAAAATCCGTAAAATCCGAAGGACTTCCAACCGCAATTGGCGGCAACTTCTACACCGTCGATCTCGATGTCGAACCGGAAGACCTCCTCGACTGGGACAAGCCGCTCTCCGAGCAGAGTCCGAAGGTGAAAGCGGCGTTGCAATCGGTTTCGGACAACTGGTTGTGGCAGGATGCGATTTCTGGGAAAAGTGGGGAGCAGGTTGGCGGGGCATTATACAGCACACTCCGAGCAACATTTCCCGATGCAGAGTTTTCACGCGATGGCGTTGACGCCTCAAAGAAAGCCTCCGAAGCCCTCCTCGCCGCAGGCATCCCCGGCATCCGCTACCTCGATGGCGGCAGTCGCTCGGATGGTGAAGGCACATACAACTATGTCGCCTTCGACGAGAACCTCATCAAGATCACCGAGGAGAACGGCAACCGCATCCCCGCATCGCAAGCTCTCGCAGGACCAGCTACCGGCGTTGCTGTTGAAAATGGCCGCGCATATTCCCCAATAGTCCGTGACCTCTTGCAGCGCCGAGCCGCAGGCGAAGACATTCCGCGATCCGTAATCGACCAAGCCATCAACGACAACTTCCCGGCACAACTTGTCGAACCTCCGAAAACTGAGTCTGAATTGCCAAGCCGCGCCACAATTGACGATGCCATCAACGAGGGACAACGCAGGGATCAAATTGCCAAATCGAACATTCAACCCGGCGAGGCTGTAACGATCCGCCAAGATGTCCCTGCCATGACGCGCAAGGGAGTCGGCGTTGTTACCATCAAAGGCAAATCCGGAAACTCGTATGATGCCGCTGCGAGGATTTCCGATCCTCAATTCATTCTTAACGAGAAAAAATCTCTGGAAATCGGAATGGGTGGCGCAAAAGGCCCGCACATTGCTATTCGCGGAAAGTGGTCAAGTGATCAATCGATGCCTGCGGATTTGAATCAGTGGACGCAAGTCGGATTCAACCCAGACCGCCACAGCTTTTACTACGACCGAGCCACGATGAAGCAGGTTGTCGGAGGCTCCGAGGCTTACCAAATTGGCAACACCGTTTTTGTGAAAGACGCGCAATTTGGAGACGGTCAGATTTCAAACATTTCCTACAGCATTGGGAAAAAACAGGACGCCGACTACCTCGCAGCCGTCGAGAGTGGAGACATGGAGACGGCGCAGCGGATGGTGGATGAGGCGGCGAAGGCGGCAGGGTATGATATTGGCCCTGTTTATCACGGAACAAAAACAAAATTTACAACATTTGATAAAAATAAAATTAAAGGGAGACACGATCTTTCATTTGGATTCCACTTTACAAGTCGATTGGGTGAGGCGGTTGTATATGCGACAGACCTTGAAAGAGCGCATACTTTTTTGAGAAAAGGTGGAGATATAAAACTTACGGCAGATGAAAACCTGTTGAAGTCATATTTAAAATCAGACAATCCACTTGTAAGGAATACAGATTACAACTCTGCGTCAATGGACGCTGATCTTCAAAGAAAAACAATTATTGGGCTTCTTGAAGAAGCTGAAAATAAAGGTAATCCTTACGACTCTGTAATAATAAACCGCACTCGCGGAGATGAGTGGGATCATCAAAATATAATTGTATTCAACCCGACCCAAATCAAATCCGCCGACCCAATCACCCGCGATAAGCAGGGCAATGTCATCCCGCTCTCACAGAGGTTCGACCAGACCACGGGGAACATCAACTACAGCATCGGGAAAAAGGACAAAGAAGTTGTCGTTAATCCAGACGAGACAACAGAACCCGGCACCCCTGCTCCAGATACTGGCGTTGAAATTCTCGATCCAGATCGCGAAGGAGAGGACATCCCGTGGGGTCCGACCAATTATTCAATTGGGCCACGATCATTGCCGGAAGTTTTTCCGACAATAGACAAAAAACTTTTCAACAAGATTAAGAAGGAGACATCGACAATTGCGGCAATCCACATCGACCGCATGAAGGTCGGTGAACTTATGGGGATACCATTGCAAGGCGGAATGTTTTACCCGTCCATTGTTGAGAATTTAAAAGCCGGAGTGGTGTGGGCGTTTAATGCTCCAAATGTGGCAAGGACGGTCGCCCGACGAGCTGCCGCCAATGGTGGATATGTGAAATTAGTCCTCATGCAAGAGGGCAATGTTATTGGTAACAAAACATTTACTCATGTATGGTTTGCAAGCCTTGAGCAAAACATTTCAAGCGGAGCGATCACAAAAGCAACCGCACTTGGAGAACTTAATCGTGTGCGTGAGTTGTTTTCTAATCATTCAGATTCAAAACTTTCAACTGGTCACAAGAAAAAATGGAAGTCTTTAGAAGAAGCCAAAAATGCGATTATTTCCTTGCCGCAACAAAAACGCGCATCGACATATTTTAAAAAAACGAAGGTCGAAACAAAAGGCGAAGGTGTAAAAATCGCCTACCAGCAATTGCTTTCCAAGAAAAACACAAAACTTGGAATGCCAGACCCAATCACTCTGGTTGAGCAAATGGAAGAACCGGCATTCAAAGGAATGCCAACCGGGGCGATTGTTGGAATAATAAAAATCGATCCAATTAAAGATAGTGATCCTATTTTAACCGGCCAACAAGCAGGGGTTCCAACACACTTGTCCTACGACTATGTTTTGAAAGGGAAGCCTGTTGCCAAGATGAAAAAAATCACCGTCTTGGATGAGGCTTTTCCAGAAACAAAAAATCAAATACTGACGCAACAGCACACCGATTTCCCTCTTGCGGGTGCAATCAACTACTCCATCGCCAGCCAGTCCGAGATCGACCGGGTGAACAAGGCGCTCGGCGGAATGAACCGAGGCCCGGACGAGCGGCTTAAAGTCTACGAGCGGGCGCGGGCGAAGTTCCAAAGAGTGATGGAGCGCAACCGTGAGGCGCTGGAATCCCTCAACAAGGACACCGCGAAATTCCGCCGCACACAACTTCTGCAAGGTCTCGGAGAACTCGACGCGATCCTCTCGGTTTTCCCGCCGGACATCCGTGGTCGCGTGGGCGGATACACCAAGCTGGCGAACATCGCGCCAATGGATGTCTTCAAGGATGGCGAAAAGGTCAGCGAGGTCAGCGGAATGAACGGCGCTCTTATCTCCGCATGGATGCGCCAAGGCATGAGCATCGGGCAGGCCGGTCAGCAAACCGAACTCCCGCCCGGATACACGACCAAAGAAAACCTTGCCACGGCCCGCGCCGACCGGGCGCTTGCTGACTTTTTCAAACAACGCATCGGGATGATCGACCGCGAAGTCGAAAAATCACTCCGCAAGGAATACGACGAGGCATTCCGAAAACTTCTCGACCGCACAAAGCCGAAGAAGTCCGCGCCCGGAGAAAAGCCAAAAGGCATCGGAGCCGACATCCAAGACCTATTCACCGTGGTCCGCAGCGCCGTGGACATGGATGCCGTCTCGGTCGCCGCCCACATCGCCGGATTGGATGCCAAGATTGCCAGCGGAGAACTCACCGCCGAGCAGGAAGCCCGGGCGCAGGTCGAAGCCGCGCTTGTTGCATTGGTCGGAGATTGGCGCAATGCCGATGCGGATCGCCGCAAATCGGCGCTGGATGAGGCGACAAGGATTTGGGAGGGCGCTTATGCGGCACACGCACAAAAAGTGATCCAACTCCGCGAGCAACGCGAGGTCGCCCGGTTGGAGGCGATCCAAGCCACCGGCAAGGCCGGTCAACTTGCTGGTAGAAAATCCAAGGCGATTGCCGACTCGGGACTCAAAGGAAGCTGGAAGGACTACATTCTCAACCTGCTTAATTTTGACCAAGTCACAGGCATTCTTTTTGGAGAAAATAGCAAAACAGCAAACACCCTCATCGACCGCCAGAGGGCCACAGAGAACGCCAAAGAGGACGGGCAGCAGGCAAAGATGCAGGCGCTGGAAGGATTCTTCACCGACCTCGCCGGGGGAAACCTACTTGCGGGCGAGCAACTCCGATACAACCTGGCTCAACCCAGCATGGAGGTGCAGGGAATCAAATTGTCAGAACTGGAAGGTCTATCCGCCGTGATGATGTGGGAGCAAGAGGATGGGCGCAGGCACATGACCGGCGAACTCGATGAGACCGGAAAGCCCTCCGGGTCGTGGCACTACGATCAAGATTTTGTGGACGAGATCATCGCGAACCTCTCGCCCGAGGCGCTGCAATTGCGGGATTGGTTGCTCAAGCAATACGCCGACGAATACGGCAACATCAACGCCGTCTATGCCGAACTCAACGGAGTCAACCTCCCGCAGATTCGCAACTACTCGCCGGTCACGGTTCAACCGATCTCCGCGCCAACCGGACAGGTTCTTGATCCGGTGAGCGGATCGGCCATGTCTGGTGCCAGCACATCCCCGGGGGCGCTACGCACTCGCGGAACCGCCATCGCGGAACCTCGCTTCGCCGATGTCCTGCAAACCTACATTTCGCACACACTCCAGATGGAGCATTGGAAAGCCTTTGCCCCATTCATCGCCGAGGTCAATGGAGTCTTGCGGAATCGCGATGTGCAGAATTCGGTCGAGGAAAAAGGCGGGGCCGAGGCGCGGAAGATTCTCAACGCATGGCTCGACTACTTCGCGCAGGGTGGCACTCGCGATGCCGGGGCGCATCTGGCGCTCAACCAAGGCATCAGCAATGTGCTTGGTCGTGTCCAGCAAGTTGCGCTGATCGGTCGCGCATCGACTTTGCTAGTGCAATCCACTCAACTTGGAGCCGCGCTCGCAGAGATGCCGCTCAAGGCATACCTCAAGCGCATGGGAAAACTGCTGACAGGGCAACTCGGGTGGGACGCTGCGCTCAACTCGCCATACATCCAGCGCCGGATCGCGCAGATGCCGCCGGTCGTGCAGATGGCCATGCAGGGACTCAAGGGCGCGAAGCCCACCGCAATCCAGCAAGCAGGCAAGCGCCTTGGCAATCTGCTCTCCGGGGCGGACGGGTTATTCACCGCAGGCACCTACGCAATCACCTACGACTACCACCTCACCAAAGCGCAGGAACTCGGACTGACCGGCGCGGAAGCGGAGGCATACGCCCGCAACATCGCCGAAAGAGTCACCGACCGGATTGCCCAGCCAACACGACCGGGGGCGCGGAGTCTCTACGAGAACACATCCACCAACCCTCTGGCCCGCGCCGGATGGGCGTTTGCCTCGGAAGCTCGCAAAAACCTTGCGCTGGTCGCCTATTCTTTTGCCGAACGACCGCTGGCAACAAGGCTGCGGACGCTCGCCTATGTCGTGGCACTCAACTCCATTGCATCCTCTATCCTGCGATCCATCTGGCGAGACATCCTCGATGACGAAGACGACGAACTCTTCGATGATAAATACTGGTCTCCAAAGCGCATCTCCCTAGCAGTCGCTACCGAACCTTTTTATGGGTTTCCGGTCCTCGGATCGACCGCGCAGAATGCTATCTACAAAGCATTCGGAGAATACAAACCAACCGGATCGATGTTCGATGTGGATCGCGCAATCAACCCTGTAAAGCGCATCCCCGAATACTTGTCCGGCGATTTTGAAATGAGAGATGTCATGCGAGACATCGACATGATCGTCTCTGCGATGGGCATTGCTCACCCAAACATCGCAGCCGCAGCCTCAATCACTCACCTTGCAAAAGACCTATTTGACCTCGGCGACTCTGCCGTCGATGCGGTCACCGAGGACTGATTTTTGACTACAGAGTTTTGACTGATACCATCTAACCATGAAAAACCTCATCACCTACATATTAAACAGGGCGCAGGAGCAAAGTTCTTGGAGGGGCTTGATTTTAATTTTGACCGCCTGCGGTTTGCGTCTGGAACCCCAACTTCAAGAGGGAATCTTGGCGGTTGGTTTGTCGGCAGTTGGGTTGATCAATCTGCTTCGCAAAGAAAAATGACCCCGGGCCGGATCGCCGCAGGGATGATCATGCTGGGCTGGATTTTCCTCGCCCTCGCATTCTTGACCTCCTGCGTGAGCATCCCGGTCCCGCCATTCGGCGACCGAGTCGGCGAGATGGGCAACCTGCAACTCAGCGTGTCGGTGAAATACATGCCGGTGCAAAACCCCGATCTCCCGAAAGACGACAACCTGTCCTATGCCTGGTCGAAATTCGGCGAGGCAAAAGCCCTCAAAGACAAATGACCAAGCTCCTCGCCGAAATCGCAGCCTCACAAATCGGAGTCCGCGAGATCGGCGGCAACAACAACGGATCGCAAATCCGCGACTACCAGCGGGCGACCGACCTCAAGCCCGCATCGTGGCCATGGTGTGCAGCCTTTGTTGATTGGTGCATCCGAGAGTGGCTCCACGCCCCCGGCGTCACCGAGTGGCTCAACCTCCAATCCTCCACGCCCGAGGAATGGCGACCAAAGACCGCCCTCGCCTACGGATTCCTCGGCTGGGCGAAGGCTCGCCCCAAGACCTCGGTCATCCTCCACGACCGAGACCTCGCCCAACCCGGCGACATCGTCGTCTTCGACTTCTCGCATGTCGGAATCGTGGAGAGCGACTCCGGTTACCAGATCGTGACCATCGAGGGAAACACCAATGGCCGAGGCGACCGCGACTCCGAGTCCGGTGACGGCGTCTGGCGCAAAGCCCGCCAAAAAACCATCGCTCGGAATTTCATCCGCATCCGCCCTGTCTTGGCACTTTCTGGCACTGCGCCTGTAAATCGTTCGTAGTCAGTAGCCGTTTCTCGACTCGAAATCGAACGCAGGGCAACCTGCCGTGGGTTCAAATCCCACCCCTTCCGCTCCTCCAGTAAAGCCTCTGGAGCCTTTTCCCAAGCGGGTCTACAGACCTCCCTCATCTTTTGCTTCGTGTTTTTTTCTGTTGCGTGGTTTTGCTTTTGAGGGGATGTTTTTGGCACTAGTTGGCACTGACTGCCAAAACACCAACCAACAGAATGAAACACAATCCCTATGCGGTGCGGTTTGAAGATTCGCGAAATCGATGGGTGCTGGATTTGAAGGCGTCCCATTTCGGGGATCGGAAACGGATGTTTTTTGAGACGGAGTTGGAGGCGCATTCGGAGGGGGCGCGGTTGGTGGATGTTTTGCGGGAGAAGGGTCGCGAAGGAGTGAGGAGCGAGGAGGGCGGGATGTCGGTGGCGGTGGCGACACGAATGTTCACGGCGGAGAACGCGACCAAATCGAAATCGCATTTCGCGAAGGTCGAGATGTTGTGCCGGGAACTGAACTCGAAATGGTCGGGTCCGTTGTCTGCCATTGAGCCGGTGGCGCTGACGAGGTGGATCAACCAGACTTCGGATTCACCGACGACTAGGGCGATGTGGTTTCGCTATGCACGAATGTTTTTCCGCTGGGCTGCACGAATGAGGTTCATCGAGCGGTCGCCGGTCGAGGGGATGCGGAGTCCGAAGGCGACCCCGGCGCGAAACATTCTGACTCCCGCGCAAATGAAGGAATTGCTGAAAGCTCCGATGCCGGACGAGATTCGGGCGTTGCTCTTGCTTGGCGGGTTCGCGGGCCTGCGGACCATCGAGGTGGCGCGGATGAATTGGGAGGATGTGGATTTCAAATCGAAGCAAATCCATATTCGGCCCGAGGTCTCCAAGCAAACCACCGGGATGCTGGAGCGGGTCGTGGACATGACGGAGCCGCTGGTGAAGCGGCGTGAGTTTTTCAAAGGGAAGAACGGGGTGATCGTGAAAGGATCGCTGGAGGCGTTGCATGAGGCTCGGCGGCGAGTGGCGCTAAGGCTGGGCTGGGAGGGCTGGCCAGAGAATGCGCTGCGGCATTCGTTCGCGACCTATCACCTCGGTCGCTGCGGGAATGCTGGTTTGACCGCCTACCAGATGGGTCACACTTCGCCTGCGATGGTGCAGCGGGTCTATGCGGTTCCCGCCGTTCGGGCCGATTGGAAGGCGTTCTGGAGGATTTGACCTATGCCCTACGCCAACAAAAAAACGCAGCGGAAATTCATGGCGAAGCAATATGCGGATCGCTACCGAACGGACGAAAAATTCAAGGAGGCGGAGAAGGATCGCAAAGCGGATTGGTATCAACGGAACCGCGAGAAGGTGATTGCGCGGGTAATGGAGAACAAGGCAAAGAAGGTGAGGAAATGAGCAAGTCGAACTGGGTGGACAGATTTTGTGACTTGCTGGCAGACATCGAGGGCAGGCAAAAAGGGGCCGCGAGAGATGGCAGGAAAATGGCTGCGCTTGGATGGAAATTTATGTGGGTGCTAATCTTTTCTCCGCTTGGCTTGCTGCTTGTTTGGTGGGTTGTATCAATTGAAAGGTGATAGCAGACAAAACCAGCATTCATGCGGGTTGGCGGTCGGGTGGATGGTTTTTATTTGGGTCGCCGGTTAAGTCCCCTCGCCTGCGGAGCGTCTGTTTAAGCGGGTCAAAATTTATTTTGGCCTGCGGAGCCTTTGCCAATGCGGTTGTCAAGGGTTTTTATTGGGTAGGGTTTCACCTTATTGGAAAAAAATAAAAAAAATGCTTGGCGGGTGGTTATACACCTGCAACATTCTAGCGTTATGCCAAGCAAGCGAGCCAAAGATAAAAAGCAAATTGCCGTCTGGTTGACGGCGGAAGAGAAAGCGCTTTTGGTCAAATTGGCAAAGGCTCGCGGGATGTCGATGTCCGACCTCTTGAAAGAAAAAATCTATGAGCATAACAAAAACAAAAAGTAACCTCGTATCAATTGGCCTCTATTTGGAGGCTGATGAAGTGGAGACGCTGCGGGCAGCGGCAAAGAAAGATGGGCGTTCCCTGTCATCATATGTCCGCCGCCTTTTTTTTGCCGGTGGGTGTATAACCACCCCCGCCAATAAGGCGCAGAAAACTCTCACAAAGAAAGCGAGGAAGGCGGCGTGAGCGCGAACCTTCTTATGACGGTGGAGGAGGCGGCGTTACTGACCGGCTACGCTCCGTGGACGATTCGGCAGTTTTGCAACAAGGGGATGTTCACGGCTGAAAAGCCCCGTGGCGACCGTGGCGGGTGGCGCATCCTTCGGCCCTCGCTGGAGCAGTGGTGGGCAGACAAGCGCCGTGCATCGCTTAACACCAGGAGGGCTTCCTAATGGACACGATCCTTCGCTGCCTCGATTACGCTTTCGATTTCCTCTGGATGGTATCGCCGGTCGTCATCCTCGGGGTTTGTGCATGGAGGTTGGCCCGATGAGTGCAGGATTCGCCATCGCCCTCGCCATCCTCACGCTTGGGTCGTGCTTCGCCAGCTACCACTGCGGGCAGAGAAATATGTTTATCCGCATGCGCCGTTTCGAGGAACGCCGCAAACGCTGGGCGGAATGGGAAGATTTCGAGGACTAAACATCCTCACCACAAGAAAGCGCCCCGAAGGACGGCAATCCAACGGGGCAAAGTTAAACCACAAGAAAAGCAGTAATAACTAAAATGAGTAATAATACACAACTAGCACAAGTCAACATTCCGTTATCGGAAATGCAGGAGATGGCGAAGATCGGCGTTGAGTCGAATTTCTTCGGAATCAAAAAGCCAACCGAGGCGCTCGCTTTGATGCTGATCGCGCAATCGGAGGGAAAGCATCCCGCCACGGTATTCAGCCAATACCATGTGATCCAAGGTCGCCCCGCATTAAAGAGCGATGCAATGCTCGCTCGGTTCCAGCAGGCCGGTGGAAAGGTCGAGTGGCACACGCACACTAACGAAAAGGTGAGCGCGACATTCATCCATCCGCAGGGTGGTTCTTTGACCGTGGATTGGGACATGCAACGAGCCAAGGAGGCGGGGTTGACTGGCAAGGACAACTACAAGAAGTTTCCCCGTCAGATGCTGCGGGCGCGGGTGATCAGCGAGGCCGTCCGTGCGGTTTACCCCGGAGTCCTTCAAGGCATGTATACCCCAGAGGAAGTCGGTGAGTTTGACTCCCCTCGCCCAACACGCTCGGTGAAGGTGGAGGTCGCACCAGAGCCGGTGGCAGAAGCACCGAAGCTCATCGAGGTCGAGGCCGTGGCGGTTTCGGCTGATACCGAGGCAATTCCATCGGAAACCCCAAATTGGGCGGACGAATTGGAAAAGCGCATTTTCGAGCATGAGCCGAAGGTGAATGCGTTCCTGCGGGCCAAAGGCCAGATCACCGAGGGCCAGACCTTCCGCGACATCTCGGACGAGGGCTACCGCAACCGAGTGCTGTCGAACACGCCACGATTCATCGAGGCCGTATTGAAGGAGGTCGCATAATGAGCGCGACGATTCGACACTCTGCTCTCGACAAGCTCGACCTCTGTCCGTGCTTTGAATCCAACCCCGTCTCCGGTCCTGCGGCGGAGCGTGGGACTCGGATGGACTTGGCCTTCCGGGGTCTTCTCATGGGGGAGCGCCAGCCGTTCCTTTCGCTCTCCGACGACGAGCAGGACTCGGTGTTGTGGGCGGTCACAACGGCCAAGGAATTGGCAATGGGGCATGAGATCGTCGCCGACGAGGCGCTTCTCAAGGTGACCACGCCGCACCTTGACCATGTCGGCACCGAGGATGCGCGGGTGGAGGCGCTTGCCAAGAGCATGGACCTCAAGTCGGGCCAATTACGCTCGTATCACAAGCAGCAGAGTGCCTATGCCCTCGGCAACATGGCTCGGACCTTCGCGACCGAGTGGGAGTGCGTGTTGCTATTCTGCGACCAGCGCGAGGTCGTCCACTATACCTACACCTTTGAAGAGGCGGAGGCATGGGTGAAGGGGATCGTGGCCTCGGCGACCGATCCGAACCGCCAGCCCTGCGCGAATGAGTATTGCGGCTGGTGCCTCAAAAAAGACAGATGCTCACAGGTTGTCGAGCCGGTCGTTCAAACGCTGGCGACCGTGGAATCCTCGGTCTCGCTGGCCGATGTCCGGCAGGGGATTCTGGCCGACCCGGATCGGCTGGGGAAATTCCTCAAGGCGGCGTCGATCTTTGAGAAGGAACTCCTCAAGCCGATCAAGGATGCGGCGAAGGAACTCCTCGCGGCCAATGGCGAGGTGCCTGGTTGGAAACTCCAGCACCAAAGCGGGAGCGAATTTTTCGACCGGCTTGCTATCGTCTCGGCGGCGGTGGCTGGCAAGTCGGGCCTTGATGATCTCGTCGCGGCGATGGGTGGCGACATGGGTGGGAAGGCATTCCGCGAATGGCATGAAAAGATGCGAATGCCGGTTCGTGAGGAGAACGCGCAACGCAAGGCCGACATCGTGAAGCTCGTCGAGGACAAGCCGAAGAAAGCGAGGGCGGCGAAATGAGCGATCTCCAAACCGTCATGGACCTGTTTGAGACAACCCGTGAGGACTACCTCGCCGAGGCCCGACTCGCAGCGGAATCCCTCGCCAATCAGAGGGGCGTCATCACGGTCAACGATGTTCGCGAGATGTGTCCACCTCCTGCGAACATCGACCCGCGAGTGATGGGTGCGATCTTCAAGTCAAAAGCATGGCAGAAGGTGGGCTACATGTCTTCCTCCCGCGCTCACATGAGGCCAATCGCCATGTTTGAAAGGAAGGCATGAAATGAGGTGGCTCAATATCGAGATCGCGAACCTCCGCTCCCCGGCGTTTGTCGGGGCGGAGCCGGTCGAGCGGGCGACTTGGTTGTCCCTTCTCGCTTACTGCTCCGACCAAGAAAACGGCGGCGTCATTAAGGGATGCCGTGAGTGGAAAGACCGGCAATGGCAGATGACCTGCGGAGTGTTGGCAAGCGAGGTTTCCGCACAAGCGCAACTTTGGGAGTGGCGCGGGCGCGACCTACGCATTGCATTCTATCCGGTTGCGAAGGAAGCAGAGGTTCAAGCAAAACGCGAATTTGCTTCGCGTGGTGGTCGAGCAAGTGGTGAAGCACGCCGCGAAGCACAGCTTGAAGCTCAGCTTCAACCAGAAGGTCAAGCAGTTGCTTCACAGGATGGCGAAGCTGACCGCGAACGGAAAGGAAAGGAAAGGAATGTAATGGAAGGGAAAGGAAAGGAAGTAGGTCGCTCCGCTCCCCAAAGCAACGCCTACCTTCTCGATGAGGAGTTTTGGGCTGAGATGCGGCGGCACTACCCGGGCATCGATGTCGATGCGGAGTCCCGCAAGATGGATGCGTGGTTGCTGGCGCACCCCGGGCGTAAGAAGACCCGTCAGTTTGTCATCAACTGGCTGAACAAGGTGGAACCGGCGCTCGCGCCAGCCAAGGTCGAGGAGGTCGAGCAATGGTAGCCACGGTCCAATGCTGCGCGAGCGAGTCGTGCTACAACTCGGTGCAGGTTCCGGGCGGGGATTTGCTCCGGATTTTCCCGAACATCAAAATCCTGTGCGACGAGTGTGATCTCGAAAGGATTGAGAAGCTGAAGCAGGAGCAGGCCGCAGAGGAGCAGGAGAGGCGGCAGGAGGCGTTCAATGCTCTCTGCCCTCCACTCTACCGCGAAAGCGACCCCAAACGCATTCCAGCGGCATTTCTGCGCGAATCCGAGGCATGGCGGTTTAATCCGGTCGGCCTCGGTCTCGTCGGCCCAGCGGGCTGCGGGAAGACGCGGGCGGCTTGGATACTGCTGAAGCGGTTGCACTTTGAGAACTTGCGAGTCTTTGGCATCACCTCCACGGGGTTTGCGAAAGCCTGCGCCGACCAGTGGCACGACAACCCGCAGGCGAAGGCGCTCGCCGAGGACACGCTGACCCGCTGCCGCCGGACGAAGGTTCTCCTCCTCGATGACCTCGGCAAGCAGAAGATGACCGAGCGCAGCGAGTTGGAACTCTTCGACCTGCTGGAACACCGATCCTCCCACGAACTGCCCATCATCTGGACGGCCAACGCCGTCAAGGGCGACCTCAGAAAAATGCTCTCGTCCGACAGGGGCGAGCCGATCCTCCGGCGGTTATCGGAGTTTACGAAAATTATCAATACAGAAAAATGAAAAAGAAAAAAACAAGCGGAAGTATGAGGATTAGGCTGCCGGATCGAACTATTGCACACATAGATTTGACACAATTTTTTATTAAAGTCGCAAAATTAATGATTCAAAACAAAGCCACATGGCAAAAACGATTCATAAAAAATGGGGCAAAAAAAGAAGACCTACACAATTACACATTTAATGAAGCAATGGAAGAGATGTCACTCAATGAACAAGAAATATGTGATTATATTCAAATGATGAATTGGAATGATGTTAAGGAATTTATAAAAATAGAACGCAAGCCTTCATTGCGTGAATTATGGATAGAATGGAGAAAAGAATCTCTTTTTTGGACAGACGGAGATGTGGAGGAGTGGAACCCACCTGTTTTGTAAGCAGAAAAACAAAGTTTTGACTGATACCAATCCCAGAACAACAACAACCAAACACAATGACAACAACACACGAACTCGCAGACAAACAAAACCGCTATGTGACCGCCGAAGGCAAATATATCGCGAAAGTAAAAGCCCCCGGCAACGGGTGGCTTGGCACCACCAAGACCGGCACGGATTTCATTCGCGTCCCACTTCTCATCGATGACCCGGAGAGCGACCAGCACGGACGGGAAATCGTCTGGCAGGGTTGGTTGACCGAAAAGGCAACCAAGCGCACTTGTGACACGCTCGACCAGGCATTTGGCCGCGAGTGGGACATCAAAATGCTGGACGCTGGCAAGTCGCCGTTTCTCGGCCAGAAGTGCCGGATCACGGTCGAGGCCGAGGAATACAACGGCCAACTTCGCCACAAGATCAAATGGCTCAACCCGCTGGAATCCAAACCACGGGAAACCGAACCGCTCTCCAGCGACCGGCTGGCCACGCTCAACGAACGCCTCGCCGCCGCCCGCGCCTCCGATGACGAAATCTCCTTCTAAAGACTACCATCTCGAAGGGGTCCGAGACTTAGCCTGCAACATCATCTTGCAGGCGGTCGAGGACATCTGGAATCGCCAGAAATACAAATCCAAACACCAGCGGGCGATCATGGTGGAGGCTCGGCGGTCGGCTCGGCATTTTTTTAAGAACCGAGCGTTCAGCCAAGTCTGCTCCACGATGGATTTACCTGCGGACAAAATCAAAGACGCGGCATTCTACCCGGCGAAATACCCCGAGATCATCAAGATGCTACGGGAGCGAAAAAAACGATGAACTGGACCCATGAACAACTCAAGCAACTCGGCTACACCGAATCCAGCCCGGGAGTTTACTCTCACACTTCAACTGCGGGGATATCTCACCCCAAGTCTCAACCGGCTTCTCGGGCAGCATTGGTCGCTTCTGCAAAAAGAGAAAGTCCGCGCCAAGGCCGCACTACTCTCGTCATTACGAGATGCTCATGCTCGCTCCTCGACGCCGACAATTTCGCAGGCGGTTGCAAGCCTCTCATCGACCAGTTGCGCTATGCCAAACTCATCGAAGACGACGACCCGGAAACCATCGAAATCCTCTTCCGGCAAACCAAAGTTAAAACGAAGGCCGAAGAAATGACCCACATCGAAATAACAACCACAGGGGGAGTATGAGGGGGAGATTCCCAATACTTGTCAAGATCAATTTTGACTGATACCATCAACTCTATGAAATTGAACCCGAAACAAGAGGCGTTTTGCCAAGGGGTCGCGAGCGGATTGTCGCTCACCCAAGCCTACATCCGCGCCGGTTACTCCGAAAAGGGAGCCGGACAGGGAGGCGAGCGATTGTTGAAAAATGTTGAAATCAGCAAGCGAGTGGAGGAACTCCGTGCCAAATCCGAGGCGAAACTCACCTACAAACGCGAGACCTACCTCGAAACACTCCGCGAGCGGTTCATGGAAATGCCACCGGAATCGGCGACCTGCGCGAAGTATGGTGAGATGCTCGCGAAGGCGATGGGATGGAACGAACCCGAGAAGATCGAGGTCGCCGGGGCCATGGACATCAACATCCGCATCGGTGGCCATTAACATCGACATTATCCCGCGCCCCCAGTTGGCAAGCTACCTGCACCGCACACAACGCTGGTCGGTGATGGTTTTGCATCGCCGCGCCGGGAAGAGTTTCGTCTGCATCCAAGACCTCATCGCGAAGGCGCTTTCACACAAGCGCAGCGGACCACCTCTCCGATACGCTTATGTGGCTCCGACCCGCGAGCAGGCGAAAGACATCGCTTGGAAATACCTTGTCCAGTTCACCTCGCAAATCCCCGGCGTGGTGGTGAACAAGGCGGATTTGCAGATTACATTCCACAACGAGGCCACGATCCGGCTTTACTCGGGAGAAGCCTACGAGCGCCTGCGCGGAATCTACCTCGATGGCGTGGTCATGGACGAAGCAGCGGATCTCGATCCGGCGGCGTGGGACAATGTCATCCGGCCCACACTCACCGACTACCAAGGCTGGGCGACATGGGTTGGGACACCGAAAGGGCGAAACATTTTCTGGAAGATGTGGAACCGGGCGTGTGCGGACAGCGAGTGGTTCACACTCATGCTCAAGGCGAGCGAGAGCGGAATCATCCCGCCCGAGGAACTCGCGGACATCCGGCGGGGGACCACGGAAAATGCGTTCCAGCAGGAATACGAATGCAGCTTCAACATCGGTCGCCCGGGCGCGATCTATGTTCGCTCGCTTGAAAAGGCGCGATCCGAGAAGCGGGTCACAAACGATGTCCTGTGGTTCAAAGAACTCCCGACTTACACAAGCTGGGATGTGGGCGCTCCGCTGAACCAGAAGGTCTGGATATGGCAGATGGTCGGCGACCGCATCAACTATCTGGAATCCCTTTCCGGGTCCGATGAATGCAAGACGCCTGCGGATTGGGCGGCGCGGCTCAAGGACCGGCAGTATGCCTACGGGGGGCATTACATCCCGCATGACGCCGCAGCGGAAGTGGGAGGACTCTGGCAGGAGGCGCTCGCTCGCAGCGGGCTAACCGGCGTGGTGCCGGTGCCAAGGCAGAACTCGGTATGGGACGGGATCAACTTGGCGAATGATGCGTTCCCGCGCATCTCGATGAACGAGGCCGGGTGCGCGGACGGCATCGAGGCGCTCGACGCCTACCATTCCAAGGAGGAGCGCGATGGGGTGACCATCAAGGATGTGCCGGTGCATGATTGGTCATCCCACTTCTGCGATGCATTCAGCCTCTCGCACCAAGCTATCAAGCGAGGCATGGTCATCGACCGCTCCGCGATCCCTCGGAAAGCCGAGCGCCACGAAGCAACCCGAGTCATGGCAGGATTCCGAGGCGGTGGATTCGGAAAGGTGCGGCGGTGAATCGCGAACTGGAACTCCAAATCCTCGATCTCTACCGGCGCTACCCGCAGCCGCGATGTTTCGCCGAGGAGGTCGAACTCACCGCATGGAATGGGGTCGTCATCAACACCGAGGACTTCTTCATGCTCGCCCGCCCGGTGGACATTTACGACCCGGAGGAACGCTGGCGCGATGCGGCTCACACATACCACAGGTTGTGTCAGAACTGCTGGCTGATCACTATATATAGTGGTATCAGTCAAAATAACCCTTGCAACTTTGCTCCGTATCGTCTTCCCTTCATCGCATGGAGTCGGCGAGCCCGCCCGCTCCGAGTTTACGAAACCCAAAAACTCCAAAAGCGATGCGACTTACTGACCACGAAATCAACCCCATCCTCTCTCCCTGCCTAGCGTGGTTCGGTGGAGGCGGACGCAAAGGCCCGAGCAAACAAGAGCAGCAAAACGCGCAAGCCGAGCAGCAACGCATGCAGCGAGCCGCCGATCAGCAAGCCGCCATGCAGCGCCAGCAAATGGAACTCCAACGCCAGCAGGCCGAGGAGCAAAAACGCCAGCAGGAGGAAATGCTCCGCCAGATGGAAGCCAACAAGCCCGCGCCCGGAGCGCAGGTTGACCCCGGCAACCCGCAGGCCGACATGGCGGCAGAGACCGCTCGCCGCAAGGGAATGCGGAAATCCATCCTCGCCGGGGAATCCTCGCAGGCTCCCGTGACGACCGGCTACTCGACCCTCGGTTAATTCAGTTTTGACTGATACCAAATGACCGGAAAAAATCCCGAACTCGCCGACAAGGTTTTGCAGCGCCATGCGGAACTAGTGCATCAGCGGGCCACATGGGAATCTCTCTGGGAGGACATCGCGAAGTATGTGATGCCCCGGAAGGCGACGATGTTCACACAGACGACCTCGCCGACCACCGAAGACGAGGCACAGCTTTTCGACGCCACCGCCGTCCGGGCAAACATGATTCTGGCCAATGGCCAACTCAGTTGGATGACGCCGCTCGAAAGCCGGTGGTTCAGTCTGGAACCGCCGAAGGCGATGGAAAGCGAGGACGAGATCGAGCAATGGTTCAAGCGTTGCACCGAGGTCATGCAGGCCGAACTTTCTCGCAGTAATTTCTACACCGAGATTCACGAACTCTATCTCGACCGGGGTGCGTTCGGCACGGCGGCGATCTTGGTGGAAGGCGGCAAGAACAATTCCCTAAATTTCACGAAGCTCGATCTCGGATCGTTCGCGATCAGCGAGGACGACGAGGGCTATGTCGATACGCTCTCCCGCGAGTATGAGATGACGGCACGGCAGGCCGCACTCAAGTTCGGCGTGGAGAACTTGACCGACTCCATGAAGAAGGAATTGGAGAAACCCAACTCCAACCGCAAATTTTCCTGTGTCCATTTGATTGCTCCCCGTGGTCCGGGTGAGATCGAGCAAGGCAAGCGCGATGGCGCAAACAAACCCTACGCCTCGGTCTATGTGGACAAGGCATCGAAGCATGTCTTCCTGTCCTCTGGCTTCGATGAGCAACCGTTCTTCGTCACCCGCTACCTCAAGTGGAAGAACTCGGAGTGCTATGGCTACTCGCCATCGTGGACCGCGCTGCCGGAATGCAAGCAACTCAATTTTCTTGAAAAGCAACTCGACTCCCTCGCCGAGATTCATGCGTTCCCTCGCATTCTGATCCCTGCTGGATTCGATGGCGACATCGACCTCCGCGCCGGTGGCGTGACCTACTTCGATCCGAACAACCCTAATGCAACCCCGAAGGAATGGGGAACCGGCGGGCGCTACGACATCGGCGTCGAGCGGGCCGAACAAAAGCGCAAGGCGATCAACGAAGCTTTCCATGTGGACCTCTTTCAGATGTTCGCGCAGTTGCAAAAGCAGATGACCGCCCGCGAAGTCGCCGAGCGAGCGAGCGAAAAGCTGATCCAATTCTCCCCAACCTTCGCCCGCCTCACGACCGAGCTATTCAACCCGCTCCTTCGCCGGGTCTTTGCGATCTTGGCCCGCGCTGGCAAGTTCCCTCCCCCACCCCAACAACTCACGATGGTCGGTTACATCCCCGAGCCGGATGTCGCCTACAACTCCCGAATCGCCCTCGCGATCAAGAGTCTCGAAAACGCTGCCTTCATCCGAACCAGCGAGATGCTTCTGCCCTATGTGCAGATCAAGCCCGACATGCTCGATAATTTCGACTTCGATGAAATCTGCCGCGACATGGCCCGCAACGATGGTCTTCCCGCCCGCTGGCTCATGGAGGAGGAAATGGTCGCGCAGCAACGAGCCGCCCGCGCCCAAGCTCAACAGCAGGCCATGCAGGCCGAGCAAATGGAGCGCACCGCAAGCGCACTTGGTAAGGCCGGTG
>Ga0209985_10001903_pt1 | contig 19558 bp, 15 predicted proteins | sample NOAtaG_FD_187305 | JGI IMG/M metagenome (GOLD analysis project Ga0209985, IMG submission 187305) | Freshwater lake microbial communities from Lake Erie, under a cyanobacterial bloom - NOAA_Erie_Diel6S_1000h metaG (SPAdes) (version 2) | ecosystem: Environmental > Aquatic > Freshwater > Lake ...
ATGTTCTGCCGCCTGAAGGACTTCCGACGCGTCGCCACACGCTACGACAAGCGCGCCGACACCTACCTCTCAGCCGTCTTCCTCGCCGCAACCGTCACATGGTGGCTCAATTGAGTCCTGACCCTAGACAGGCGGCTTCCCGACCCCTGAGGCCCGCCATGTTCCGGTCGATCCGCGCCACCCTGCGCCTGTCCGCCGCGGCTGCGGCCCTGGCCGTCGCCGGCCCCGCCTTCGCCCAGACCCCGCCGCCGGCCGCGCCGGTCGAGGATACCTGGTTCGCCGACGGCCGCGCCGTGCTGGCGCAGCGCCTGGCGGTCCGGCCGATCGAGGGCCGGGCGCGCAACGTCATCCTGTTCATCGGCGACGGCATGGGCGTGTCGACCATCACCGCCGCCCGACTGCTCGGCGCGGAACAGGCAGGTGAGGCGGGGAGCAGCCGCCCCCTGGCCATGGACGGCCTGCCGCATGCCGCCCTCGTCCGGACCTATACCCATGACGCCATGGTGGCCGACTCGGCTGCGACCGCCACGGCCATGGTCGCCGGTGCCAAGACCCACAACGGCGTCCTCAACGTCGCCGCCGCCGCCCCGGCGCGAGACTGCGCCGCCGCCCTCGCCGCCCCGCTGGACACCCTGTTCGCCCGGGCCGAGCGCGCTGGCCTGTCGACCGGCGTGGTCACCACCGCCCGCGTCACCCACGCTACCCCGGCGGCGGCCTGGGCCCACAGCCCGGACCGCAACTGGGAGAGTGATCGCCAGCTGCCCCCCGCCGCCGTCGCCGCCGGCTGCCGCGACATCGCCCGCCAGATGATCGAATGGCCGTACGGGGACGGCCTCGATGTGGTGCTGGGGGGTGGCCGCGTCTACTTCATGCCTGAAGGCCAGCCCGACCCCGAGACGCCGTCCCGCAGCGGCCTGCGCCAGGACGGCCGCGACCTGATCGCCGAGTGGCGCGCGGCCAACCCGGCGGGTGCCTTTGTCATTGACCAGGCCGGGTTCGACGCCGTCGACCCCACCCGCACCTCGCGCCTGCTCGGCCTGTTCGAGCCGGACCATATGCGCTTCGCCCACGCCCGCGAGAACGAGCCGTCGCTGGCCGAGATGACGCGCAAGGCGATCGCCGTTCTGCAGACCCGCGGCGAGGGCTATGTGCTGATGGTCGAGGGTGCCCGCATCGACCACGCCCACCATGTCGGCCAGGCCGGCGCGGCCCTGCAGGACACCCTCGCCTTCGACGCCGCCGTGCGCGCCGCCCTCGAGGCGGTCGACCTGCGCGACACCCTGGTGATCGTCACCGCCGACCACAGCCACAACCTGACCCTCACGGGCTATTCGCCGCGCGGGGTGCCGGTGCTCGGCCTTGTGACCGGCGCGGACGGCGCACCGATGCGGCTGGCTGACGGCAAGCCGGCCACGGTGCTGAGCTACGCCAACGGCCCGGGCGGGGCGATGGGACCGCGCGCGGACCTGTCAGACGCCGATGTCGACGATCCGGGCTTCATCCACCCGGCGCTTGCGCCCCTGCCCTCGGCCGCCCACGGCGGCGAGGACGTGGCGGTGCTCGCCGCCGGGCCGTGGGCGCACCTGTTCGGCGGCGTCATTGAACAGCACGTGATCAATCACGTCATGGCCCATGCCATGGGCATGTATCACGAGTGAGGCCGGCGGCCCGCCCCGGATCGCCGGGGCGGGCGGGTCCGGTTACTCGGGCCGGGCCATGGCCGTGCCGGACTGGGCGATCTGGCGCTGACGGACCAGCTCCTCCGGCTGCAGCGGGATCAGGCCGCGATCTTCCAGATAGCCGCCACGGCCAGCCGAGGCGTCCGAGACGAACTCGTTGACGAACTCCTGCAGGCCCGGGATCACCCCGATGTGGGCCTTCTTCACATAGATGAAGAGGCTGCGCGCCAGCGGATAGGAGCCGTCGGCGATGGTCTCGACCGACGGGGCGATGCCGTCGATGGTCTCGGCCTTCACCGCATCGCGGTTCTGCTCGAGGAAGGAATAGCCGAACACGCCGACCGCGCCCGGGGTGCGGGTCAGGGTCTGTAGGATGGCGTTGTCGTTCTCGCCGGCGTCGATCCAAAGACCATCCTCGCGCAGGGTGTGCGAGACGGCCTCGAAGCGATCCTCGTCCGACGCCTTGAGCGCGGCCAGCTCCGGCAGGCGCTCGGCGCCCGGCCCCATGCCCAGCTCAAGGAAGGCGTCGCGGGTGCCCGAGGTCGGCGGCGGGCCATAGACCTGGATGCGCTGGGCCGGCAGGGCCGAGTTGATCTGGCTCCACTGGGTCGCCGGATTGACAGCCAGGGCACCGTTCACCGGAACCTCCTTCGCCAGGGCCAGGTACATGTCCTGCAGGCGCAGGTCGAAGGAGGCCCCGCTGCGCGCCGTGGCCACGACGATCCCGTCATAGCCGATCTGCAGCTCGATGATCTCGGTGACGCCGTTCTGCGCGCACATGTCGAACTCTGACGCCGTCATGCGGCGCGAGGCGTTGGCGACGTCCGGGGTGGCCGGGCCGATGCCCTGGCAGAAGGCCTGGATGCCGCCGCCGGTGCCCAGCGCCTCGACGCGCGGGGTGGCACCGCCCTGGTTGCGCGAGAAGGTTTCGGCCACCCGGGTGGTGAAGGGGAACACGGTCGAGGAGCCGGCGGCCCAGACGCCGTTGCGGGCCTGGCCGGTGCCGCCGGTGTCGCCGCAGGCGGCGAGCGCCAGGGTGCATAGCGCCGCGCCGGCGGCGAGCAGGGTGCGGATCATGATGGGATCTCCCGGTCGTCCAGAGGCTGGACCTGTTAGAGTAGACGTTTACGCATGGCCTGTGACAGCAGATCGATCAGGGTCACGGCGATCACCACGACGATGACCACGGCCGATACCGCGCGGAAATCAAAGGCATTCATACGGTCGAACAGGACCTGGCCGATCCCCCCGGCCCCGATCAGGCCCAGCACGGTGGCCGAGCGGCTGTTGGACTCGAAGCGGTAAAGGGCGAAGCTGGTCCACAGCGGTGCCACCTGGGGAATGACCCCCCAGACAATCTCCTGCAGGCGCGAGCCGCCGGTGGCGCGCACACCCTCGACCGGCCCCTTGTCGATCGACTCGACCGCTTCGGAGAACAGCTTGGCCAGCACGCCGGCCGTGTTCAGGGTGATCGCCAGCACCCCGGCCAGCGGCCCGAGCCCGACGGCGACCACGAACAGCAGGCCCATCACCAGGTCAGGCACCGAGCGCAGCAGGTTCATCACCCAGCGCACCGGCTGCACCAGCCAGACGGGGGCGATGTTGCGGGCGGCGGCCAGGCCCATCGGAATGCCGAGGAAGACCGCCAGGAAGGTGCCCCACAGGGCGATCTGGACCGTCTCCCACATCTTCTCGACGAACAGGCGCCAGTCGCTGAAGTCCGGGCGCAGCAGGTCGGCGGCGAAGGTCCGGATGTTGGCCGAATTGGTCACCAGCCGGCTCAGGTTGCCGAGATCGACCGCCTCGACGCTCCAGACCAGCAGCGCCGCCACGCCGCCCCAGATCAGGACGTCCATGGCCCAGGCGACGAGGCCCCGGCGCGGCGGCGACGGCACGCCGGCGTCGCGGATCGGGCCCGCAGCGGCACTCAAGGCTGGACCTCTCGGCCGGCGCGCAGACGGGTCAGTTCGGCCTCGGCGGCAGCCACGGCGGCCGTGTCGCCAGCGGCGCGGGCCGCGGCCAGCGCCTGATCAGCCGCCATTTCGCGCACCGGATCGAGGTACGAGCCGTCGGCGGCCCGGAATTGCGAGTAGTTCAGCCCGCGCAGGATCTCCCGCTGCCGCTCGGCCTCGGCACCCTCGCCCTGGCCATAGGTGATGAAGAAGGTGCGAATGCGCGCCTTCAGGGCCGGATCGAGGTCGCCGCGCACGAGGATACCGGACTCGGGGATCGGCGGTGATTCCCAGATGTCCTGCAGCTGGGCCGCGATCTGCGGATTCTGGCGCTCGAGGAAGACGGTATTGACCGTGTTGGAGGTGGCCACATCGACCAGGCCGTTGGCGACGGAGAAGGCATTGGCCTGGTGGTTGGCTGCACGCACCGTGGCGAAGCACTGGTTCGGGTCGATGCCGCGCGGGTTGAACAGGAAGGTCATCGGCGCGAGCGTGCCCGAGGTCGACTGGGCGTCGCCGATGCCGAAGTCATGGCGCTTGCCGCAGGCCAGCACGTCGTCGAGCGTGATGCCCGAGCCGACCTTGACGATCAGGGTTGACCGGTAGCTGTCGCGACCCTCCAGATCGACCGTGCGGGCCACCACCTCGGCCCCGGCGCGATCGATCGCTTCGATCGCCGGCTTGGCCGAGAACCAGGCGACATGGGTCTGACCGCCGCGCATGGCTTCCACCAGAATGGTGTAGTTCGAGCCGAAGTAGGGCTCGACCGGCACGCCGATGGCCTCGGACATGTCCTCCAGCAGCGGGGCCCACATCGGGCCGGCCGAGGCCTGGCCTTCGGCCGAAAGGATCGAGAACACCAGCTTGTCGGGCGCGCCGGCGGGCGTGCGCTCGCCGGCCGGGCCACAGCCGGCCAGGCCGAGCAGGGCGGCACCGACGAGGCCGCCAAGGAGACGACGGGACAGGATCGGGCGGCTCATGACTTGGTCTCCCAGAAGGCGTCTTCGTATTCGGGGCCGTAGATATCGATGAGGATGCGGGTGTCGAGGCGGGTCGAGGGGCCGTCGTACACGACCTTGCCCGCCTTCAGCGCCACGACGCGATCGCAGTAGCGCAGGGCGTAGTCGACCTGGTGCAGGGTGACTATGACCCCGAGACCATCACGCCGGTTCAGCTCGACCAGCAGCTCCATGACGCGGCGCGCCGACACCGGGTCCAGCGAGGCGACCGGCTCGTCGGCGACGATGCCGCGGGCCCCCTGGACGAGGGCCCGGGCGATGGCCCCTCGCTGTTGCTGGCCGCCGGAGAGGGTGTTGGCCCGCTGCGCCGCATAGTCGGAGACGCCGACCCGATGCAGGGCAGCCATGGCGCGACGGCGATCCTCGCCTGGCCACTGGCCCAGCAGGCCCCGCCACGCCGGCAGGCGCCCGAGCGCGCCAAGCATGACGTTGGTGAACAGGCTGAGTCGTCCCACCAGGTTGAACTGCTGGAAGATCATGCCGACGCGGCGCCGCGCGGCGCGGGCCTGACCGGTCAGCCGGCCGTTCTTCTGCACGGCCTCGCCGAACACCTCGATCACGCCGGCGCCTGCATCGATGGTCTGCAGCCCGGTGATCGAGCGCAGCAGGGTCGACTTGCCGGACCCGGAGGGCCCGATCAGGGCCACCATTTCTCCGGCGGCGACCTCCAGGGAGACACCGTCGAGGGCCTTGCGGGAGCCGAAGGTCTTGGAGACGTCCCTGACGGACGCCAGGGCGGGAGAGGAGGTCATCAGTCGCGCGTTCGGCCGTTGACGGGGCGCGCCCGGCGGGCCCGGGAGGGCCCCTCCGGGCAAGCCCTAATCGCACACCCGGCCGGGCGGCGTCCAGCGCGCCGCCCGGCCGGGCGCCGGAACCCGGACCGAAATCGGTTGGCCTCGACGAGGTCCAGCCGGGCCCGGATCTCGGTCCGGTTTCAGGCGGGAACCTGGGTCACGGCCCCGGTGGATTCGCGGGGCGAACCCACCTCAACCGGTCAGGCTTAGCGGTTCGAGCGGACCTCGACCGGCAGGCCGAGCTGCTCCAGCTGCGGACGGACGATCTGGGCGTCGCCGACCACGACCCAGACGAAGCGGGTCGGGTCGATGCGGCCCCGCACAGACCCGTCGAGCGCCTCGCGGCTCAGCCCGCGGAAGCGCGCCCCCGCCTCTTCCCAATAGGTGTCCGAACGGCCGAACAGGGCGTTGCTGCGCAGGGTGCCGAGCACGGCCTGGGCCGTCTCGAACTGGCCGGCGAGACGGCGCGAACCGGCCTCGGCGATGCGCTGCAGTTCCTGCTCCGTCGCGCCTTCGGTCCCGAGATAGGCCTGATGCACGGCGATCAGGGAGGCGATTGAGTCGCCCGTTCGGTCGGCCTGGACCGGCGCATTGATCACATAGGGCAGCGGTCCCTCGACCCCGGTCACGGCGCTGCGGGCCCCGTAGGACCAGCCGCGCGTCTCGCGCAGGTCGGTGTTGATCCGCGACGAGAAGCCGGTGCCGAGCACCTCGAGCGAGGCGTCGAGCACGAGGCGGTCATCGCTGCCGGTCAGGCCGAGCACCTGGCCGCCGAGGATCAGCGACTGCGGCGACTGGGGCCGGTCGACGAGGATGATGCGCGACGTCGCCGGGGCCGGGGCCGCCCGGGCCTTCTCGCCGCGCGGGACGGCCGGAGCGTTCCAGTCGCCGAACTCCGCCTCCAGCGCCGCGGTCATCTCGGCCAGCGGCCGGTCCGAGACCACATAGATGGTCGCATTGTCCGGGCGGATCCACGACTGGTGGAAGGCCTCCAGGTCATTGACCGTGAGGGCGCGGACGTCATCCGCCTCGCCGAGACCGCTGGTCGGACGGCCGTAGGCCGAGCCCTCGCCGTAGAGGGCCGCCCACAGGGCGCGCGAGCCGAGCCCGCCGGGCGAGGACATCTCGCCGGCGATTCGCGACAGTTGCTGGGCGCGCAGCCGGTCGACCTCGGCCGGGATGAAGTCCGGCTGACGGATGACCCTGGCCAGCAGATCCAGCGACGGGGCCAGGTTCGGCGACAGGGCCGTCAGGCTGACGACGGTGCGATCCAGCGAGGCGTCGGCGTTGATGCTGGCGCCCAGACGCTCGCGCGTCTCGGCCAGGGCCAGGGCGTCGAGCCCGCCCGCGTTCTCGGTCATGGCGTCAAGCATCAGGGCCTGGAGACCCAGACGATCGACCGGGTCGGCGGCCCAGCCGACGTTGAACTCGACCGCCACGCGGGTGGTCGGGGTCGCCGCCGCCTGGCTGAACACCACCTTGATACCGTTCGACAGGGTGGCGCGATCCACCGCCGGGAAGTCCAGATCGACCACCGAACCGAGGTCCGGCATGGCCGGACGGGCGGTCGGGGTGTAATCCGGCGGCGCAGCGCCCGCCTGCTGGCCGCTCGGGGCGGCCTGGGCCTCGACATAGGGCTCGCGCTCGCCCGGCTCGACCTTGAGGGCGAACACCGGACGGCTCAGCCAACGGTTCATGGCCTCACGGACCCGGGCCGGGGTGACCTCGGCGTAGGCGCGCAGCTGGCGCTGGTAGAAGGCCGGATCGTCGGCATAGAGAGTGCCCTCGGCCAGCACCGTGGCGCGGCCGCCGAAGCCGCCGACCTGCTCCAGGCCGTTCAGACGCTGGGCCACCTGCTGGGTGGCGACGCGCCGCACCTCGTCCTCGGTCGGGCCTTCGGCGAGAAACTCGGCCAGCACCTGTTCGGCCCGGACGGCGACGGCGTCGGCGTCCTGCCCCGGCTTCACGTTGACGGTGATGTCAAAGAAGCCGACGCGCTGGAACGTCTGGTACGACGCAAAGACCGACACGGCGCTCTGGTCGCCCCGCACCAGGGCGCTGTCGAGGCGCGAGCTGGCGAGGCCGCCGAGCACCGAAGCGCCGACCGCGAGCGGAATGGCGTCGGCGTCCAGCAGGCCGGGGCCGGTCCAGGTGCGCTGGACGCGGACATTGGCGACGCGGTCGCGCATCACCCGGCTGACCGGTGCCTCGAGGGTCGGCACGGCCGCCTGGGCCGGGATGTTCTGCGGGCCGCGCGGGATCGGGCCGAAGTGGCGCTCGACCAGGATGCGCGCGGTGGCGGCGTCAACGTCGCCGGCCAGCACCAGAATGGCGTTGTTCGGGCCGTAGTTGTCGATGAACCACGTCCGGACGTCATCCAGCGAGGCGGCGTCCAGATCGGCCATCGAGCCGATGGTGGAGTGGCGGTAAGGGTGGCCCGCCGGGAACAGCGCTTCCAGCCGGGCATACTGCACAAGACCATAGGGCTGGTTATCGTTCTGGCGCTTCTCGTTCTGCACCACGCCGCGCTGGGTATCGAGCTGCTCCTGGGTCAGGGCTCCGAGCAGATGACCCATGCGGTCGCTCTCCAGGAACAGCACCTGCTCCAGCGCCGGGGTGGCGACGGTCTGGAAGTAGTTGGTGCGGTCGAACCAGGTGGTGCCGTTGAGGTCGGTGGCACCCATGCCGACGAGGCGGGTGATGTAGCTGCCCGGGGCGTTCTCCGAGCCGGAGAACATCAGATGCTCGAACAGGTGGGCGAAGCCCGTGCGGCCCTGCGGCTCGTCCTTGGAGCCGACGTTGTACCAGACCGACACCGCCACGATCGGCGAGGAGCGGTCGGTGTGCACGATCACGCGCAGGCCGTTGTCGAGGGTGAAGCTCTCGTACGGGATGTTGATTCCGGCGATCAGCTCCGACACCGGTGCCGCCTGCGGCTCCTGGCCGGTGGCGACCTGCACCGCCGGCGAGGCGGCCAGGGCCGGCGCGGCATGCGGCGCGGCGATGGCGAGCGCGGCTGCGAGGGTGATGGCTTTGGCGGTCAGACGCATGGACGTTCCCCGGAGACAGCGCCGCGTCAGGGTCGCGGCATTTTTGCGGAGCGCCACCCTATACCCCCACGTCGCCGCAGCAAGCCGCCGCGACGCAAGCTCCGCCCTGAAATTACCGCTTTACATGACGGCCCGATGACCTCATATCGCCCGCTTCCGGCGGACCCCGTAGGTCCAATCTGCGCCGCTAACGCCGGGTCTGGGTTCAACAACTATCAGGGGGTTACGTGAGTTGCGCACGTACCAGCTTCCCCTGGACCTGGTCCGTGAGCGGTCTCCGGAGCGTCCCGTCGCGCTTGTGCGGCCGCGCTCCGTTTCCGTAGCGGCGCGCTGGTTCCAGGATAATCTGAGGGCCGAGGTCTTCTATGCGGTGAAGGCGAACCCGTCGCGCTGGGTCATCGAGACTCTGGTCGAGGCGGGCGTGACCGGCTTTGACGCCGCCTCGATCGCCGAGATCGAGCTGGCGCGCTCGGTGCTGCCGGAGGCGCGCATCGCCTTCATGCACCCGGTCAAGAGCCGGGCGGCCATCACCCGCGCCTATTTCGACCACGGCGTCCGGACCTTCTCGCTCGACTGCGTCCAAGAGCTGGCCAAGATCGTCGAGGCCACGGGCGGCGCCGCCGATCTGAACCTGATCGTGCGCGTGGCCGTCTCGGCGGATGGCGCGGCCTACACCCTGTCGGGCAAGTTCGGCGTCCCAGTGGACCAGGCCCCGGCCCTGCTGCTGGCCACGCGCCAGGCGGTCAGGGACGGGCTGATGGGCGTAAGCTTCCACGTCGGCAGCCAGTGCATGCGCCCCTCGGCCTATGAGGCGGCCATGGCCCAGGTCGGACGCGCCATCTGCAAGGCCGGCGTGTTCGTCGACATCGTCGATGTCGGCGGCGGCTTCCCGTCGGTCTATCCGGGCATGGTCCCGCCGGACCTGCGGGAGTACGCCGACGCCATTCACCGCGGCTTCGCCGAGATGCCCGTGTCGGAAACGACCGAGCTCTGGTGCGAGCCCGGTCGAGCCCTCGTGGCCGAGAGCTCCTCGGTGCTGGCGTGCGTCGAGCTGCGCAAGGGCGACGCCCTGTACCTGAACGACGGCTCCTACGGGGCCCTGTTCGACGCCACCCACTCGCGCTGGCCCTTCCCCACCAAGCTGGTGCGTGAGGGCGACGCCGCGAGCGAGCTGAAGCCGTTCCGCTTCTACGGGCCGACCTGCGACTCGATCGACCACATGCCGGGGCCGTTCTACCTGCCGGCCGATGTGCGTGAGGGCGACTTCATCGAGATCGGCATGCTCGGCGCCTATGGCGTGGCCATGACCACGGGCTTCAACGGCTACGGCGAGCACGAGATCGCCATGGTCGAGGACGCGCCCATGGCCTCGCTCTACGGCCTCGCGCCGCGCTCCATCCCGACCGTGCGCACCACGGCGGAGGAGCAGGCGCGCAAGGTGGTTCGCCTGTCGCGTCCGAAGGGCAAGGCGGGGCAGCGCAAGTCGCGTCGCCGCTGAATCGTCATTCAGGCGTTGTAATCCGCAGCGGCCCGTCGCTCCGTCCGGGCCGCTGCTTCTTTCTGACGACGGGCGCTCAACCCAAAGGGAAACCCGCGAGATGAACGCTCCGGTTCAATCGAACATGAAGGCCCAGCTGCTTCAGAACACCGTCGAGCACGTGGACATCACGTCCTTCGACGCCCGCCCGATCATCGACTCGATGCGCAAGATGTCGTTCTCGAGCCGCGACACCGCGCGCGCCGCCGACATCTTCAACATGGCGATCGAGGACAAGGACTGCTCGCCGTGGCTGATCCTCGCCGGCTCGACCTCGGCCGGCGGCTGCATGCATGTGTACCGGGACATGGTGAAGTTCGGCATGATCGACGCCGTGGTCGCCACCGGTGCCTCGATCGTCGACATGGATTTCTTTGAAGCCCTCGGCTTCAAGCACTACCAGGCCGCCGGCCCGGTCGACGACAACGTCCTGCGCGACAACTACATCGACCGGATCTACGACACCTACATCGACGAGGAAGAGCTCCAGGCCTGCGATCACACCATCTACGAGATCGCCAACCGCCTTGAGCCGCGCGGCTATTCCTCGCGCGAGTTCATCCGGGAGATGGGCAAGTGGCTGTCGGAAGGTAACGCGAAGAAGGAAGGCAGCCTGATCCAGACCGCCTACGAACTGGGCGTGCCGATCTTCTGCCCGGCCTTCGTCGACTCCTCGGCCGGCTTCGGCCTGGTCAAGCACCAGAAGGAGCGGGCCGCCGCCGGCCAACCCTACATGATGCTCGACGCCATCGCCGACTTCCGCGAACTGACCGATATCAAGATCGCCGCCGGCACGACGGGCCTGTTCATGGTCGGCGGCGGGGTGCCGAAGAACTTCGCCCAGGACACCGTCGTCTGCGCCGAGATCCTCGGCATCGAGGCCGACATGCACAAGTACGCGGTGCAGATCACCGTGGCCGACGTGCGCGACGGCGCCTGCTCGTCCTCGACGCTCAAGGAAGCCGCCTCCTGGGGCAAGGTCTCGACCACCTACGAGCAGATGGTGTTCGCCGAGGCGACGACCGTGGTGCCGCTGATCGGCTCGGACGCCTACCACCGCGGGGCCTGGAAGGGCCGCGCCCCGCGCCGCTGGCAGGCGCTGTTCGAGACGGCCTGACCTTCCGGTCTGAAGACACCTGAGCACGGTCTGGCCCGGTCCGCCCCTGCGGATCGGGCCTTCGTCCTTTCGGGAACCGGTGCGGCGGTCCGCCGGCTTTCAGGGCTAAGGAGAGCGCCGTTCCCGCGGCCGACGCCCCGAAGGACAAAGTGACGCGGCGTCAGGCGCACAGACCGGAAAGCCCGCCGAACGGCCCCCGGCCCGGGGTCACGAGGTCGAGGCCCCCACCGGCTGAGGCATCTCGCCTTGCGGGCGCCTTGTGAGCGCCACAGCCGGGCGCCAAGACAGCGGCTCGCCCGTGTCAGGAAAGCTCATGCCTCGCCTGTCGTCCCTCGCCGCCGGTCTTGCGCTCGTCAGCCTCGGGATCGCCGGCTGCAGCGAGTCGGGGTCGCGCGCCGAGGCGGCGGGGGCACCGGACACCATGTCAGAGCCCGCTGCTCCGGCCGCCTCAACCGCCGCCCCGGTAACGACCGCAACCCCCACCGGCACCGACACCCTGGCGGAGGACAGCGCCGGTCCGGCCTTCGCCGCGACCTACCCCGGCGCCGAGATCGAGCAGGCCACCCTCAGCGAGGCCGACGGTGCCGCCGGCGGCCTGATGGTGTTCACCACGGAGGCCCCGGCGGAGGAGGTCATCGCCTTCTATCGGGCCCGGGCCGAGGCGGCCGGCCTCGCCCCGACCATGGCCATGGCCCAGGGCGACACCCAAGCCTATGGTGCCGCCCATCCGCAGTCCGGAGCCACCCTGTCCGTGGTCGCCTCGCCCGACGGCGCACGCACCTCCGTGCAGCTGAGCTGGAGCGGGGCGACCGCCCCCTGAGCCTGCCGCCGGCTGGCCCGACCTCAGGCCGGGCGCGGGGCGGTCAGCGCGCCGTAGAGGTCCGTGCGCCGGTCGCGGAAGAAACCCCAAGCGGCGCGGTGGCGATCCAGGAACTCGAGATCGAAGGTGCGCACCAGCACCCCCTCCTCGTCGCGCCCGAACGCCTCGACCAGATCGCCGCGGTGGTCGGCGATGAAGCTGGAGCCGTAGAAGGTCTGGCCCGTCGCCGTGGCGTGCTCCGTGCCGATGCGGTTGGCCCCGACCACCGGCACGACATTCGACACGGCGTGCCCCTGCATGGCCCGCCGCCAGGGGTCGGCGGTGTCGAGCTCCTTGTCATGGGGCTCGGAGCCGATGGCGGTCGGGTACATCAGCACCTCGGCCCCCTGCAGCATCATCGCCCGGGCGGTCTCCGGGTACCACTGGTCCCAGCAGATGCCGACGCCGATCCGCCCGAACCGGGTCGACCAGACCTTGAAGCCGGTGTCGCCGGGCCGGAAATAGTACTTCTCCTGGTAGCCCGGCCCGTCGGGAATGTGGCTCTTGCGGTAGACGCCCAGCGCCTTGCCGTCCGCGTCCAGCATGACCAGCGAGTTGAAGTAGTGCGGCCCCTCGCGCTCGAAGATCGATACGGGGATGGCCACGCCCAGCTCCGCCGCCACCGGCTGCAGGGCGGTCACGCAGGGATGCTCCGCCCACGGATAGGCTGCGCCGAACCACTTTTCCTCCTGCGAGACGCAGAAGTACGGCCCCTGGAACAGCTCCGACGGCAGGATCACCTGCGCGCCCTTCGCCGCCGCCTCGCGGATCAGTTCGACGGTCTTCCTGATGTTCGCCGACATGTCCTCCCCGTAGGAGGTCTGGATCGCGGCGACGGAAACGGTTCGGGTCATGGGGGTCCGGTGAAGAGTGCTGGTGCTGGTGAGCAGAGTGCTAGTGAGCAAGAAGTGAGCAGGTCAGCTTGAGGACGGCGTATCGCCAAGGGATCTGAGCAGGCCGGTCGCCATCCGTCCCAACTCGAAGAGGTCGGCCGCGACGGACTCGTAGGTGGGCCGATCGACGTAGCCGAGCCTGTGCGCGACGAGCAGGAGCGTCTCGAGTTCCGCCAGCGAGCCGCGCGCTACGCCGACGAAATGTCGGAACTCTCCCGTCGTCCTTCGCCCCGCGCCCTCCGCGATGTTGGCCGGAACAGAGACGGCAGCCCGCCTGATCTGGTTCACCAGCCCGTATTGCTCGTGCTTGGGCCACGTCGCCGTCAGCCGATAGAAGGTCTCCGTCAGATCGACGCCGATCTGCCAGACCTTGAGATCACGATGGCTGTTGGGCGTGCTCACGCCTTGCTCACTAGCACTCTTCACTCACTCCGGCTCCTGCTGGCTGATGCAGTGGAAGGAGCCGCCGCCCGTGAGGATGGCGCGCGAGGGCAGAAGGATGATCTCCCGGTCGGGGAAGGCGGTCTTCAGCGCCTCGCCCGCCAGCCCGGCGGCGCGGTCGTCGCCATAGGTCGGCACGATGACCCCCCCGTTGGCGATCAGGAAGTTCATGTGGCTGGCGGGAACCGGCCGCTCGTCCTCGTCCAGCACCAGACCCGGCGAGGGCACGCGCAGCACCCTGAAGCCCGCCGCAAGCAGGTCGCGGGCGCAGGCGTCATAGACCTCGGCGTTCGGATCCTTGCGCCCCCAGGCCACCGGACAGGCTACCAGCCCCGGCCCGACGAAGCGGGCCAGGTTGTCGACATGGCCGTCGGTGTGGTCGTTGAGCAGGCCGTCGCCCAGCCAGACCACCCGGCGCGCGCCCAGCGCCGCGGCCAGGGCCGCCTCGGCCGCCGCCTCGGTCCAGCCCGGGTTGCGGTTGCGGTTGAGCAGGCACTGGCGCGTGGTCAGCACCGTACCCTCCCCGTCGTGATCCAGCGCCCCGCCCTCGAGGATGACGTCGTGGCGGGTCAGGGGCACGCCGGAGGCCACGGCGATCTGATCGGCCACGGTGTCGTCGTGCTCAAGGGCGTACTTGCCGCCCCAGCCATTGAAGCGGAAGCCGGCGGCCGAGGCCGAGCCGGCGCCGAAGATCGGGCCGGTGTCGCGCAGCCAGATGTCGCCGAAGCGGCCGTCGACCACCTCGATCCCCTCGACCCCGGCGAAGCGGACGCGCGCGGCGTCCAGCACTTCCGGAGCGCCGACCATCAGCTTGACGCGCTCGCGACCGGGGCCGGCCAGGGCGCGCACCAGCGCCTCGACCTCGGCCCGGGCCGCGTCCAGGTCGTCCTCCCACAGCTCGGCATGGCTGGGCCAGCCGACCCACATGGCGCGGTGCGGAGCCCACTCGGCGGGCACGGGCAGGGTCATGGGCGGCTTCCTGGACGGGGGGCGCGGGCGCGCGGGCGAGGGACGAGGCGGGCGCAGATAGCCACGACCGGCCCCGGCTTCAACCGTCGCCGGCGAAAACGGGGTCCGAACAAAGAGAAGGGGCGGCCCGTCGCCGGACCGCCCCTTCCGTCAGTCTGTCGTCACTTCGACTTAGAAGCGCAGGCCGAGGGTGACCACGGCGGTACGCGGCGAGCCGACCGAACCGCTGCGAACCACGCCGGTACGATTCACCACACCGGGGCCCGGATCCACGTCGATGGTGGTCGCGTTGTTGCCGGTCGAGATGTTGCCCAGGTACACCTCGTCGAAGATGTTGGTGACGTTGAGCTGCACAAAGGCCCCGGTCACCCCGAAGGCTTCCGTCAGGTCGTAGCGGGCGTCGAAGTCCGCCACGGTGTAGCTCGGGAACACTTCGTCGTTGACGTCGGTCGAGAAGCGGTCGTCGACGTACTTGGCCTGCAGGCCAAGGTTGAGGTTCGGCGTGGCCTGCCAGTCGATCCGTCCGCCGAAGGTCCACTCCGGCGTCTCGACCAGGGTCTTGCCCTTGGTCGGCAGGAAGGTCGTGGCCGACAGGGCCAGGTCTTCCTGCAGCTCGCTGTTGTTGTACGAGGCCGAGCCGTACACCGACAGGGTGTCGGAGATCTCCCAGCCCAGCTGGGCGTCAACACCCCACTGGTTCACCGCGCCGACGTTGCGGTCGATCGTCAGGTTGAAGAACTCCGAGGTCGGATCGAGGTCCAGCGAGGACACGATGCGGTTCTGGTACTCGGTGTACCAGCCCGCCACCGAGGCGATCAGGTTCGACTGACGGATGCGGTAGCCGAGGTCCCACGAGTCCGTGGTTTCCGGCTGCACCGAGTTGAAGCTGAGGCCGCCGGCCGGGTTGCGGACCGGCTGATACAGCTGGTCGGTGCGCGGGGCCGAGAAGCCCTTGGCGTAGCTGGCGTAGACGCTCTGACCCTCGAATGGGCGAACCACCAGGCCGATGTTCGGCAGCACGTCGTCGAACTTCAGCGTGGTCGAGTAGGGGCGGATCCACTGGGTCGTGCCGGTCGAGCCGAAAGTGACGTTGCCGTTGGCCAGGGTCGAGGCCGGGGCCTCGCTGGTGCAGCGGACAGTCGAGGAGCCGTTCTGCGAGAAGCAGTACTGGTTCAGGTCGCGCTCGAAGAACGGGGCGCGGGCACCGACGTTCAGGGTGACCATGTCGTCGAAGAAGTTGCCGACGTATTCGACGGCGACCTGGTTCAGCTGGGCGATCGAGAACCGGTCACGCGAGCGGAAGAAGGAACCGTCGCGGCCGAACACGCGAGCCTCGGGCTTACCCCAGCCTTCCTTGCCGCCGTAGACCGACGCCGGCTCGGAGTCCCGGTCGAAGAAAGTGGCCTCGCCGGTCTGGCGATGACGGCCGTAGTCGATCGTGTAGGCCGCGCGCAGACGGTGGTCGTCGTTGATGTCCCAGATCAGCGAGCCGGTCAGGCCGTAACGACGGGTGTTGGTGTTGGACGGGGTGTAGATACCCACGGTGTCCAGCACGTCGCCGTCGCCGTTCAGGTCGACGCCGAGGCCGCCGGTGTTGCCGCCGCCCTGGTCGAGACGGTCGTCACGCTCGGACACGGTGGTGAACCCGCCGCCGTTGGCCATGACGTACTGGAACGAGGGGTCCAGGGTCAGGCGCAGGTTGTCGGTCAGGGCATAGCTGAAGTTGCCGCGGATGTTGCCCGTGTCCGACGGGTTGATGCGCAGACCGTGGTAGTTGGTGCAGCTGCCGGTGCCGGTGGTGCCGTCCGAACGGATGATCAGCGAGCCCGTGCCCTCGTTCTGGACCGTGCCGGCAATGCCCTGCGGACGTACGCAGGCCACGTCATTCTCGGGGAAAACCTCCGTGGCTAGGTTAGCCAAGGTGTTGAAGTTGTTGTAGAAACTGTTGCGGTTACGGTTCCAGTGGAACGACACGGCCGCGAAGTCGCCGTCACCCAGGTTCTGATAAACGCGGGCGTTGAACTGGCGCTTGTACAGCTCGCCCGGGCCCTTGAACTTGTCGTAGCGCGTCACCGAGGCGGCGACGAAGGCGGTGGTGCCCCACGGGCCGATCTCGCCGGTGTCGCCACGCAGGAACACGCGGCCGAAGCTGTGGTCGCCCAGGCCGGTGACCAGCTCCACGCCGCGCTCGTTACGCGGGCGCGAGGTGATGTAGTTGATGGTGCCGCCGGTGGCAGAGGCGGTCGGGCTGTCGACGTCGGTCGTGCCCTGGTTGACCGAGGCGCGCTCGATCAGTTCCGGGTCCAGCTGCTGGTTGGTGAAGATGGCGTAGTTGCCGGTGTCGTTCAGCGGAATGCCGTCGAAGGTCAGCGACACGCGGCTGCCGTCGAAACCGCGCAGGCGGACGTTGCCGCCCGACGAGCCGTACGGGTCCGAGTTGGTGAAGTTCAGGCCCGGAACCAGGTTCAGGGTCTGCAGGATGGTCTGGCCCGGGGTCTGGGTCGTGATGAACTCCTGGGTGATCGACGAGCGGGTCTTGGCGACCGTCTCGGCGACGACCGTGCCGTCCGTGGTGAACGGGCCACGGACGCCGGTGACGACGACTTCCGCCACCGTCGCGGCGCGGTTCTCGATCGCTTCCGTGCCGGTGGACTGGGCCGAGGCCGAGCCGGCGGCGACGACGCCGCCGATCAGGGCGGTGGTCGCCCAGAACAGGCGCTTGCGGTTCATCATGATCATATCCCCATGGATGCGGCCGACAGCGGCCCGGGCCCCGGAGGCACGCTGCCGGGGTATGAGCCGCCTCTAGGCCCCCAGTTGAAAGGGGAGACGACGGTCCCGTGACAGTCGTGTGACGGCGCCTGGGGGTGGCCGATACGCCACACCCTGCCGGTTTCGCGCGGGCGTCAGCGCCCCCAGACCTCACGCAACCGGGCGTCGCGTCCGCAGAAGCGGCTGTAGCCGCCGTAGCGCACCGGGTTGCGGCGGGCGAAGTTCTGGTGCTCGGCCTCGGCCGGCCAGAACCGGGCCGCGTCCCGCACCGGCGTGACGAACGGCCGCCCGGGCAGGGTCGCCCGTGCGGCCCGCTGCGAGGCCTCGGCGGCCGGTCGCTGGGCCGCGGTGACGAACACCGCCGTCGCGTAGGGCGCGCCCCGGTCGCAGAACTGGCCGTCCGGGTCGGTCGGGTCGATGGTGCGCCAGAAGCCGTCCACCAGCTGGCGGTAACTGACCCGCGCGGGGTCGAAGGTGACCTCGACGGCCTCGACATGGCCCGTGCCGCCCCGCACCACCTGGTAGTAGGTCGGGTTGCGCGTCCGGCCGCCGGTGAAGCCCGACACGGCGGACACCACGCCGGGGAGGCGCTCGAAATGCGCCTCCACCGACCAGAAGCAGCCGCCGGCGAACACCGCGGTCTCGCGCCGGCCGCTGTCGCGGTCGCCGGGCCCGGCCGCCTGGGGCGCCGCCTCCGGCTGGCCGGGCGAGCAGGCCGCCACCGCCGTCAGCGCCAGCGCCAGGACGAGCCGGCGCCGCGACAGGCCCGAAGTCGCGGCTGAACTGTCGAAGGTCGATGTCATGGTCTGGTCCCTGGCCGGAAACGCCTCGATGGAGATACGGCGGCGGTCCGGTCGAGGTTTCAGCCGCCCTTGGCGACGACCTTGAGACGGGCCGATGTGGTGCGCCGGGTAGCGAACACCTCGGCCAGCCCCTCCGCCGTGGTGCCAACCAGCGCCGGATCGTGGAAGCTGCCGTTGACCTGGGACCGGCCGATCACATGGGCCCGGAAGCGTTGGAACAGCTTCGCGTCCGCCGCCTTCGGCGCCCGCCAGAAACCATCGAGCGGCTGCGGATCGGTCAGGCCGGGGAAGTCGAAAAAGGCGCTGCCCAGCACCTTGACCGGCGTGCCGAAGCCCAGCGCCGACAGGGCGGCGCTCGAGTTGTTGACGACCATGCCGCGCGAGGCCCGGCACAGCTGCGCCAGGTTGCCCCCGTCGATGAAGTCCACGCGCGCTTCGACGCCGTGTTCGACGGCCAGGAAGCGAACCACCTTGGCCTGGTTGATCAGGCCCGGATCGAGCGGGTGATTCTTCACCACCAGCCGGCAGTCGGCGGGGGCCGACCGGGCGAAACTCGACATCACCTCGGCCAGGAAGGCGGTGTTGTCGGCGAACCGCGAGTAGCGGATCAGCTGGACGTCGCCCTCGCGCTGCAGGCAGGCGAGGAAGAAGGGCCCCTTGGCGGCCAGTACGTCGGCGTCGACATGGGCCGGCGAGGCGAACCTCAGCCGGATGAAGCGGCGGATGTGACCCAGCGCCTGGGACAGGGCCGGGTGCGTATAGGGGCGGGAGTAGTGCCGCCAGCCCGGCCGGCAGAGCATCTGCAGCAGGTGATAGACGACGATGTTGCGCACATGGTGTGGCAGGACGCGGCCGACCCGGTGGCGGGGCTCCGGCGGCGCCATGGGCGTCTGGTACCCGGCGGGCGCTCGGGGCAGGCCGCTCCGGGCGTTGACGCCGTTCTGCTCGATAGTGATCCAGTCGGGACGGAAGTAGCCGTTCTCGAGCACCCACACCCTGGCGTCGAGCGCCTCGGCCTGGACCAGCACACCCTGGTTGTAGGGCCCGCCCTCACCAAAGACGAGGATGTCCGTGTAGCGATCAGCCAGGCGACGCAGGCGTCCTGGCCAGGCGGCGGCGGGCAGGTTGAACGGGATACGGTCCCGGTCGCGCCAGTCGAACAGGTCGCCGGCGTTGAAGATCATCCGCGACACCTCGGCCCCGCGCGCCCTCAGGACGCGCGCGAGGGTGCGCGAGAAGCGCCCGAACGGCGCGGTCACGATGAGGAAGCTGCGACCGGTCAGGTCGCTGTCCGCTTCCGGGACGTCCGGGGCCTGTGACGGCACGAGCCGAGCGGTCCAGCCCGGGGCCGGGCCGGCCGACGTGTCCCGGCTGAAATCCGATCGGGTGAGCATGTAGAGACCGACTCCTGCGACCCGGCGACGCCTGGGTCCCCCTGGCACCGACGCGTTCCCCGCAACAGGGAGCCTAGACGGACGACTCGGGCGGCATCAACCCCGCAAACGCGACGGGCTGGTTGACCGGGAGAGACTGTGGCGGCAAAGCCCCGGAGCCGCGGTGGCTCCGGGGCAGTCGTCATCAGAAGTTGATGTCGACGGTGGCGCGACGGTTGAGGGGCTCGCGGACGCCGTCGGCGGTGGCGCGGGCCAGTTGGGTTTCACCGCGGCCGTCGA
>Ga0209985_10001908_pt1 | contig 19548 bp, 11 predicted proteins | sample NOAtaG_FD_187305 | JGI IMG/M metagenome (GOLD analysis project Ga0209985, IMG submission 187305) | Freshwater lake microbial communities from Lake Erie, under a cyanobacterial bloom - NOAA_Erie_Diel6S_1000h metaG (SPAdes) (version 2) | ecosystem: Environmental > Aquatic > Freshwater > Lake ...
CCACGGAATCTCCTCCGATTCGTCCTACCGCTTCGAGCGCGTGGTGCACCCGGCGGAAATCGATCCGGCGGCTGACCGCCTTGCGGCGCTCATCCTCGAGATCGCCGGCGGCACGCTGCTCGATGGCGTCGTGGTCGATGGCGCGCCGATCCCCGCTCCGCGCGCGATCGCCTTGCGCCCGAGCCGCGCGCGGCAGATTCTCGGCTTCGACATCCAGACCGCACGCATGGTCGAGATTCTCGGCATTCTTGGCTTCTCGCCGCGCGTCGATGGTCACGGTGCAGGTGAAGTGATCCACACCATTGCCCCGGCGCGTCGTGTCGACGTCGAGCGCGAGATCGATCTCATCGAGGAGATCTGCCGTCTCAACGGACTCGCTGCGATTCCCGAGGCGAGTGCGATCGCCGTTCGGGTGGCGAGGCTCAACCCGATCGAGCGCGGAACCCGCGCGGTGAAGGACCTCCTTGTCGGCATGGGCTTCATCGAGACTGTCACCCACTCGCTGGTCTCCGAGCGTGCTGCCGAGGCGTTCCTCCCGCAGGGTGCGACGCTCCTCAGGGTCGACGACGAGCGCGCGGGCGGCGAGCCGACGCTCAGGCCAAGCGTCGTCACAAGCCTGTTGCGCGTTCGTCGGCACAACGAGGACCAGGGCGCCGCCAACCTCCGGCTCTTCGAGTGCGCGAGTGCATTCCACTTCGCGGGCGGCCGTCATATCGAGCGTCCGACCGTGGCGCTTCTGTGCGATGCACCTGCCGATGGCCGCAGCGCGCAGGACGCATTCCGGCTCATACGCGGCGTGGTCGAGCGGACGCTCGCGCTTGTCGCCCCGCGCGGCGCCCACGTCGAGTTCGTGCCGCAAGCCGGTGCCGGTGCGACGTGGCTGGCTTCCGGCGCACGCGTCGTCGTCGACGGCGTTGACATCGGCTGCGTCGGAGTCATCGATGCGCGCATCGCGAAGTCGCTCGGCGTCGAGAAGCCGGTCGCGGCAGCGGAACTCGAGCTTCGCGCGCTTCTTGCGAACTATCCGCCGCAGAATGCCGCAGTCGACCTCCCCGCGTTCCCGGCAGCCGACCGTGACATTTCCGCGATCGTCGGCGAGGGCATCCGCTTCGGCGACATCGAGCGCGAGATCGCCGGACTTCGACTGCCGAACCTCGAGAGCGTCTCGTTCGTCACCACCTTCCGCGGCAAGCAGATCGGCGAGGGCAAGAAGAGCGTGTCGCTGCGCCTTGTGTTCCGCAAGCACGATGGAACCATGACAAGCGACGAGGCCGATGCCTCGGTCGCGCGCGCGATCGCCCGCCTTCGCGACGCGCTCGGCGCCGAGGTGCGGTCGTGAGCAAGGATCTCGCCAACCTTTCGCTCGCAAGCTACCTCGACGCGCTGGCTGCTGCGCAGCCTGTGCCGGGCGGCGGAGCCGTGGCCGGCGTCACACTTGCGCAGGCGAATGCCCTGGGCGCGATGGTGGTCGGCTATGCGATCGGCAAGCCGAAGTTTGCGCCGCATGACACGCTGCACCGCGCGGCGCACGAGACATTCGAGCGCGGGCGACGGGCGGCGCTTGAACTGGCCCGCGAGGATGCGGAGGCCTACGAGCTCCTCAATCGGCTCTGGAAGCTTCCGAAGGAAGACCCGCTGCGCGCGGGGTTCCAGGATGCCGTGCTCGCGGCGATCCGCGCGCCGGAAGAGAGCGTGACCCTGGCGAAGTCGACGCTCGACGCGCTGGAGACGCTCGTCGGGACGACAAGCGCGAGCCTCGCGAGCGATCTTCGGATCGCTGTCGATCTCGCTGCGTGCGGGGCCCGCGCTGCGCAGGAGAATGTGCGCATCAACCTGCCGTCGGTCGCCGACGAGGCGTTGCGTGCCGAAATCGGCACGCGCACCGAGGCGATGCTGGCCGCATGCGAGGCGAAGGCGCGCGAACTGACCGCGCGGGTGTGATTGCCAAACCGACGGCGAAGCCGCTGCGGAACGCCGTCGGTCTCGGCTCTGTCTGACGAGCGCGCAGCGCGAGCACTGAAACGCGCGACTGCAACAGACCTTCATGGGTGCCACGGCTTCAAGCCGTGCGGAGTCGACGCGGCCGGGAACGGGCGTCGTGCCGATGCGGCCGCGAAACCACCACTGGAAGTGGTGGCACCCATTTTGGCTGTCGACTCGAACGTCCGTCGTTCCGGGGACTCACGTCCCCGGGCACCCGTGGTGTCGGACTCCGGCGTTTCCAGCCCGCGGCGATTCACTCGCCGCGAGCCTGACCAGAGCGAGCGAAAGCGAAGCGATTCGCGAGCGCTCAAATGCGCGTCCCCCAGGCCGAGGCGGATTCACTCCGCCCGGCCTGACCAGAGCGAGCGAAAGCGAAGCGAGTCGCGAGCGCTCAAATGCGCGTCCCCCAGGCCGAGGCGGATTCACTCCGCCCGGCCTGACGAGAGCGAGCGAAAGCGAAGCGAGTCGCGAGCGCTCAATCACGTCGCGAGCGCTCAAATGCGCGTCCCCCAGCCCGCGGCGATTCACGCGCCGCGAGGCTGACCAGAGCGAGCGAAAGCGAAGCGAGTCGCGAGCGCTCAAACACGTCGCGAGCGCTCAAATGCGCGTCCCCCAGGCCGAGGCGGATTCACTCCGCCCGGCCTGACCAGAGCGAGCGAAAGCGAAGCGATTCGCGAGCGCTCAAACGCGCGTCCCCCAGCCCGCGGCGATTCACTCGCCGCGAGGCTGACCAGAGCGAGCGAAAGCGAAGCGATTCGCGAGCGCTCAAACGCGCGTCCCCCAGCCCGCGGCGATTCACTCGCCGCGAGGCTGACCAGAGCGAGCGAAAGCGAAGCGAGTCGCGAGCGCTCAAACTAATGCTCCACGCGGTGCCCGAGGAACTCCGACACCTCCGCCACCTTTGCGGCCACGGTCGCTTCGTCGCGCGCCTCGAGATTCAGGCGCAGGAGCGGCTCGGTGTTCGACATGCGAATGTTTGCCCACCAGTCGCCCGCATCGATCGAAAGTCCGTCGAGCTCATGGCTCTTCGCGCGCGGATACGCAGCCTTGAGCCGCTTCAGCGCACCGAGTTTGTCCTCGTTCTCGAAGTTGATCTCGCCGGACTGCACGTACCGCCGACACGGTGCGATCAGCCGCGAAATCGGCTGCCGCGCGCCGGCGAGCGCCGTCACAACCGCTGCGAACGCCCGCGCGCCAGAGTCGGTGTTCCACATGTCGGCAAAGTAGAAGTGCCCCGAGAGCTCGCCGCCGATCGCGCCACGCGACTCCGCCAGCTTCGCCTTCATGAAGACGTGGCCGACCTTGCTCTCGACCGGCGTTCCACCATTCTCGCGCACGATCTCCGCAACGCTCCGCGAACTCCGCAGGTCGAAGACAACCGCTGCGCCGGGCGCGCGCTTCAGCGCATCGGCGACGAGCCAACCGAGCAGAAGATCGCATCCGATGGGCTTGCCCGTCTCGTCGAGCACGATGCATCGGTCCGCATCGCCATCGAAGCAGAAGCCCGCGTCGAAACCGCCCTTCGCCATCACCGCCTGCAAATCACGGAGGTTCGCTTCGACAAGAGGATTCGGCTCGTGCACGAACTCGCCCTTCGAATTGTCGAAGTGAATCCTCTCGATGACGAGCCCCTTGATCCCCTCGAAGACCTTGGGAACCATCGTGCCCGCCATGCCGTTCGAAGCGTCGATCGCGATGCGCAGCGTGCGCTCGCCCGAGACGACGCGCGGATCGATGAAGGCGCGGAGATGATCGCGGTACGCACTCCAGAGATCGCGCGTCTCCTCGCGTCCGCCGAGCGGCTTCGCCTTCTCGCGCTCGGTGAGCGCCGCCAGCCGTTGGATCTCCGCCAGGCCGGTGTCCTGCCCGACAGGCTTCGCATGCCGCTTCGAGATCTTGAAGCCGTTGTAGTTTGCCGGGTTGTGCGACGCGGTCACCTGCACGCCGCCCGCGCAACCGAGGTGGTTGATCGCGAAGTAGACGAACGGCGTATCCACGAGCCCGACGTCGATCACGCTCGCGCCGGCGTCGCGCATGCCTTGCTTCAGTTCCCGCGCGAGCGACGGCGAACTCTTGCGCATGTCGCGCCCGACGCAGATCGTCCGCGACATCGGGTCGATGGCGCCTGCGTCGGCGGCATCCTTCAAGAGGTACTGGGCGGTCGCGTAGCCGATCTGCCAGGCGATCTCCTCATCGAGAGGCTTCGGGTAGGTGGCGCGGACGTCGTATGCCTTGAAGACTTTGGCGAGCATGGATGGGTTTCTATCGGACATTGAGGCGGTTGTGCGCTCAAAACCGGGGTTTCGACATGATTCGCGTTCCGACGGCAGCCGCCGCTTCACCCCTCCTCTTCCGCAGCCGAAATCTGTACACTCTTCGATTCTCCCGGCGTCGTGCCGGGGCCCCCCGCCCGACGAGCGTTCGTCGGCGGGTACGGGCGGCGATCGTGGCAGCGCCGCTCTTCATTTAGACGCGTTCGGGAACCACCCGACGCACCCCACAAGCGCCCTTTGGACGGGCGGGCCGCCACCCCGCTGCGTCGGTGTCGCTGGAGACCAACCATGGCTTCTCTTGTTCAGGAACTCATTGAGGCAGGCATTCACTTCGGTCAGCGTCGCAGCAACTGGAACCCGAAGATGGCGCCGTACATCCACGGCGTCCGCAACCAGATCCACATCGTGGATGTGCGCGAGTCGATCAAGGGCCTCCTCCTCGCGAAGCGCTTCATCGAGAAGACCATCGGCGACGGCAAGGACGTCTGCTTCGTCGGCACCAAGCGTCAGGCGCGCGGCGCCATCGAGCACTACGCGGCCGATGCCGGCATGCCGTACGTCACCGAGCGTTGGCTCGGCGGAACGCTGACGAACTTCCGCACCATCCGCGAGCGCCTCAAGCGCCTTGACGAACTCGACCGCCTCGTCGAGAGCGGCGACATGAAGAACTACTCGAAGAAGATGGAATCGCAGCTGATGCGCGAGCGCAAGAAGATCCAGCGCAACCTCGGCGGCGTCCGTCTGATGACCAAACTTCCGGGCGCACTGGTGGTCGTCGATACGAACCGCGAGAAGAACGCGCTTCTCGAGGCGCGTTCGCTGGGCATCCCGACGGTCTGCCTCGTCGACACCGACGGCGACCCCGATCTCGTGAACATCCCGATCCCGGGCAACGACGACTCGATGCGCACCATCGACATCGTCGTGCGCGAGCTCTGCGATGCGGTGAAGAAGGGCAAGGAAGGCCGTGCGACGTCTGCGGGCGAGAGCCCAGCGGGCGGAGGTTCGGATTCTGGCCGTGGCGAAGGCCGTGGCGAAGGTCGTGGCGAAGGTCGTGGTGAAGGCGCTGGCGGCCCAGGCCGTCGCCGCTCGTCGCGTGCGAAGTTCCGCGCTGGCGATGACGCGCCGGTCGCGACTACCGAGCCAACCGAAGGCGCCTGAACCGCGCCTCGACCAGTCACCGATCGAACCACCCCCACGACATTGAGCGCCGCCGCGCCCCCGAGCGCGAGCGGCCAGAAAGAGATCATCATGAGCACTGTCAACATCAGCGCGAAGGACGTCATGAAGCTCCGCGATCGCACCGGCCTCGGCATGGGCGATTGCAAGAACGCCCTCGTCGAGACGAAGGGCGACATGGATGCGGCCGAGAAGCTCATCCGCGAGCGCATGAAGGGAAAGATGGACGCCCGCACCGACCGCGCGGCCGGCGAAGGCTGCGTGTCCGTGGCGATCGCAGGCGGCAAGGCCGCGATCGTCGAGATCCGTTCAGAGACCGACTTCACCGCCCGCAACGAGGAGTTCCGCACGATGGCGGCGGACGTCGCCAAGATGGCGCTTGGTCACGCAGCCGGAAAGGTGACCGCCGACAAGGCGATCATCGACCGCGTCGACGTGGTGCGCCTCAAGACCGGCGAGAACATCTCCTTCTCGCGCGGCGAGGTTCTCTCGGGCGGCTCGTTCGCGAGCTACGTCCACCACGACGGCAAGCTCGGCGTCATCCTCCAGTACGAGGTCGAGAGTGGTGGCGGCGATCTGCCGGCCGACATCGGCACGGGCATCTGCCAGCACATTGCCGCGGTCGTCCCGACGCCGGCGGCAATCGACGCTTCCGGCCTTGACCAGGCGGTCGTCGCCGCGAAGCGCGCCGAAGCGGTCGCCGAGGCGCAGGCCTCCGGCAAGCCGGCCCAGATCGCCGAGAAGATGGCGGAAGGCAAGCTTCGCAAGTTCTTCGAGGAGGTCACCCTCCTCGGCCAGCCCTATGTCCGCGACGACAAGATGCAGGTCGGCCAGGTTCTGCCGAAGGGCGTGAAGCTGGTGAAGTTCGTCCGCGTCCGGCTCGGACAGGATTGAGCGTTCGCAGCCGACCCTCGGGGCGCCTTTCGCGCTTCGTCAGGTCGTTGCTCGCCTCTGACATGCACGGCACCCCGAACCGCCCCGCTCTGCGGGGCGGTTCTCTTGTTTGAGCGCCCATCGATCCGGTGGCACGGGCCGAACCCCTGATCGCCCGACTATCCTGAGGCGGCCCGACTCGCGCAATTCATGCGCGTTGGCCGATATCACCCCCATGTCGTTGCGCCTGGCCATGCACCGCGTCCACCGTATCGTCCGCCTCACCCTCTCCCGCGCCGTTGCCCGCGCCTTGCCGCTCCTCGCGCTGCCAATCTTGGCAATGCTTGCGGTGGCGCAGACAGCGCTCGCCGGCGACCTCGCGTCGGACCTTGCAGAGATCGCCCGCAAGTCGGGGCTCGCGCCGCAGCGCCTCGCGTACGCCATCCACGACGTCGGCTCTGGCCAACTTCTCGCTGCGCAGAACGCCGACGTTCCGATGACCCCAGCGTCGAACATGAAGGTGCTCACCTCCGGAGCCGCGCTTGCGGTGCTCGGACCGGACTTCGCCTTCGAGACATCGCTCTACCTCGATCGTGCAAATGGAATCTCGCGCCTCACCCTTGTCGGCGGCGGCGATCCCGCGCTCGACGACCCCGAACTCCGCGACCGCGATCCGCACGGGCTCGAAAAACTCGTGCGCCTCTGGGCGGGCGAACTGACGAAGTCCGGTGTCACCTCTGTCGAAGAGATCGTGGTGGACGCACGGATCTTCGACGACGAGTTCTACCATCCGTCGTGGCCGAAGGAGCAGTATCCGAACGCCTACTGCGCCGAGGTGTGGGGACTGAACATCGCGCGCAACGTCGTGGGGATCACGCCGGTGCCGCAGCCGAACGGAAAGCCAAGCGTGGTGATGACGCCGGGCTTCGACATTCCGGTGACGCGCAACACCGCCACGTCACGCGCGAAGGACAAGTTCACCTTCTCGGCGTCGCGGGCCTTTGGCTCGAACGCGCTCACGCTCCGCGGCAACGCAAGCCGCCGCCCGGATGCGCCGCTTGGCCTCACGGTGCACAACACCCCTGTCCTCGCCGCTGACTTGCTGCGCCGCGAGTTCGCGCGCCACGGCGTCACCATCGCCAACGCACGCGTGGCGACCGAGTCCGACCCGCGCGCCAAGGGCACCGTCGTACCGCCGATCCACGCGACGCCCATCGCAACCGTCCTCGAGCGGGCGAACACCGACAGCGAGAACCTCTACGCGGAGGCCCTCTTGAAGCGCCTTGGCGCCGCCCTCGCGAATGCGTCCGCAGCGGCAGAGGCGCGCCTTCCCGGCCCAGGGTTCACGGCGGGAAGCTGGCCAACTGGCCGCGCAGCACTTCGCCAGTCGTTGGCGGAGGTGCTCGGCGCCGAATCGCTCTCCGCGTGGACGATCGACGACGGAAGCGGGCTCTCGCAGGAGAACCGCGTCACCGCTGCAGGGCTGACCCGCTGGCTCGCCTCGTTCGCACGAGACTCGCGCCTTGCTCCGATGTACTTCGGAAGTTTCGCCATCGCGGGCAAAACCGGGACCGTGCGCAAGCGTTTCGATGATCTCGAGCGCAGTTCGGTCGAAGTGCGCTGCAAGACCGGCTACATCCGCGGCGTGAGCTGCCTCTCGGGCGTCGCCATCGCGCCCGACGGGCGCGCCATCGCCTTCAGCATCCTCGGGAACAACCTCGCGCAGGGCGACCAGATCTCACGCGCGAAGGGCGTACAGGAGGCGATCGTGCGCCGCATCGTGACGGAACTGGTTCCCGTGGCGCCGGCCCGTGCCGTCGATGCGCGCGAACCCCGCGGCGGAAGCTGATCGCGCCGCAACCCACCTTGAGGTCGACGCATGAGCCGAGAGAGCGACACTCCCCCTTCCGCGTCCGGCGCCTCCGAGCACGGAATCGACCTCCTGTTCATGCTGCGCGCCGTGCGCAAGGCCATGTCGGCCACGCGAATCGTTCAGTCGGCACCGAGCCTTGATCGACTTGCGAAGGATGATCGCTCGCCCGTGACGGTCGCCGACTGGGCGAGCCAGGCCGTCATCGCCCTCGAACTCGCGCCGGTCCTGAAGGACATTCCGCTTGTCGGAGAAGAGAGCGCGGAGGCGCTCCGACAGCCCGAGAGCGCCGCGCTCCTTGCACAAGTGGTCGACGCCGTGGCGCGGGCGCTCGGCAGGCCCGTGAAGCGAAGCGAGTGCCTTGCCGCGATCGATCGCGGACGAGGCGAACCGAATGCGACCGCGTTCTTCACGCTCGACCCCGTCGATGGCACGAAGGGCTTCTTGCGCCGGCAGCAATACGCCATCTCGCTTGCGCTGATCGAGAAGGGCGCGCCCACCTATGGCGTCCTCGGATGCCCGAACCTCCCCGCCGTAGACTCGGGATTCGACCGACCCGATCCCGTGGGATCGCTCGCGTTTGCAATCAAGGATGGCGGCGCGTGGCTTGAGCGCGATCACGGCGAACCAAGGCAACTCCATATGCGCGAATGGCACGCTGGGATGCCCGTGCGGGCGTGCGAGTCGGTCGAGGCCGAGCATTCGAAACTCGATCTCTCGGCGCAACTTCTTGCATCGATCGGGGCGTCCGGCACCTCGGCGCGGCTCGATAGCCAATGCAAGTACGCCGTCGTCGCCCGCGGCGGCGCGGACATCTACCTGCGCCTCCCAGTGAAGGCCGACTATCGCGAGAAGATCTGGGATCACGCGGCGGGCGCCCTGATTGCGGCGGAGGCCGGCGCGAAGGTGACCGACGTCGACGGCTTCCCGCTTGACTTCGGCCGTGGCCGCGAACTGACGGCGAACAAGGGCGTGTTCGCGGGGCACCCCGCGATCGTCGACCGCCTGGTTGCCGCCTACTCGCGGCGGCGGGAGTGATGCTGCGGTCGCGAGAGTGTTGCGGCGGTCGCGGCTGCGGCCGCTCCCTCTGGTGCTGATCGCGCCAAAGGCGGCTGCCGCAAGCAGCCGCCGCGAGAGTGTTGCGGCGGTCGCGGCTGCGGCCGCTCCCTCTGGTGCTGATCGCGCCAAAGGCGGCTGCCGCAAGCAGCCGCCGCTCCTAATTCGGGCACTTCTGGAAGTAGAGGATCCGGGGCTGATCGGACGGACTGTTGACCTGGCTCCGATCGACGCCCATCACGTATCGCGAGTCATCGACGATGAACTCGGGGTTCGTGCCGTCCCAGACGCCGGTCACCGGGTTCTGCCGAACCTGGCGGACGCGGAGGTAGACGGTGAACACGTCGCTGCGCGTCGTCACGAGGTTCGAGATCCCCTTGAAGAGCAGGTTGAGATCCTCAGCGTCGCCAAGCGGCTCATCCTGCAACTTGAACGGCACGTTCTGCAGTGCGGGCGGCGTAACGGCCAGGAAGATGTCCTCCGGCAGCTGGCGCGGTCGGCCGACCGTGCGATCGGTTCCCCACGCATAGCCGCGGTCATACTCGTTGAAATCGCCGTCGAGATTGTTGTAGGGATCGAGCCCGAGCCACTGCACGCTGTACGAGGCGGCAAGATGCGGAGCAACGATGGACGGATCCGGAGTTCGTCGCAGAAGCATGAGTTCGCCGAGCGAGGCGAACCCCTGCTCTGCGCGCATGCCTTCGAAGAACCGAGTCTCGTCGGGCTCGCCGAAGCGTCCGCGCTGGACGTAGGTCGGCGGAGTCGGAATTGGCGCCGGCGCGCCGAAGAGCGACAGATCGCGATAGGCTCGGATCATGTCGACGAGGTGCGAATAGGGCGATGTCGGCAACGTCGGGTCGGCGTTCTTCGGGGTGCGCGTCATCATCGGCAGCGCCTGCATCACCTCAGGCAGCGCCGTGTTGATGTTGACGAGACCCGGCGTCATCCGGCCGGAGAACGAGTTCGCCAGACGGAACTGGCGCTCTTCCGCACGAATGAGATCGAAGTTCGAGCCCGGCGCAGCGGTGAGCTCGAGCAGGCTGTTCGCGTTGCGGTCGAACGTGTTGCGTCCGGGGCCATCGATGGTCAGCCCATCGAGGATCGAGATGCCCAGCGGCAGCGCCGGTCGCCACGGGCGGTAGCCGCGGACCGGATCGAGCGTGCCCGGCGTTGCGCCTGGCTCGAAGCGGCGCCCAAACACCGGCGCGTTCACACCGCCAAGTTGCAAGCGATTCAGATACACACCGGTGCCGGGGTAGAACTCGCTGTCCTCGTCGTCGTCGACGAGGATCTCGGAGAACGTACGCACGGTGTCCGGCGTCGCCCAGTTCTCGAAGACGTGACCCCAGACGAAGACGTCGAGGACCTCGCCGATCTGATCGAAGTCGGAGTCGCGCTGGTTCACCTGGAAGGGAATCGCGAGCGAATCGAGCTCTGCGAACTCGACCCACTCCGACTGCGCGGGGTTGGTCGGCTCGCCCGTGATGGCGCCCACGCCCTTGCCGCCGATCTGCCAGACGTAGTCCGTGCCTGCAAACTCGGTCACGCCGGTCTGCGCCTCGGGGTACGGATCCATCTGGTTCGGCAGGAACGGGATCGGCGCACCGCCCGGAGTCACCTCATAGACGACCTCGACCGGCGCGCCCGCCGGCGCGCTTGACGGCCAGGCCACGATGTTCGAGAAGAACACCGGCTTCGAGCGCAGGAGGCGCTCGCCGAAGACATCGAAGCAGTTAAACCGCGGCCAACGCGCCGCGGTCGGGCTGACCGTGGTGACGTTGGTGTCGGGGTCGGTGCCGCTCTTGAACATCTCACCTGTGTAGGGCGCGTCGCCGTTCGTGCCGCGAACGCCCTTGAGGCCGCGCGTCACCAGCGCAGGACGCGTCGCGACGCTGAACACATAGCGCGGCGAGAGCTCCTCGGCAGAGATCCGCGGATCGCCCGCCTGCGCGTTGCCAGTCCACGTGCTGACGTCGAGCGCCCAGATGCGGCTCGAGCGAACCCAGGTCATGAAGAAGTCGTTGTCCTCGAGCCGAATGCAGTCGACCGACTTGCGGCTTGCCGAGTACTGGTAGTTGCGCGGCGGCGGCGAAAGCTGAGGGTCCTCGAAGAGGCGCTTCATCGGCTCGATGAAGTCGACCCGACGACCGCTGACCTTGTTCTCGAAGCGATCGACGACGACGGTCTTGGGCGTACCCGGAACACCCGCCGGCGGCGGGATCACGCGGAGAAGGCTCACCGACTCGGTGGCGTTCCGGTAGCGCGTGTTCGGGGCCAACGCACCGCCACCACCAGCCTGCGGAGAATCGACGTCGTTCACGTCCCATGCCGTGGTGGCGTCGAAGACAAGCGTGCGATCGAGCGGATCAGCGTCCGGCAGCGCGCCACGCGAATCGTAGAGGTTCGCATACTCGATCAGACCATCACCATCGATGTCCGTGGCCTGAAGCGTCCCACCCGCCATCTCACCCGACTCGAGATCGAAGAAGTCGAGCACGCGCGCGCGGAACTGCGTGGCGGGAAGCGTTCCCACCGCGCCGTTCGAGGCCGCGTACACGATGGCCGTCGACGGACGACCCAAGGTCGCAGGCGGAAGAACCGGGTTCAATCCGTACGGTCCACCAGGGACGAGGAACGAGAACTTCTTGCCGAACCACTCGAGTTGGAACGAGGCGAGCGGAAGCGGCGTGTCGTAGGGATTCGCGATCTGGACGGCGATGACCGCCGTCGGCTTGCTCGAGCTGTCGACGAAGCGGCTGCCGCCGGCCGTCGCAACGTCGGGGATCTCGAACGGATTCGAGATCTCGGATGCGAGGCCACCGGCGTTCACCCACTCGCTCGCATTCATCTGGCTCGCCGGATACACGAGGCCGAAGAAGACCTCCATGATGTACGGCTGCTTCTCCATGCCGAGGTAGAAGCGATCCTGATCGGTGGGATCCGGAACGGCATCGGTCTGGGGCGGGAAGTACCCGCTCGGATCGACCGTCGGCTGGTTCGGGTAGAGCGGGTGATCGAACGCGGCGCCGCCCGCTCCGAGCGTCACCGGCTCGTCGGTCGCGCAATCGAGGTTCGCCACGTAGCTCGCGATCAACGAGAGCGAGCGGTTGTAGTCGCCCTCGCGCGTGCCGAAGTAGCTCTCCCAGCTCTCGAAGTTCTGCGGGTCGATGGCGCTCGCCGGTTGACCGATCCTGCGCGCGAGCGCGTTCTCGAACAGGCGCTGGAGGTCGCGGCGCCACTGCAGCGCGGCGAACGGGTTTCGCGTCAGACGTTCGGTGACGCCGTCATCTTCGACGAACATCGGCTCGCGCAGGTCGACCTTGAACTTCTGCCGCTCGTACTCCTCGCGATTCTCGGTCTGGAACGCCGCGTAGGCCGGGTCGCTCGTCGCAGGAACGGCGCCACGAGGATCCATGTAGTTGAAGGTCTCGTCGTAGTACGGCGTGGTCCAGAGCCACGGCGGCGTGCTCTCGTTTCGCGCGCCGTTGAAGAGCGTGAGCTTGCGGCGGTTGTCGACGAGCAGCTGACGCGCGTCGAGCTGGTCGAGCGACTCGCTCGCCTCCTCGCGCATCGGCGACGCGCGGAGGAACTGGAAGTCGTTGGCGGTATCGCCTTGAAGCACCGGGCTGTAGAGGCTGACGGCCTGCTCGAAGCGCGAGAGCGTGAATGGCAGGTTGTTGCCGTGGTACGCGCGCAGTTCGAACTCGTCGGACGTGTCGAACGGCGTGAGGCCGAAGAGCGGACGCTCGGGGTCGAGGCCGACCATCTTGAAGTAGGCCAGTCGCTCCTTCGGGCTCTCGAAGAGGCCGCGCAGCTGGGCCGGCAGCGTGTCGTCGGTCAGATCGAATCCAAGCGAGGGGACGCCGCCATCTGCGCCACCGGAAGGGCCGCGCATGCCGATCGCCATGAGGAACGACGAGGGCTCGTTCACCCAGTTTCCGCCGCCGTTGATGGTGTCGCCGAAGCGATCGCGGTTGAAGCGAGGCACTCCGGACGGGAAAATCAGCTGCGGCGTGCCGGTCCAGTAGGTCGGGAGCGGGAACCCGCCGGTTTCATCGGTCGAGGGCTGGTTCACAGGGCCGTCGAAGAAGCCGACGGTGTTTCCCTGCCCGTAGAACGGCGGATACTCGGCGCGGCTCGTCACCAGCGCGAGGTCCGCTGGCGTCTGACCGATCGTGCCAGGCAGCGCCGTGGCAAGCCCGAGCGCCGGATCCGCGTCGTAGCCAAAGCTGAACTTGGTGGCGACGTTCGCGTTGAGAAGCGCGGAGTTGTCGACGATCGACACGGCGACCAGCGTGCGCACCGCACGGTCTGTGTTCACCGGACCAGTGAACCAGAAGCTGTCCGTGAAGCCGTCTCCGTCGGCGTCGGCGAACGTGCTGGTCACCGTGTGGCGCGGCGTGCCGACGCGGAACTCATCGGCGAGCGTGCCGAGTTCTTTCAGCCGGAAGAAGTTCGGCAGGACGCGGGTCGGGTCGCGGAAGTTGGTGAGGTAGGTCTGCCCCGCGTTGAACGGCGCGAACCACTGGTTGCGCTTGCCGATGAAGTCGTTGTTGAAGGTGTTGACGCTCGACGTGCTCGAGAGATTAATCGCCGGGTACGACGGGAACACGTTCGGAAGCCACTGCTCGTAGGGAATCGCGACTGCGAACGAACGCGTCGCATCCGCCTCGTTCATGTTGTCGAGCGTGTTTGGAACGATGTTCGTGATGTCGGCCACCACGCGCCACGCGTTGTTCGCGTGCGGGAGCCACGAGAGGTGCTGCCAGTGCGAGAACGTGAAGACGTCCTGGAGGCCGTCGCCACTCTGGTCGATGCCGACGCGGACCGGCTCGGTCGAACGGAGCCAGCGCGTGTCGCCGGTGCCGGGGTTTCCGTACGGGTTGCTATCAGGAATCAGCGTCGTTCCATCGACGAGGGTCGTGACGCCGGCGGGCGCGCCCGGACCGGCTGGCCATGCGACGACGCCGGCGAACTGGTCGGGCCAGTTGGTCCACGGCTTCGTCTCGTAGGGCGCGAAGTTGTAGCCAAAGTCGGGAATGCCGTCGCCTGGCAGCACGTTGTCAGGGTCTGTGGTCAGCGACAGGAAGTCGCGGTCGACCGCATAGCGCTGCGCATCGAGAAACGGCGAAAGGCGCGGCCATGACGAACTGGCGACGACGATGGGCCGAAGCTCGGGATCGGCCGGCGGGAGTCCGCTGACCGCAGGGATGTAGACTTTCCTGAAGGGGTCGCTCAGGTCGGGTGCGCCGGTTGGGCCGAGGGTCGCGTTGAAGAATCCGTCGAGCGGACGCACGAAGAGCGAGTCGGAGATCTCCTGCGCCACGTTGGTCGCGATCGACTCCGCACGAGAGTCACGGCCCGCAGACGAGAGCTGCGCCGCGGAAATCTGCCGCACGGCGCGGGTCCGGCCCACGAATGCCGTAGCGATGATCACGAGAAGCACGAGGATCGCCGTGACAAGTACGATCGTGTTTCCACGAAGCGTGCGACGGGCGGCTGTGCGCTGGTGTGACGGTCGGTGCATGGCTGATCTCCTGACGCGCGGTACAACCCGCGCTGTCGAATCGACGGGCTATCGCTTCGGCAACTCGACGATGAACTGATACTCGCGTCCACCCTCGATGCGGCCGAGGGTGTCGTGCAGGCGGAGCGTGATGCGAAGTGCGCTTGGAAGCGGCGTGTACGGACCGCGATAGGGCTCGCTCGGCAAGGTCACGCCGGGGTCGTCCTGATTCAGGCCGAACACCGCTTGGTAGACGCGCTTCGAATCCTGCGTAGTCGACGTCCTCCAGATGACGTCGCCGGTGGCCGGATTGCGCGGGCCTTCGACAGCGCAGTAGACGTGGTCGGCGGCGTTGTCTGCGTTGGCGAGCGGGCGGCCGATGCCACCCCAGCTGGTGGTGGTGAAATCGTTGACGATCGGGAAGATCCGAGCGCTCGAGGCTGGCGCCACGTTGCTGCCGGTGAGTCCATCGTCGAGTCCGAACCACGGCCGCGCGGCGCCGGGGCGCACGTACATGCCGATCTGCTCGTCGCCCGTGAGCGCCACGCCACCGGTCAGCGTCAGATTGCGACCGACGCCGTCATTCCACGTCCACTCGATCTTGAAGTTCGAGCAGTTCGCGGCAAGAACTGGCGCGGCGAGCATCTGCTCGGAGCGCGAGGGCCCGAGCGCAGCCTTCTCGACGCGCGGATAGCCGACGAAGTGATTCGTGACCGGGTTCGACGCATCGGCGGGGTTCTGCTGCGTTGCGCGGATCGCCCACGGCGACAGCGTCTGCAGCATGCGCAGGCGGGTCGACGGGCGGCTGAGAATATCGGCAGGCGGACGAATGTACGGAAGCACTTCCACGCCGCCGGCGTTGTTGTACTGATAGGCGGTCTGCGAGAAGAGGTCGTCCATCTGCCACTTGCAGATGTCGACGCGCGAGGAGGTCCAGAGTGAGTCGAATCCGCCGACGGTACTTCCCACGATCGTGAGCGGCGCGGGGAACACATTCAGTCCGCCCGCGCGGGTGAAGAGCGTCTGCGTTGCGTTGACGGTGCCGCCGTCGGCGAACGAGCGCGAACCGAAGCCGTCGGAGCCCATGAGCGTGGCGATGCGCGCAAGCGGCCACTGGCTCGGCTTCGCGGCGCTCACGCGCGGCTGCGCGCCTGGCTGCGGCGTGCCGTCGGTCCAGAGTTGGGTCTCGACGGCTCCGCCCTTCCACGGGACGAGCGGCGCGTTGGAACCGCCGTAGCTCAGTGCGCCGTAACCTTCGCCCAGCGTCGGCGTCTGCACGCCGTGCCCGTAGTAGATGCGCGCGACCGCCGACTGGGGCAACCAGCGGCTTGCGACGTTCGCGCTGAGCGGCTGCAGCTGGTCGTAGCCTGTGAACTGCTGGGTGGTGCGCACGCCGCGCGTGAAGAAGGCGATCTGATCAGCGCGGATCTCGACGGCGCCAAGAGCCGGATCGAGGGTCTGCGGGGCGCCAAAGCGGTTCACCTCGACCTGCTGGAGAACGAGGAATCCGTTCTCGGGAAGGTTCGCGAAGTCGGCGCGGATCTGCTGCTCGATGGCGGCTGCTGTCTGCAGGAGATCGGCGTTCGCCTCTGCGACGGCAGACACCTTCGACGCAGCGCCGAAGATCTGCGCGACAGCGACGACGACGACGACGAGCACTCCAACCGCGATCAGGAGTTCGGTGAGCGTGAACGCTGCAGCGCTGCGAACCGAGCGCGAGAGACGCGAGATGGGACGGAGGGAGATGGACTGGAAGGCTCGCATCAGAGTTCCTCCACCGCTGCGTAGACCGGCGTCAGGATGTTGCCGCGCGAGTCGCGCTGCGGCACGTACCAGATGCCTTGGATGAAGGCGTTGGGGCCGAGGATGACCCTCGTCGGCACCGTGGGATCCGGTGGGTCGGTCACGTACTCCAACTGCGGTGCAACGCTGTTTGCGGGCGATGCGGGAAGGATTGGGATCGGCCGCAGCAGACGCACCGGTCCTTGCCCGCTGTCGGTTGAACTGGCCGTTCCCGCGCGGGTTCGCCCTTGCAGCACCTTGTGCACCGTTCCGTGATTGTCGATCCACCACGAGTTCGGAAGCTGCCAGTCGTCCCAGATGAGTTCAGGTGCGAAGGGCGTGCCGCGGTGCGTGCCAGAGATCTGGTCAGTCGGCGGCGGCGAGCCGGTTGGCACCGTATACCCGTTCAAAGCGGTCATCGTGGAAGGTGGTCCGACCGTGCCAGCACGATACGGCCACGCTTGATTCGAAACCGTCGGCGTCCCATCGGGGAACGGCGCAGCGGTCCCAAACACCGGAGCGAGATAGAGCGCAGGAATGGGAGGAGTCGAGGCGGTCGCGAAGAATGAACCGGTCGGCGCTGCGGGCGTGCCGGTCAACTGCGCGTTCGAGAGCGCTCGAACCCGGAAGTCCGCGGGCTCTCCGCCCGGCGCCGACACTCGGTAGACGAACACGGCCACCTGCACCTTGCCGCCGTACCGACGGAACATGACGTCCCAGTAGTAGGACGGACGGCCTGTGACGCTGGCACCCTGCGGGAACGAACGCTCGGCCTGCGTGAACGTGATGTTGGGCTCCGAGAGCGCCTGCACGTTCAGGTTGTTGAAGGGAGCACTCGAGACGACGGATGGATCGTTGAGGACGAGATCGAAGAGCGGATACTTCTGCCGGTTGTAGGGAACTCCGAAGAGCGCGATGGGCGTGCCGGCCGTGGGAATGCCGTTTGGCATCTCGGTCGCCCACAGGCCGGCCGGCGTGAAGCGGCTTCCGATGTTGAACGGGCCCTGCTGCCGGGTGTAGTCGGCCGAGAAGACATCGATCGTTCCAAGGATCGGATCGGGACTGGTCGCCGAGCCCGGCCGTGTGTAGAACGCCGGACGCATCCAGCCCCAGTCGCCCGACGGCAACGGCAGCCAACTCGGCGCACCCACGGGCTGAATCGAACCAGCCGGACCTTCTCCGGGAATGAAACTTGGCTGCGCGCCGAAGTCGTCAAAGTCGCCAAAGTCGCTCTGCGAGAGCTTCGAGCGCAACGTGGCGAACGCGTTCTTCGCGACAAGCGGTCCGATGGTGTCGTCCGCGGCCTGACGCTGCAGCGTGATTCCGGCCGGGAAGAGCGCCGCGATCGAGATCACGCCGATACCCAGAATGAACACAGCGAGCAGCATCTCGACAAGCGAGAAGCCGCGACGCGCGGAGCGCAGCGCCTGCGCCGACGAACCCGGAGCATCGATGCCAGGGCGAGCAGACATCAGCGAACCTTCCTCTCTGGAATCCCACTGAATCGATTGAAGGTGATCCGGTCGCCGAACTGGCGGATGTAGCCGCTCGGGCCGTTGAGCTCATCAAACATGTTGTCCTCAGAGGACCAGTCCAATCCCTTCAGCTCGCGCGCAGCCTTGTCGTCGTAGACGACGAGGAACGGGACGAGGAGGATGTTGTTCTCGTCGTTGGGATGATCCTGAAACCAGAACTTCTGATAGTTCGAGGAGAGGTTGGCGCAGGTCCCCTGCGTCGCGTCCTGCTCCTCCGTCGGATCGTCGTTCGGGTTGTTGGGGTCGTTTGGCGTCGCGAGCGCCGCGTCGTTGTTCCAGTCGACGAACATCATCGCGTCGAGCAGCGTCGCCCCGGGGGGACGGGTGAGGAACTCGCCGTTTGGCCCGAAGAGCACCGCGATCTGGCGGTTGAAGTTCGCGGCCTCGGCGCAGTTCTCCATCTGCGGGAGTTCGGCCTGGGTGACGAGGAAACTGCCGCTCGGATCGACTGCGACACCGGGCGCTGGGTTCTGGTACATCGGACCAGCAACCTTGATCCCCTCGGGAAGGACGATGGCCGGCACGTTCGCAACGGGCCTGTACGGATGCTTGTAGCCGATGATGTCGACGTTGTTGTCAGCGAAGTACGGAAACTGCGCGCCGGTCCAGCGCACCACGACCATCTCGACGCGCTGGGGAACGTTCTTCTTGGTGGAATCCCACACCGGACGGAACACAAGCGCCGTCGGCAGCGAGTCGCGGATCGCGGCCGCGCGCGCGACGCCGAGCGCGTTGGTAACGGCGTTGGTGCCGCCCGCGAGGCGCGAACTGTTCGTGAGCCGTCGCGCGCCGAGCGTGGTCAGCGCCGCGAGGATCGCGATCACGCCGATCACGACGAGAAGCTCGATGATGGTGAACGCGCGCGTGCGCGCGGCCAGCGGACGCTGGGCGGCGCGTTGCGGGAATTCGATCGGATGGTCGCGTTCGCAGGACATTGGCTTCCTCACGGTTCACGAGCCTCGCAGGGCGAGGCTCACGGATCGATGATGGGCTCGTAGCTGTAGATGTTGTCGGAACTCGGTCGCGCAACGCCCGAGACTGGCGCGTCGTTGAAGCGCGTGTCGTTGCCTGCGGAGACCCACAGAATCCGGCGGTCCTTGCAGCGGATCTTCACCATGCCGCCCTGGTTCGCCGGCGCGGCCTCGCTGTCGCAGCGCACGGTGCCGTCCGCGTCGACCACGTTCGGATTGGCCGCCGCGAGCTCGGCCTGGGTGGCCTCGCGCCCCGGGAACACGGCGATGATCGGCGTGTCCCAGCTGTCGACGCAGTGGCGAAGCAGGCTGTTCGAACTGCTAGTACCACCGAGCTTGATGTTCCGGAGAACGCTGTCGGGAAGCCGCTGGATGATGGGAGCGGACGCCTGCGACTGGGTCAGGATCCAGAGCAGCGTCGCCGTACGGCGAAACGGCAGCGTGGAGTACGCCGGAAGGCCGTGACCTGCCTGCGGAGGACCGGGGGGGATCGACGAGTAGGGTTGTTGAAGTGCAGGCG
>Ga0209985_10001910_pt1 | contig 19541 bp, 17 predicted proteins | sample NOAtaG_FD_187305 | JGI IMG/M metagenome (GOLD analysis project Ga0209985, IMG submission 187305) | Freshwater lake microbial communities from Lake Erie, under a cyanobacterial bloom - NOAA_Erie_Diel6S_1000h metaG (SPAdes) (version 2) | ecosystem: Environmental > Aquatic > Freshwater > Lake ...
GTCGACGGCGAGCGCATCCGCCCGGTGTACATCACCCCCGTGGCCTCGGTGATCCCGAAGAACGATGTGCTCATCGCCACTGGCGGCCCGCAGACCATCACCGTGGAGGTGGAAGCGCTCACCGATAGCCTCACCGGTCAACTGAACGTGACGCTGCCCGAGGGCTGGGCCACCACGAAAGACCTGAAGCTGGTCAACATCGCCAAACGCAATGAGCGACAGTCCTTCACCTATCAACTCATTCCAGGCACCAATGCGAAAGCGGGTGCCGTGAAGTTCGAGTTCGTCGGTCCGAAGGGCAAAGCCGACCGCACGCTGCACGAGATCGACCATCCGCACATCATGCCGCAGGTGTACTACACGCCCGCCGAGGTGAAGCTGGTGCCACTGGACGTAAAGACCAGCGCCCAGCGCGTGGGCTACGTGAAGGGCGCAGGCGATGAGGTGCCGCAGGCCCTGGAGCAGCTTGGTGTGGTCGTGGAGTTCATCGAGCCCTCCGCCGCGAAGCTTGAAGAGCTGAAGAAGTACGACGCCATCGTCACCGGCATCCGCGCGTACAACGCCACCAAGGGCATGAAGGAGCTGCACCCGTTGCTGCTGCAATACGTGGCCGAAGGCGGTACGCTGATCGTGCAGTACAATACCACGCCGCGCTTCGCCGTCTCCGGTGTGGAGGACTTCCAGATCGACCCCAGCACGCTCGGCCCCCACCCCTTCAAGATCACCCGCGACCGCGTGACCGTGGAAGAGGCGCCACCCACCTTCCTGGACCCGAAGCACCCGCTGCTCACCACGCCGAACGTGATTACCGCGAAGGACTTCGAAGGCTGGGTGCAGGAACGCGGCCTCTACTTCGCTGGCGACCTCGGCGACAAGTACACGCCGCTCATCGCGTGGAACGACCCCGGCGAACAAGCGCTTACCGGCGGCCTCATTACTTGCGACCATGGCCAAGGACGCTTCATCTACACGGGCATCAGCTTCTTCCGGCAGTTGCCGGCGGGAGTGCCGGGTGCATATCGGCTGTTCGCGAACTTGATATCGCCGAGAGCATCCAAGTGAATGTTCAATGATAAATGGTCAATTTTCAATGTTCAAGTTGCTTAGATATCGCACATTGAGAATTGACCATTGAATATTGATCATTGAACATTCCTACCATGCACTGGCTCGACTGGCTCATCCTCCTCGGCACCCTCGGCTTCATCGTGGGCTATGGCGTGTGGAAAACGCGTGCCGGCAACACCAGCGCGGACTACCTGCGCGGCGGCGGCGATGAACGCTGGTGGGCGGTGGGGCTCAGCGTGATGGCCACACAGGCGAGCGCGATCACCTTCCTCAGCACACCGGGACAGGGCTACCTCGACGGCCTGGGTTTCGTGCAGTTCTACTTCGGTCTGCCGCTCGCGATCCTGGTGATCAACCGCGTGTTCATCCCGCTCTACTACAAGTGGAACGTGTACACCGCGTACGAATTCATCGGCAAGCGCTTCGATGCGCGCACCCGGTTGCTCACGGCGGGGCTCTTCCTCATCCAACGCGGACTGGCGGCCGGCATCACCATCTACGCGCCCAGCATCATCCTCAGCAAGGTGCTGCACTGGCCGCTCTCGTGGACCTGCGTCTTCATCGGTACGCTGGTGATCATCTACACCACTACGGGCGGCGCCAAGGCCGTGGGCGTGACGCACAAGCAGCAGATGGCCGTAATGTTCGGCGGGCTGTTCGTGGCCTTCGGGCTGGTGGTGTGGTACCTGCGCGAGCACATCGGCTTCGTCGAGAGCCTGCAACTGGCCAGCGCGCTCGGCAAGACCGAGGTGATCAACACCAGCTTCGATCCCGGCAACAAGTACACACTGTGGAGCGGACTGCTCGGCGGCTTCTTCCTGCAGCTGGCCTACTTCGGCACCGACCAGAGCCAGGTGCAACGCTACCTCAGTGGCCAGAACGCCGAACAGGCCAAGCGCGGGCTGTGGATGAACGCCCTGCTGAAGATCCCCATGCAGTTCTTCATCCTGCTCACGGGGGTGTTGGTGTTCGTGTTCTATCTGTTCAATGGCGCGCCGGTGCATTGGAACAGTGGGAATGTGCAAACGATGCGATCAGATGATCAGATGATCGGACGATCAGATGATGGAAATGGCGACCTTTTTCAAGGCACCCGTACCGTCGACCCTCTTCGGGCGCCGAAGCCAGGCGAAGGCGGCCCGGGTCGACCTACCGAACTGCAGGCACAACACGCCACGAACGCCACCACCATCACCACCGCGGCTGAAGCCTGGGTGACCGCCCACCGCGCCGGTGAGCCCACGGACAACCAACCATTGACCACCGCACTGGCCGAGGACCACCGGCTCCGGGAGGCCTACCGCACCGAAGTGAAGGCCGCCCTCCCCGATGCCGAGGCCAACGACAAGGACTACATCTTCATCACCTTCATCATGGACCACATGCCCATTGGGGTGATCGGGCTGCTGCTGGCCATGATCTTCAGCGCGGGCATGAGCAGCACCAGTGCCGAGCTGAGCGCGTTGGCGACCACGAGCGTGGTGGACGTGGTGCGCAAGGAGCGCACGGATGTACAGCAGGTGCTGGCGACCAAGTGGGCCACGGTGCTCTTCGGGCTGTTGGCCCTGGGTTTTGCCGCCATCTTCTCGCTCTTCGAGAACCTGATCCAGGCGGTGAACATCCTGGGCTCATTGTTCTACGGTACCATCCTGGGCATCTTCCTGGTGGCCTTCTTCCTGAAGCGGGTGGGTGGCACGGCGGTGTTCGTGGCGGCGTTGATCACCCAAGCGCTGGTGCTCGTCCACTTCTACCTGGACCAGAACAACGTGTTCGCAGTTGCTGGCAAAGACCCCCTTGAGCTGGCCTTCCTGTGGTACAACCTGCTTTCGCCGGGCATCTTGGTGGGGTTGGCCCTGATCTTCCAGCGCTTGTCCCCAGCTGCACCGAAGCACTGACCCCGACCAAACACCGCTCCGGATCGACGGAGCTCGTCATCGGAGTTCGGACTTCCAACAATGGCGGGGGGATCATCCGGAAGAATGAGGGCACGTAGGTGGGCATCCACTTCGGGAATATTACATTTGTGTTCTCACACTGAAACCTCAACAAAACCCAACCTGATGAAGAAGACCTTACTCTTCGGACTTTTTGCAGGAGTTGCCACCATGGGCATGGCCCAGAAAAACGTGGGCACCGCCCGCTTGCTGGAGCCCCTGCGCAACGATGGCAGCCGCGCCATTGACACGGTGTACATGAGCAGCCTGGACACCGGCAGCCCCGCCATCTATGGCGTGACCGACAATGGTGGTTACATCATGGGTACTAACTCCTACGGTGACAAGGCCAAGGCCCAGCAGTTCCTGCTTGATGGCCCAGCTGGTGCCACCGAGATCCTGTTCTGGTTCGGTGCCAAAAGCGCAGCTTCGGGCAGCCCCACCTCGACCATCAGCTGCAACCTCTATGCGCTGAACGGCCCCGGGGAGACCACCTCCGGCACGAGCAACTTCGCCCCTGGCACCGTTCTGGCCAGCGTGGCTTTGAACATCGCCGATGTGGACACCAGCAGCACCCTGACCTTCACCTCCGCCCTCTTCCCGAACACGGTGTTCGTTGGTACTGAGTTCGCCGCTGGTTTCGATTTCTCGACTTTGGCCAGCAACGATTCCATCGCACTGGTGAGCACCACCGATGGTGAAGTGCAGTTCGGCGAGTTCACTTGGGAAAAGTGGAGCGACGACGATTGGTACACCCTCCCCGCCGCTGGTTGGGGTGGTGGCACCTTCGACGTGGATGCCTTCATCTTCGTGGTGATCGACGACGAGTTCGTGGGTGTTGGCGAGAACGCCTCCATGAACAACAGCCGCCTGAGCTTCCTGAACGGCAACATCAGCAACGGCACCGTGCTCCTGAGCTACGACGTGGTGGAAGCCGGCCGCATGAGCCTGGTGGTACACAACAGCAATGGTCAAGTGGTGGCTGAAGAAGCTTTCGGCGCCCAAGGCGTAGGCAACTACAACTACACCCTCAGCACCGAGGGTTGGGCCGCTGGCAACTACTACGTGACGATCAAGAACAACGGTCGTCCGCTGACCAAGAAGTTGAGCGTGCGCTAAGACGCGGTCCTCAACGCCTCGAAAGGGCCGTTCCGCAAGGAGCGGCCCTTTCGCTTTTCAGGCACCTAACTTTCGGGCATGGCGAACTGGGACCTGAACGGAAAAAGGGCATTGGTGACCGGCGGAACACGTGGCATTGGCGCAGCCACGGTCGAGGAACTGCGGTCCTTGGGTGCCGACGTACTGCTCGTATCACGCAGCACACCCAGCGGGCCGGATGCCATTCGTGCCGATGTGACCGCTGCCACGGACCGCGAACACATTCGACACGCCGTCGCTGAACGGTGGGGCGCTTTGGACCTGCTGGTGAACAATGCCGGCATGAACATCCGCAAACCATGGATGGCACTGGAGGCGGCGGAGCAGGCCCTGGTGATCGGCACCAATTTGCTCGGTCCGGCCGAGCTGCTGCGCGTGTTGCACCCCTTGTTGAAGAAAGGGTCCCACCCTGCCGTGGTGAACGTGGCCAGCGTGGCCGCCTATGTGGATGTGGGAAGCGGTGCGGCCTATGCGATCAGCAAGGCGGCCTTGCTCCAGCTTACCCGCAGCCTCGCTGTTGAATGGGCAGGGGATGGCATCCGGGTGAACGCCGTGGCCCCTTGGTACATCCGCACTCCGCTCACCGAGCCTGTGCTCTCGCAACCTGAACGCATGGAACGGATCTTATCCCGTACACCCATGAAACGCGTGGGTACACCGGACGAGGTCGCTGCGGCCATCGCGTTCCTCTGCATGGACAAGTCCTCGTTCATCACCGGCCATTGCGTGGTGGCCGATGGCGGTTTCCTGGCGCTTGGCATGTGAACCATGATGGGGCGCTGGCACATAAATGTGGCTGCCATGGGCTTCACGCTTTCCATGTTCGCTCAATCTCCCATCCCCGTTCTGCAGCCTACGCTCGGCGATACACCCGACCTCTCCCCAGCTCAGTTCGCCTTGTTCGAGAAGTACGTGAAGGCGATGCAACTGGAGGTTGAACTGACAGCCACGGAACAGGCCTGGTTCGACTCCATGTACTACGCGGTCGGCGAAACGCGCGAAAGTCCGTGCCAGGTGATCGGCATGGAATGCAGTTGGTACTGCGGCGGTGGTCCGGACAGCATTTGGGCCACATCGTCGCTGCCCGCCCAGGGCCAACACCGATACGACCCGGCCAATGCACACGACCTGGACTATTGTACGGCGTGGTGCGAAGGGGTTCCTGGCCCGGGCATCGGACAATCGCTCACCTACCGTTTCAAGCCGGACAGCCCGCGGTTGCATACGATCAAGATCTCCAACGGACTGGTGACCAGCGAAGCAGCCTGGCGCGCGAACAACCGTGTGAAACGAATACTGGTATCCGAGAACGGACTGCCGGTGCTCGAACTCACGCTATCCGATACCATGGACGACCAGACCTTTGAACTGCCCCGCCTTTTCGGTCAGCGTGCCGACGGGCAACCGATGGACCTTTCGTTCACCATCCTGGAAGTGTATCCCGGCGAGCGATTCGATGACACGGTGATCACCGAGATCTGGTTCGACGGCACGGACGTGCATTGAGCGCGTTGTCCTCAAATAAAAAGCCCTCCTTGCGGGAGGGCTTTTCGATCTTCTCAGTGAAGGATCACTTCTTCTGCATCCACTCGTCGATGCGTTCCTTGTTCATCTTCACATAGCTGGCATCCTCCTCCTTGCGGGCCAGTTCCATGCTCTCGTTCGCAGTGGCAATGGCCTCCTTGGTCTTGCCGTTCGCCGCCTGGCAGAGCGCAAGGGTATACAAGGTCCAGTACTTCTTGTCCATGGCCACGGCCTTCTGGGCCCAACCCAACGCTTCAGGCAGCATCACGCCCTTGTCCACGCAATAACGCGCGCAGCGGTGATAGGTGCCCGGCTTGATCTCCGGCTGTGCCATCGCCTCCTTGATGTTGGCCAGGGCCTGCTCGGTGGCATCGGCCTCCAACTTCACCCGCACCAGGGTATTCTCCCAACGCAGCTCCAGGAAGGCCTTGTCGTCCTTCACCTCGGCGAACCCGATGGTGAGGGTCTCGGTCATTTCGCACTTGGCCGGACGTACCTTGAACTGAAGCACATCCTCCTCGGGCTTGCGGTCGCCTTCGCCCCACAGCTCCGTGTTCTTGTTGAGGATCACCACCCAAGCATCCGCGTTGGGAATGGTGAACAGCGAGTACTTTCCAGCTTCCACTTTCTGGCCTTCGAACACGACAGGGCCGTCGAACTCGATGGTGGTATTGAGGTTGGCACCGGTGCGCCACACTTTGCCATAGGCCACCAGATCACCGAATACCTGACGGCCACGGGCGCTGGGGCGTGAATATTCGACCTTGACAGTAGTAAGGCCAACGATCTGCTCCTCCTTGCCGATGGGGCTGGGCTGGGGCAGTTTCTGAGCGGACACAATGCCACCGGCGAACAGGGTGGCGAGCAAAAGCATGTTCTTGATCATGATCGGGAGGTTTGGACTTCCACGAACACCCGAGTGTGACGGATGGTTCGGGGAGGGCCTAAGTTACCCCACGGCCGGTGATCAGGCCACTTTCAGGCTGCTCAGACGCGAACGGTCGAACTTGTCGCGAGCGTAGCTCAACGTAACGCGCAGTTCAGCCGGACGTTCCGGCGAGCCGGGCATCTCGTACATGGCGTCGGTCATGATGGCCTCGCAGATGGAGCGCAGCCCGCGCGCACCGAGCTTGTAGTCGATGGCACGTTCCACGATGAAATCGAGCACCTTTTTGTCGAAGCTCAGTTTCACCTTGTCCATCTCGAAGAGCTTCACATACTGCTTCACCAAGGCGTTCTTCGGTTCGGTGAGGATACGGCGCAGGCTCTCCTTGTCGAGCGGATCGAGGTAGGTGAGCACCGGGAAACGCCCGATGAGCTCGGGGATGAGCCCGTAGCTGCGCAGATCGGTGGGGCTGACGTACTGGAGCAAATGCTCCTCGTTTATCCTGCTGGAGTCCTTGCTGGCACTATAGCCCACGGCACTGCTCTTCACACGGCGGGCAATGATCTTCTGGATACCATCGAACGCACCGCCACAGATGAACAGGATGTTGCGCGTATCCACCTGGATAAGCTTTTGCTCGGGATGCTTGCGACCACCCTGTGGAGGCACGCTCACGGTGGCCCCTTCGAGCAACTTCAACAACGCCTGCTGCACACCCTCACCGCTCACATCACGGGTGATCGAGGGCGTATCGCTCTTGCGGCTGATCTTGTCGATCTCATCGATGAACACAATGCCGCGCTCGGCCTTGCTCACATCGTAATCGGCGGCCTGCAGCAGGCGGCTCAGGATGCTCTCCACGTCCTCCCCAACATAACCGGCCTCGGTAAGCACCGTGGCATCGGCGATCGCGAAAGGCACATTGAGCATACGGGCGATGGTCTTCGCCAACAGCGTCTTGCCACTGCCCGTCTCTCCCACGAGGATGATGTTGCTTTTCTCGATCTCCACGTCGTCCGAAACGGATGCCGGCTTCTGCAACAGGCGCTTGTAGTGGTTGTAAACGGCCACGCTCAGCACCTTCTTGGCATCCTCCTGGCCGATCACGTACTCATCCAGGAAGCGCTTGATGTCGGCGGGGCGCTGGAGAATGAGGCTGCCCTCCATCTCGTTGCGCGTGCGCTGGTTCAGCTCTTCGCTGATGATGTTCTGGGCCTGGGTGATGCAGCTATCGCAGATGTGCCCGGTGATACCGGCGATGAGCACATTGGTGTCCTGCTTGTCGCGGCCACAGAACGAACACTTTATCTCTTTCTTGTCCATGGTTAGGATGCCAGCCCCCATTACGTGCCAAGGGGCAAAAGTGTTGCAAGATAAGGCGAAGGCCGGGGGCTTCCGTCCCCGGCCTTCGCACGATGTCCATCGCTCATCCGCGCGATCGGCGCGGCGAACGGTCAATTACTTATGCTTCACCAACAGTTCGTCGATCATGCCGTAGGCCTTGGCCTCCTCCGCGATCATCCAGTAATCGCGCTCGCTGTCCTTCTCCACCTTGTCGAAGGGCTGGCCGCTGTGGCTGCTGATGATCTCGTAAAGCTCCTTCTTCAGCTTCAGGATCTCGCGCACGGTGATCTCCATGTCCGTGGCCTGACCTTCGGCACCGCCCAATGGCTGGTGGATCATGACGCGGCTATGCTTCAATGCACTGCGCTTGCCCTTGGCGCCGGCACACAGCAGCACGGCCCCCATGCTGGCAGCCATGCCGGTGCAGATGGTGGCCACGTCGCAGTTGATGTACTGCATGGTGTCGTAGATGCCCAGGCCGGCATATACTCCTCCACCGGGGCTGTTCAGGTAGATCTGGATGTCCTTCTTGGCATCCACGCTCTCCAGGAACAGCAATTGCGCCTGGATGATGTTGGCCACCTGGTCGTTGATGCCTGTACCGAGGAAGATGATGCGGTCCATCATCAATCGGCTGAACACGTCCATCTGGGCCACGTTGAGCTGACGTTCCTCGATGATGTAGGGGGTCATCGACGAGGTGATCGCAGCCGACGTATAGCTGTGCAACGTGTTGCTGCTGATGCCGCGATGCTTGACCGCGTACTTGAGGAATTCGTCCTTGGGATACATCAATGGTGCGTTTGAGGCGTGAAGTAACGACGACCCGGTGCTGCTGCTACACCGTTCTGGCCAAGTTTACGAACGCGTCGTAGCTCACTTTGTTCTCCTTGGGGCTGAGCAACGCCTTGAAGTGGGTCATGAGCTTTTGCTCCACGATGCTGTTGCGGATACGGCCCAATTGCTCGCGATCGCCAAGGATGCGGGCCGCGAACTGCTGCAGCTCCTCGCCCTCGGGCGCCGGCATGCCATACTGCATGAACTGGTCGGCGATGTAGCGCTTGGCAAAGGCATCAAGCTCTTCACCCTTGGCCTCCAGACCGAACTGCTCCACAATGCGGTCCTCCAGGAGCTGGCGCTTCAACCCCTCGGAATAGCCCGAATAACCTTCCTCCACCTCGTTGGGCGTAATGGGCTTTTCACTGGTGGCGGCGATCCAGCGCTTCAGGAAGGTGTCCGGCAGTTCCACCGGGGTCTGCTCCTGGAGCTTGCGGATGACGAGCCGCTTGAAGATGCGGTCGCTATCGCGACGGAACATGGCCTCCAGACCTTCCTTCACCTTGGCCCTGAACGCTGCCTCATCGTTCACGGCATCCTTGCCGTAAACCCGGTCGAACAACTGCTGGTCCACCGGCACCTGCACCATCCGCTTGACCTCCACGATGCGGAAGAGGAAGTTTCCTGCCAAGTGATGCACGCGCTCGTGATCGATGCCCAGCATGCGGGCCAGATCATCGTGGTCGCGGGCCACTTTGTGCGGATCCACGGCCACTTCATCGCCTACGGCCTTGCCGGAGAGCGCGGCTCGGGTACCCTCATCGGCAATGAACTCGAGGCTTATGGTGGCGCGGTGCATGATGCCGCCCTCCTTGATGGAGCCATCCGAATTCAGCTCTATCATGTCGCCGAGCAGCATGTCCTTGTCATCGCTAGTGGCGGCGTCCTCCACGCGGCCGAAGCGCCGTTGCATATCGGCCACCTCGCGCTGCACCAGATCATCGTTCACATCCACCACTGGGAATTCCACGCCAAGCTTCTCGTGCAGCTTCACCTCCAGCGTGGGGGCCATACCCAGTTCGTAGCTGAAGCTCAGCTCACCTGGCTCGTCCCAATTATTGGCATCATTGGCCTCGGGCTTGGGCAGCGGCTGACCCAACACGCGGATCGCATTCTCCTGCAGGTAATTCCGCAGGTTCTCGTCGATCAGCCGTTCCACCTCGTTGATGAGCAGCGAGCGCCCCACGCGTTTCTTGATGATGGTCATGGGCACCTGACCTGGGCGGAAGCCAGGTAGAACAGCGTTCTTGCGCTGTTCCTTCAGGGCCTTCTCCACACCAGGAGTGTAGTCCGCAGGGGCCAATTTTACTTTGAGTGTGGCAGTGAGGGTACCGGTCTCTTCGCGTTCGATGTTCATGGTTGATGGGGCGTGTCGCTCGATCGTGATCGACGGAGGGTGATGTATTGATGTGCGTTCGATGCTGTCAACCTGTTCGCCGCAGCCAAGGCTTCAAAAGACCAAGAATCGCCTTTGCAGAAGCTACGGTGAAACGTTGGCCGCCTTCGCCAAGGCTACGGCGAGCCGATGTACGGACGGGGGGACTCGAACCCCCACACCTTGCGGTACCAGATCCTAAGTCTGGCGCGTCTACCAATTCCGCCACGTCCGTGAGAAAAGGGCTGCAAAGATAGCCGTGAGGGGGTGCTGGGAAGAGGTGGTGGTGTGAAAGGAGGATGGTGCGCTGGGCTTGCCTGACACATGCATGGCCATACATATGTCAGGATCGTTCATAAATCTTCGAGAATTCGAGCTAATCCGCTCAGGACCTGATGATTGTACCAGTGCCGCAATCAACGCTTACAACATGATGCACGAGGGAACCAAATGGTGAACATTCCATCGGGATCGCCCCACTGCACCGTCTGAATCATTGAACGGACCAAGGTGTTCCAGGCGATTCACCAGACATGGCCCAGTAGCATAACATATGTATGGCCATACATATGTTAGCCCCCTCGATCAGGCCCCCGATCCACCCCTCCTTAACTTCGCCCTCCGTACCGCCCCCCAGACTAATGAAGCACTTCGACCCCAAGGAACTGAGCATCCCCGAGCTGCACAGCTACCTGGTCGGAGCGATCGGTCCCAGGCCGGTAGCCTTCGCCAGCACCATGGATGCTGAGGGCCGACCCAACCTGAGCCCGTTCAGCTTCTTCAATGTTTTCGGAGCAAATCCACCCTTGCTCATCTTCAGTCCGGCACGACGGGGCAGGGACAATACTACCAAGCACAGCTATCACAACGTGAAGGCGGTGCCCGAGGTCGTGATCAACGTGGTCACCTACGACATGGTCCAACAGACCTCACTGGCAAGCACCGAGTACCCGGATGGCGTCAACGAGTTCTTGAAGGCAGGTTTCACCCCCATTGCTTCGGAAAAGGTGAGGCCCTTCCGGGTGAAGGAGAGCCCCGTGCAGTTTGAATGCCGGGTGCAACAGGTGATCGAAACGGGCACTGGTGGCGGAGCCGGCAATCTGGTCATCTGCGAAGTGGTGATGATCCATGTAGATGAGGCGGTACTGGATGAACGCGGCAAGATCGATCAACGCAAGATCGACCTCGTGGGCCGCATGGGCGGACATTTCTACTGTCGCGCGCATGGTGACGCCCTGTTCGAACTCGCCCAGCCTACTACTCAACTCGGCGTAGGCGTGGACGCTTTGCCACCCGAGGCCCGCAACAGCCGTGTGCTTACAGGGAACGAACTGGGACTATTGGGCGGCATCCTACAGGTACCCGACGAGACCAGTGTGAACGAATACAAGCTCACGGACCTGAGCGACCTCTTCATCCAACATCAGGACACACCGAGCGAGTTGGAAACCGTGCTTCACCGCCACGCACAGGACCTGCTGCGTCAAGGCCTGGTGGAAGAGGCCTGGAAGACCCTGCTCGCCTTCAACGCACGCTAACTACAAGACACATCATGGCATCCGTAAGCATTACTGGCACCATCAAGGTCCTTGGCAAGACCCAGGACGTTTCCGAGAAGTTCCGCAAACGCGAAGTAGTGATCACTGAAGCTGGCGGTCAATATCCCCAGCACATCCCCGTGGAGTTCACCCAGGACGGCTGCGCCTTGCTGGACAGTTTCAAGCAAGGCGAGGAAGTGACCGTAAGCTGCTTTGTGAACGGCCGCGAATGGACGGGACGCGACGGGGTGACCAAGCACTTCCTCAGCCTCAAAGGCAACCGCATTGAGCGCAGTGGTGCCAGTGTGTCGGCGGCAGGTGCATACCAAGCCCCCCCCCCTCCCACCGCGTCCGACATGCCTCCCATTGGAGGTGACGACGACGATCTGCCGTTCTGAGCGGAACAGCGACCAAGCGGGGTCGGTATCTTGCCCGCATGCGATCGTACCTTTTCTTACTCGCGAGCCTCCCGGCCGCTATCTGTTCGGGCCAGACCTTCACTGGCAGTGGTGGAAGTATTCCCGACAATGGCCCCAGTATTTCCTACACCATCTCGGTATCGGGCCTGGGACAATCCGCTCTTGACACCTCGAACTTCGGGGTGGAGCGCGTTTGTATCAATGCGGTGCACCCTTGGGTGGCCGATCTGGAGTTCAGCCTGATCGCCCCGGACGGGACCATGGTGCCGCTCAGCATAGGCAATGGCGGCGACGGCGATGACTACACCAACACGTGTTTCACCCAGGATGCTCCGCAAAGCATTACCACGGCATCGGCTCCCTTTTCAGGAACGTTCCGACCCGAAGGGCAATTGGGACTGGTGAACAACGGCCAGAACGGGAATGGGACCTGGACACTCCTGGTGCTGGACAATTATCCCTTTGCCGATGCTGGCTCCCTGCTGAACTGGAGCATCACTTTCGGCAATGACCCGGCCGGCTACTTCGCATTCATGGCCAGTGACCTGCCCATCGTGGTCATCAACACCAATGGTGAGACCATTCCCAACGACCCGAAGATCATGGCCGACATGGGCATCATCTGGAACGGACCCGGTGTTCGGAACCAGCTTACGGACCCCTTCGGTCATTATTCGGGCAAGATCGGCATCGAACTGCGCGGCGCCAGTTCAAGTACCTTCCCCAAAAAGGGCTTTGGTCTCGAGACCTGGGACCTCAACGGCAACAGCATCAATGTCCCGCTCTTTAACATGCCGACGGAGAACGACTGGGTGCTCAGTGCCGGCTACAACGACAAGACACTATTGCGTAATGCGTTCACGTATGCCACCTCCAGAGCGGTGGGCCAGTATGCGCCGCGCACCATGCACGTGGATGTGGTCTTGAACGGCGCATACCTTGGCGTGTACACCTTTTGTGAGAAGATCAAACGTGACGATGGGCGTGTGCCGATCTCCAACCTACTGCCCGTGGACATCAGTGGAGATGAACTGACCGGAGGCTACATCATCAAGGTGGATAAAGTGAACGGCTCCGGCGGTGGGGGTTGGTACAGCTTGCTTCCACCGGCCTTTGCTCCAGGAGGCAGTGAAGTGTACATCCAATATGAGGAGCCCGCTGCGGATGAGATCATGCCCCAGCAAGCCACCTACATCGAGGCTTATGTCGACTCTTTCGAGACCGCGCTCCTTTCCCCGGCACCTTCAGATCCCTTAACAGGCTATCCGCATTTCATTGATGTGACTTCATTCGCCGACCACCTGCTGATGACCGAACTGGTGAAGAATGGCGATGGCCTCCGGATCAGCACCTACTACCACAAGGAAAAGAACAGCAACGGCGGCAAACTGAACGCCGGCCCCATGTGGGATCTTGACATCAGCATGGGCAATGGGGATTACTGCGATATCTGGCGCACGGATGGTTGGGTACACCGGTTCGGCGAGGTCTGTGGAGGTGATGGCTATCAGGTAAGCGGTTGGTGGGAGGCCTTGATGGATGATGCCTACTTCCGCCAGCAGCTGCGCTGTCGCTGGGAAGCACTGAAGACAGACCCGCTGTCCGTAGCTTCATTACATGCCCGTGTGGATTCCCTCGCCCTGCATCTCGACGAAAGCCAAGGCTTCAATTTCACCGTTTGGCCGATCCTTGGCAGTTACGTGTGGCCTAACTATTACATCGCTGAGAACTATGCTGGCGAAGTGGATACGCTGAAGTGGTTCCTGGCCGAGCGTTGGGCTTGGATGGATGGCAACCTGCCCGTGGCCAGCGGACCCTGCGACCTTACCAACATCGCGGATCGGTCGGTACGATCCACAGACCTGCGCGCATACTTCGACCAAGAGGACCTTGTGGCGAGCTGGTCCCATGGCACTGCAATAGGCACCTTGGAGGTAATGGACGTACAAGGCAGGACCGTTGCTACGACCCCTGTTCCGCCTGAGGCCACGACGTTGCGTATCCCCATGCGAACCGCTCCGCCCGGCGTTTACCTGATCCGCTTGCGCGAAGGAGCAGGGGGCGCTCGTGTGATCAAGGCGGAGTGACCGCTCACACACGCCGCCCTTTCCACTGTGGTCGCCAGACCAAGGAGGACAGGGCCACCAGCGGCGCATAAACGCTGAACAGCAACAGGCCGACAAGGGTGCGAATGACGCGTGGCGTTCCGCCGTAGACCGCCTTCTGCGCATTGACCAAAGCGATCACAGGCACTATCCATAGCAGCCAGGTGGCCACCAACAGCGATCCAGTGTACATCAACTGCTGCCCGACCTGCAGCATGGCCACTCGAGAGGAGAGCAACAGCAGCAGCCACGGAACGGCAACGACCAACGCAGCCGCGGGCCATGCGGCCGATGTTCGCGCGTCGCGCATCTTGCCCGCCCACCGCAAGCGTTGCGTCCACCAGGCAGACCAGGTCGGCTCTGGTCGTACTTCAACCGCGGCCTCGGGATCCAATAGGTAGCCCACAGGAATTCCGGCCTTCAGCATGCTTGCCAGCAGGAAGACATCGTCGCCGCTCGCACGCCGGTCGTTCCGGTACCCTCCCACCAACTTAAACGCCTCCCGCGAAAAGGCGAGGTTGGCCCCGTTCGCCAATAGTGGTCCTCTGTCCAATGCACTGCCCGCAGTGGCCGCCTGTAAGGCCCATTGCTCCTCCTGCTGCATCAGCCCCAGCAGGCCTTCACCGGCCATGGTACGCACAGGCAGGACCAGCAAGCCAGGGCGCTCTTTCGCCCAATGCATTGCTATACGGCCGATCCGTTCAGCACCGCAACGTGCATCCGCATCCGTCAGGATGACCAGTTCGCCTGTGGCCAGTTCCATGCCTTTGGTGATGGCCGCCTTCTTCCCTTCCTCCTCATCCGCCGCACAGAGCAGCCGCAATTGTGGCCATTGACGGGCCATATCGGCCACCAACAAGGCAGTGCGGTCCGTGCTGTGATCGTCCACCACCAATACTTCCAGGTCTTCCTTGGAGTAACGTTGCGCGTACAGGTCCTGTAACAAGGGCACCAGCGTATCTGCCCCGTTCCGAACGGGGATGATGATGCTGACCTTCACTTCCGCTCCATTCCCAGGGCCGGCCATCGGCCCCACACCTGCGATCCGATCCCGCCATCGCCCTAGCACCAACGCGTGCCCCAGCACCACCAGGAACAGCAGAACGGCAGCGAGCAAAACCACGCTCATGGTCTGCGCGTGCGTATGCGGGCGAACAACAGGATGACACTTCCGGCCAGCGCAGGCAATACAAGGTTGATGGCCCAGACCGTGAAAGTGGCCAGGAGCACCGGGGCGGCAGCAGCGCCCAATGGCATCAGCAGGCCAACAGAGGCCGATCCCCGAACTCCCAGCTCGGTAAGCAGGAACGTTGGTACAACGGTGGCGATGAGGTAGATCACTGGCACCGCAAGGATGGCCTCGCCCATGGAAACCCCGCTCTCGAACAACCCGAGCGCCCACACGAACTGAAGACCGAAGACCAGGTAACGCAGGGCGCTAAGTGCCAGCACATGCATCAGTTCCCGACGCACATAGCCGTTCAGCACCACCGAGGTGCGCTCCATGCGACGCAGGAACGGCACCGACAACAACAACTGCCGGAGGATGCCAGGCTGGAAATAGAGCACCAAGGACCCCACTGTGACCAAGGCGGTGAGGGAGACCAGCGCTGTAGAGGACCAACCCATGGGCCATGGCATTGCGAGCCCCGCCAGGTGCATCAAGGCCAACGACGAACCGCCGGCCACCAAGGTCACCACGAACTGTGCAATGCCGCCAAGCGCAGTGGCGAACGCGCCTGCGACCCGGTTCTCCGGGGCCAGGAACAGCACGCGGCCCACGAACTCACCCGTGCGGTTGGGGGTGATCAGCGAAACACTCGTGCCTGCCACGGTGGCGAGGAAGGCCTGTCGCCTTCCGATCAGCTCCACAGGACGCATCAACCAGCGCCATTTGTGCGATTCAATGCCCCAATTGAGCAGCATCAATGCCACGATGCCGGCCAGTTGCGCCCACCATGTGAGCGGCCGGGGAATGGTCCTCAAGGCATCCAGGGCGGCAGTACCTTTGGGTGCCGATAGCTGGGCGTATAAGAACGCGCATGCCAGGAGGAACACCCCCCAACGGAACAGGACGAGCAGCGTGCGACCCACGGACCACATTCAGCCCCAAGACGGAGCTCCGGCCAAAAGTAGGCCTGTGGGCGTCGAACGCATCATTCTCGGCATCGATCCGGGCACCACGGTGATGGGCTTCGGGGTGCTGTGCATTGAGAGCGGCAAGGCCCGGCTGCTTGAGGCCGGTGCCATTCGTTTCCCGAAGGCCGATGACCACACGTTGAAGCTGCGCGCCATCTTCACGGAGACCACGCGGATCATCGAGCGCCATTTGCCCGACGAGCTGGCCATTGAGGCCCAGTTCTTCGGCAAGAACGTACAGAGCATGCTCAAATTGGGGCGAGCGCAGGGCGTGGCCATCGCGGCGGCCCTGCAGCGTGAGCTGTCGGTCGTGGAATACGCCCCCAAACGCATCAAGCAGAGCGTTACGGGCAATGGCAATGCCAGCAAGGAACAAGTGGCGGCCATGCTGTTGAGCATATTGGGACTTCAGGAACTTCCCAGCAGCACCGATGCCACCGATGCCGTGGCCGTGGCCGTTTGCCACCACTTCGCCAACGGCGCCGTGCCGCGTTCCTCCCGCTCAAGTGCTGGACGGGGCAAAGGTGATTGGGGCAGTTTCATCCGGAACAATCCGGACCGCATCAAGTAAGCTTCAGGCGGTGCGGATGCGTTCCGCGATCGCAGCCAGTTCTTCCTGCGTCAGTTTCAGCTTCTCACGCGTGAAGTCCATGTCCGCCATGCGATCAATGGGGATGAGGTGCACATGGGCGTGGGGCACTTCCAGCCCGATCACGGCAACGCCCACACGATCACACGGCACCGCCCTGCGGAGGCGTTCGGCCACCTCTTGGGCAAAGGACATGATACCCGCCATCAGAGCGGGAGGAAGATCGAAGAACCGGTCGACTTCCAACTTGGGCACAACAAGGGTATGCCCCTCGCGCAACGGGCTGATGTCCAGGAACGCCAGGAAATCATCGTTCTCGCCCACCTTATGGCACGGGATCTCGCCCTGGATGATGCGGGTGAAAATGCTGGCCATGGTCAACGGCTGATCTCCAGGACCTCGAAACGCGTGGTACCGGCAGGTGTCACCACCTCGGCCACTTCACCGCGGGACTTGCCCAGCAATCCCTTGCCGATGGGCGAGCTTACACTGATCTTTCCCTGCTTGATATCCGCTTCGCTCTCAGCCACGATCGTGAACTCACGCTGCGAACCATTCTCCATGTGCTTTACCAGGACCTTGCTATGGATATACACCTTGCTCGTGTCCAGATTGCTCATATCGATCACCCTGGCATTCGCCACCACCTCCTCCAACTTGGCAATACGGGCCTCCAGCAAACCCTGGTCCTCCTTGGCCGCATGGTACTCGGCATTCTCGCTCAGGTCGCCCTTGTCGCGTGCATCGGCGATCTGCTGGCTGATGTGCGGGCGCTCCACTGTACGCATGTGGTGTAATTCGTCGAGGAGCTTCTTGAGTCCCTCCTCCGTGTAATAGGCTGGTGTGCTCATGGGATGGGCGCCGAGACCCGACGCAGGCAAGGATCCGCACGATTGGCGGAACGATCAGGGGGATAGAACGGAAAAGGACCCCGAGAGGTCCTCTTCCCAAAGGTAATGTGAGCGATCAGATGCTGATGCGGATGCCGATGCTGTGAACGCCCGAGAACGGGTTGGTGGTGCGGTAGCCGTAATCGATGGCAAAGCTGTTCTTCTTCTCAGGACCGAACGGCAGATCAACACTGAGGCCGGCCGAGGGACCCGTGAACACCGTGGTACGGTCCGTGTCACTGGTAATGCCCTTCTCATAGAGGAAACCACCGCGCAGGTGGAACATCTTTCGGAAGGCATACTCCACCCCGAAAATGCCCTGGTCCTTGGTGAAGGAGTTCGAGATGAAGGTGCCCGCGAAGGTGACGCGGTGCATGTCATTGATGTGGTAATCGTATGCCAGACCGATGTTGAGGAGCGAGGGAAGCTCGGCCCGGGCGGAACGCTGCTCAAGCGTGAGCTGGTCACTACCCTGCACCAGCATGCCTTGTACGGCCAGACCATCACCAGAGAACTGCATGGCCGGTCCCACGTTCTTCAGCGCGATGCCGAAATGGATGTTGTCCTTCGGACCGGTCACATACTGGATACCCGCATCGAACGCCAGACCGGAAGTACGGACATTGTCAATGGATTCCGAGATGCTCCGGATCAACAGACCACCATGGATGCTGCTGGAAAAGCTCTTGGAGTAGGCAATACCGATGTTGGCCATGTTCGGCTTGAACGCACCACGACCGCCCTCCGGGTTGTCATAGGTGGTCACCTCCAGTTCCCCGAAGGACATCACGGTGGCGGTAATGCCGATCACACCCGAGGCGCCGACCTTCTGGCCCACACCCACACTGTTGATCGTTACTCCAGAACCGGAAAGCCACTGGGTATTGGTGAACAGGATCTCGGTCTTGTTCACCCTGCTCAGGCCCGCCACGTTGCCGTACATGCCTTCCACACCGCGCAACGAGGCCGTGTTGGCCAGACCCCAGCCCGATGAACGGGCCCAAGGGTTGATGAGCAGTTGGGTGCCACCAGCGGAACCGGCACGATCAGGGTTACCGGCCAAGGCTGGTAAGCCGATCATCGCGGCCAGCACCGCGGTCACCACGGCCTTGTTGTCCATCATTCGCTTCATCTCCGTACTTCCTTATGGTTGTGGTCGTGGTCTTCTTAGAAGTTCTGAAGGTCAATGGGGCGCATGGCACCGAACCACTTAAGCACCTTCTCACCTACACCAGGCACATCAATGTGGCAGATGTACACACCACCCGCGATGGGGATGTTGCTGGCGTTCTTCAGGTCCCAATCCAGATAGGTCAGGTCATTGTCCTTCCGATACTTGCGCACCAACGTACCGCTCACCGTGTAGATGCTGATCGTACACGTCTGGGGCAGGTTGATGAACTTCACACGGTTGTCCAGACGTGAGGTCTCATATCCGCTGAACGCGTAGTACGGATTAGGTACCACGTTGATGCGATCGAGGAACTCGTTGGCCACAGAGGCCACACCCGTCTGCGTTGCGTACTCACCGGTTCCGAACGTGTACAAGGGAAGGCCGTTGTTGCGCTCTGGATCGATCGGCTCGGGCTGACCATTGTAGTTCACGTAAGTCCGGTAAGGCTTGGCCACACTGAGGTTGATGCGCACGTCAGAGGCGAGCAACTGCTGCCCCGTGGCCACCACGGCACCACCCACCCAAGCCACGCCGCGGAACACCTTCAGTCGTGACTGAACG
>Ga0209985_10001917_pt1 | contig 19525 bp, 11 predicted proteins | sample NOAtaG_FD_187305 | JGI IMG/M metagenome (GOLD analysis project Ga0209985, IMG submission 187305) | Freshwater lake microbial communities from Lake Erie, under a cyanobacterial bloom - NOAA_Erie_Diel6S_1000h metaG (SPAdes) (version 2) | ecosystem: Environmental > Aquatic > Freshwater > Lake ...
CAACGGCGCCAACGATAGAGTCCCCGTCCCTTGGGTCGCTCTTCGCGCAGCGCATGCTGGCCCGCATAGGTGGTGGTCTCTTCCTTCGCGAAGAAGAACTGGTCCACCACCAGGGCCAGGCAGATCACCAGCAGGATGAGGTGTTGTAGCGTACGGGTCATCTGAGTCCGGTCACTATCGCGCCTGTCACGTTCAGGAAATGGGCACCTTGGAGAAAAGGTAGGCGAGCATGCAATTGATATCGATGCGAAGCACCACTCTGTCCGTGGTCGGCAGCTCGGACGCATCCGTCAAGGGGAAGCCCCTTCCATATTCCACACTCAACAGGCCGATCAAGGAGATGCCGCCTTGCAGGAACGCGCGGGTATCCTCCAGTGAAAAGGAGCGGGTGTAATTCTCGGCGCCCACCATGGCCGAAAGGCCCACGTAGCCATTCGGGCACCAGATCTGGCGCAACCCCAGCCGTTGCCCGCTGAACGATCGGTCATCGAGGTACACGCCCAGGGCCAGTTCCGGACCGATCATGTAGAAAGAGCTGCCTTGTGCCTTCGGCTCCTTCACCCACAGGTAATTGCCGTGCGCCTCGAGTCCCATTGGGCCTTGCAGGCTCACCCCAAGGCCCCCGCCCGGCGTCCAGAAGCTGGTCGGTTGCTCGGTCTGTGCCGTGCTGAAAAGCGAACACCCAACGATCGCCACGGACATCAGCAGCGATCGTTGGGTGCCCATGGTGTCCGGCTTAGCGGGCGCGCATCACGTTCAGCAGGTCCTGCGCCAGGATGCCTTCCTTCTTCCCGGCGAGGGCGGCGTCATCGCCTTGGTACATCAGCTCGCCGGTGCCCGCGTTGAAGATGCGCTTGAAGCAATGCTTGGTCTTGTAGTCGCCCGTCAGAAGCACATCGGTCACGGTGATCGTGCGGTCCTGCGCTTCCACCGCCTGCATCATCACCTTCACGGGCTCCAATTTCACGGGCGCCGTGTAGCTTTCCTGCACCTTGGTCAGGTCGGTAAGGCTCTTGTCCAGGTGGGCCTGCCCGATATGCAGTTCCGTATCGCGGATCAGTCGCGTGCGGCCGGCGTACAGGCGGTCGGCGGTGGCCTTGTCGGTGATCTTGCCGCTTTCCACCTGCTTCAGGTAGTCCTGCAGGTGCTTTACGTACACGGTCAGCATCGCTGTGTTCTCGTTGTCATTGATCGCCTTGGGGTCGATCATGATGAAGGCCAGCTCATGCTCCGAGGGAATGCTGGTGAAGGCGTTGTCCTTCTGCTGAAGGGTTTCGCCCTTTTTCTGTTTCCAGCCTTTCACCAGCGTGATGAAGGTGGCCTCGAACTTCACGGGGTCCACCTTGGCGGTCTTCAGCAGGTAGGTCTTGTCCGGGGTGATCGGTTGCGCGGCCAGTTCGCTCACCTTCACGAACTCGAGGTTGCCGGTGAATTTCCAGTTCGCCTTCATGGCGTCCGTGATGGTGCGGTTGTAGGGCGAATCGCCATCGTCGAGCACCACGATGGTGGTGGTGGCCTTGGCGGCCTTCACCGCGGCGGCGTCGAAAATGCCGTACTGGGCGGTGGCGGAGAGCACGGAAAGGGCGGAGAACACGGAGAGTAGGACGGTGCGCATGGGTGACTGGTCGTTGTTCGTTGCTGGCTCCTGAGAATGGAACGCAGGTGCACGGCGAAAATAGTGCCAGCCCTTGCCGACCTTTGGAGCAAGTGCGCACACCGTGAACAACGACCTGTCGAAACCGGGGAATGAGGGCGTCCAGCGCTTTTTGGACCGCGCCGAGGTGCTTGCCTCCACGGTGGCCCAGTTGCGGAAGGACCTTGCCCTGTCCGAAATGGAGCTGCCCCAGCCACCACTGGGTGAGGAGGCCTTCGAGACCCTGCGTTCCGGGGTGTTGCCCCGATTGGAAGAGCTGCAGCGGCAAAGCACAACGGCCCTGCAGACCGCCATGTACCGGGTGGACATTCCCGAAGGCCACCTGCGCCGCACCATGGCCCTGGGCGGCCTGCACGCGCTGGCCGGGGAGTGCGTGCTGCGGGCCCTCCAGAAGGTGCTGACCAGGCTGCGTTTCGCGGGCCGGTTCTGATGGCGCCCCCTGCATTCGTTCAGGCCAGCGGATCTCTCGGGACTTGGCACCGAACAACGGCCCTCGTTCTGGCGTAGAACGCACCGCCCAAAACCTACCTTTGCCCCAGGATCCACCGGACCCCCTACATGGACAAGTATTCCTACCTCAGCAACGTCGATAGCGCCTGGCTCGACGAACTCCACCAACAATACCTGAAGGACCCCGCCAGTGTGGAGACCGGCTGGGCCCGGTTCTTCGAGGGCTTCGAGTTCGCCACGGCCCTGCACGAGGGCGATGAGCCCGCTTCGCCCATGGCCTCCGGTGGTGGTCAGGACCGCTTCCAGAAGGAGTTCAAGGTGTTGGAGTACATCAACGCCTACCGCCAACGCGGACACTTGTTCACCCGAACCAATCCGGTCCGCGAGCGGCGCAAGTACGGTCCGCCCCTGGACCTGGCCACCTACGGCCTCAGTGAGTCCGACCTGGATACCGTGTTCAGTGCGGGAAATGAGATCGGCCTTGGTCCGGCGAAGCTCCGCGACATCGTGGCGCTGCTGGAGCAGACCTACTGCCAGAGCATCGGTGCGGAGTTCCGCTTCATCCGCAACCCCGAGAAGGTGAAGTGGCTGCAACAGCGCATGGAAAGCGTGCGCAACCAGCCCGATTTCACCATTCAGCAGAAGAAGGACATCCTCGGCAAGCTCAACGAGGCCGTGGTCTTCGAGAAATTCCTGGGCAAGAAGTTCATCGGTGCCAAGCGCTTCAGCATCGAGGGGGCCGAGGCCCTGATCCCTGCTCTGGACACCGTGATCGAGCATGGTGCCGAACTGGGCGTTACGGAGTATGTTATCGGCATGGCCCACCGCGGTCGCCTCAATGTGCTGGCCAATACCCTGCGCAAGAGCTATGACCAGATCTTCAGCGAGTTCGAGGGCAAGGACTACGAGGATTCGTTGGTGGAGGGCGACGTGAAGTACCACATGGGCTACAGCTCCGTGGTAAAGACCAACAAGGGCAAGGATGTGCGACTGACGCTGGCACCGAACCCGAGCCATTTGGAAAGCGTGGGTCCGGTGATGCAGGGCATTGCCCGCGCCATCATCGAGCACGACGACAAGTTCCAGAAGGGCATCACGGCCCCGATCCTCATCCATGGCGATGCCGCTGTTGCCGGGCAGGGCGTGGTCTATGAGGTGGTGCAGATGGCGGGCCTCAAGGCATACGAGGTGGGCGGCACCATCCACATCGTGGTGAACAACCAGGTGGGCTTCACTACCAACTATATCGATGCGCGCTCCAGTACCTATTGCACCGATGTTGCCAAGGTGACCCAGTGTCCGGTGTTCCACGTGAACGGCGACGATGCCGAGGCCGTGGCCTATACCATGAAGCTGGCCATGGACTACCGCCAGAAGTACGGTACCGACATCTGGGTGGACATCCTTTGCTACCGCAAGCATGGCCACAACGAGGGCGACGAACCGAAGTTCACGCAGCCCGTGCTCTATAAGGCCATCGCCAAGCACCCCGACCCCCGCGAGCTGTACACGCAGAAACTGCTCGCCAGTGGTGTGGAAGGGGCCCGCGAACTGGCCGAGGAAATGGAGCGGTCCTTCACGGCCATGCTCGATGAGCGGCTCAACGAGGCCAAGCAGGTGCGCGTAGGGAAGATCACCAACTTCATGGCCGAACGCTGGAAGGGCTTCAAGCGCGCTGAGCCAAAGGACTTCCTGACATCGCCTGGTACCGGGGTGAAGAAGGAGGTGTTGAAGATGATCGGCGAGAAGCTGACCGAGCAGCACCCCGATGGCAAGAAATTCTTCAGCAAGCTGGAGAAGATCCTCAACGACCGCAAGAAGATGATGGCCGACGAGACCCTGGACTGGGGCATGGCCGAACTGCTTGCATACGGCTCGCTGCTGGTGGAGGGTCACCCCGTGCGTTTCACCGGGCAGGATGTGGAGCGTGGAACCTTCAGCCACCGCCATGCCGTGGTGAAGGTGGAGGACAGTGAGGAGGAGTTCATCCACCTGAAGAACATTCAGGAAGGCCAGGCGCTGCTGCAGATCTACAACTCGTTGCTCAGCGAGTACGCCGTGCTCGGCTTCGAGTATGGTTACGCGCTCACCAACCCGGAGGTGCTCACCATTTGGGAAGCCCAGTTCGGCGACTTCGTGAACGGTGCGCAGATCATTCTGGACCAGTACCTGTGCTGTGCGGAAGAGAAGTGGAACACGCAGAACGGCATTGTGCTGTTGCTGCCCCACGGCTACGAGGGACAGGGCGCGGAACACAGCAGTGCGCGCATGGAACGCTTCCTGGCAAGCTGTGCTGATGCGAACATGGTGGTGGTGAATTGCACCACACCGGCCAACTTCTTCCACGCCTTGCGGCGCCAGCTGGCATGGGAATTCCGCAAACCCTTGGTGGTGTTCAGCCCCAAGAGCCTGTTGCGTCACCCGCGCTGCGTAAGCAAGCTGGATGACCTTGCCACCGGCTGCTTCCAGGAGCTGATCGACGATGCATCCGCCGACCCGAAGAAAGTGAGGACCGTGATCTTCACGCAGGGCAAGGTGCATTACGACCTGGCCGAGCATCGCGAAAAGAACGGCATCATGGACACCGCGTTGGTGCGCATCGAACAACTGCACCCTCTGCCCATTGAGCAGATGCAGGCCGTGATCAAGAAGTATGGCAAGGCCGAACGCTACCTCTGGGTCCAGGAGGAACCGAAGAACATGGGTGCCTGGCCGCATATCCTCATGCATGCTCAAGAGGCGCTGGGCATCACCTTCCAGTGCATCAGCCGGCCGGCCAGCGGAGCACCCGCCACCGGCAGCAGCAAGCGCAGCGCCAATCAGCAGATCGCCATCATCGAGCAGGCGTTCAGCAGGTCGGCCGCCGCAGTAAAGGCCAAGGCCTGAAAAGAACCACGGAACGATCAGAACCACACATCACCTACCCGTTAGATGGCCACCGTCGATATCAAAGTCCCCAGCCCCGGAGAGAGCATCAGTGAAGTACGCATCGCGCAATGGCTCGTGAAGAGCGGCGATGTGGTGGAGAAGGACCAAGTGCTCGCCGAGATCGATAGCGACAAGGCCACACTGGAGCTGAGCGCTGAGGCCGAAGGCAAAGTGGAACTGCTCGCCGAGGCCGATGCCACCGTGAACGTGGGTGATGTGGTGGCCCGCATCGACACCAGCGTGAAGGCCGAGAAAAAAGTGAAGGAGGAGAAGGCGGTGAAGGAAGAGAAAAAGGCACCTGCCGCTGCGCCAACACCTGCTGCCGCTCCAGCTCCGGCGACATCCGCTGCGCACGCTACGCCGGTGGCCAAGGCCATGCTGGATGAGAAAGGGGTGGACGCCAGCAAAGTGAAAGGCAGCGGCCCCAATGGCCGCATCACCAAGAGCGATGTGGAGGCTTACATCGCTGGTGGTGTGGATGCCAACGACAAGCTGATGAACGGCTGGGGCGGCACGCGTAACGACAGCCGCGCCAAGATGACCACCCTGCGCAAGAAGGTGGCTGAGCGCCTGGTGAGCGTGAAGAACCAGACCGCCATGCTCACCACCTTCAACGAGGTGGACATGAGCGCCGTGATGGCCCTGCGCGACAAGTACAAGGACAAGTTCAAGGAACAGAAGGGCGTGAACCTCGGCTTCATGAGCTTCTTCACCAAGGCCGTGACCGAGGCACTGCGCCTCTACCCCAACGTGGGTGGACAGATCAGCGGGGAGGAGATCATCACCTTCGATTATGCGGATATCGGCATCGCCGTTAGCAGCCCGAAGGGCCTGATGGTGCCGGTCGTGCGCAATGCGGAGCGCATGACGCTGGCCGAGATCGAAGCGAAGATCAAGGAGCTCGCCATCAAGGCCCGCGACGGCAAACTGAGCATCGACGAGATGACCGGCGGCACCTTCACCATCACCAACGGTGGCGTGTTCGGCAGCATGCTCAGCACACCGATCCTGAACCCACCGCAGAGCGCCATCCTCGGCATGCACAACATCGTGGAGCGTCCCGTGGCCGTGAATGGTCAAGTGGTGATCCGCCCCATCATGTACGTGGCGCTCAGTTACGATCACCGCATCATTGACGGGAAGGAGAGCGTGAGCTTCCTGTACAAGGTGAAGGAGATGATCGAGGACCCGAACAAGTTGGTGTTCGGAGGCAAGGATCCGGGGGAGGTGTTGTTGGGGTTGTAATACAGCTCAACGCATACCGATCTGCTTCTGCTTCCGTTTTTTCGGTATGGTAATCCCTTGCGTCCTCTTGCTGCCATTCTCCTTCGCGGTCACGTTGTCCGTGATGGAGGCTTTTTAGCCGAAGGCCGTGGTGGCCAGGAGCAAGGTTGCGATCAGGTTAATGAGCTTCTGCATGGCGTTCAACGCGGACTTCTTCCCCGCGGCGCCGCAAAGGTCAGGCCCCACATGAAGGGGTCCTTGATCTTGCGTTAAGGCTCTGTTAGCTCGTGTGACCGGACGCCGATCGGCCTCTAGAGGCGTGCGAGGCGGCGTTCCACACGGGCGCCGTTCTGGTCAACGGTCACCATCAACACGCCAGGCAGGCCTTCCGGAAGGGACAGCCGGAGGGAGCCGTTTACCGGAAGCACCGCGCGTTCCATGATCAGGCGTCCCATGGCATCATGGACCCGCACGGTGGCCGGGTCGTTCGACAGGCCCTCCGCGCGCAATCCATCCATGCCGTCCAGCCAAAGGTCCATTCCGTCCGTGGCGATCGATGCGAGCCCGGTAGTTCCGCCGGATGTATGCACGGCGATGGTCCAGGTGTTGTTGTTGATGGTGTGCAGGCTGGTGCAGGGCCCTCCGAGCAGGCCGGTGTTGCCGGCATGCATCTCGAAGGTGACGGGCCCGGTGGAGAGCCCGTTCGCGATGGTGAGTGTGCGCAGGTAGTTCGCCGTGGTAAGGCCGGGGTTCACCGCGAGGGCGAGCTGGGTCTCCGCCTGGCCCGTGGTGATGCAGCGGATCTGGCTGCGTTGCATGGCCGGGCTGCCGAAGCCGGCCAGCGAGCTGAAGTAGGTATAGCTCACCACCGCGGAGTCGATGGTCTCTCCGGTCGGCACGTTCACCGTGAGCTGCGCCGGGCACGAGGAACTTCCCGGAAGGGCCGTGAAGGTGATGTCCGACTGGATGTCGCCGGCGGTGTAGGTGGCCGTGTATACGTTCTGGGCGTTCGCCTGCACGGTGGTCAGTAGCGCGAGGCCAAGGAAGAGGTGCTTCATGATGGGGGGTGCGATGAATCGTAAAAGTAGCGCTAACCACAGTCGCCGATCCTCGCTATCGCACTGCACCGCGAGCGTTCAGTTGGCCCTCCAGGAACCACCATTTCGGGGCATCCTTGCGATCGTGAGCCTCCTGCCACATCTCCACCAGCTGGTCCTGCAGCAGTTCCGTCGCCTCGTCCATGCTGTCGGCCACGTAAACGAACTTCAGTTCCTCGCGCCCGATGGTGCCCTCGGCTATCATGCGGTCGATCTGCTCCAGCATCGGCTGCCAATAGTCCTTCCCATAGAGCAGGATGGGGAAGTCCTTCACCCAGCCGGTCTGGATGAGCGTCAAGGTGTCGAAGAGCTCAGCAAGGGTGTCGGCACCCCCTTCGCGGAAGCATCCATGATCAAGAAGATCGGGCGGGGTGAGTGCTGGGACCTGGCGCAGTTCGCTTTGAACAAGGCCGGTGCAAAGTGGGATGGAGGCTATGGCTTCGGAATTGCCATGGACTGGCGTAGAGAACCCGTGATGCGTGGTCATATCGTACAGTTCGAAAAGGTCATGATCGAACGACGGACAGAGCGATCCATGGAGCAAGTAGCCATGGGGCCGCACACCGCGATAGTGATCAAGGTGTTGGAGCAAGGCCACTACATCATCGCACATCAGAACTTCGGTCGCTCGGGACGCAAGGTGAGTCAATATGAACTGGTCATGGCCGATGTGAAGAAGGGTGCCATCACCTTTTTCCGGCCGGTGCGCTGATAGTGGACCCGCTGCTTTCGATTGTACGCTTCCGGTATCGTTCCCGCGATCAAGGCACGTTATTTGTCCGCGCTCGCCTACCTCATTCCTTCCCATGAAACAGCTGTTCTTCCTTCTCCTTTTGATGCTCGGCATCGCCACCTCCTGTTCAGCACAGCTACCCCGGTCCATCAAGGACGCTGCAGGCAAGGTCACCGCCAAGCCGGGCGGCCTCACCAACGATGAGGTCATCGCCGGGCTGAAGGAGGCCTTGGGGAAGGGAGCGGAGCAGTCCGTGAGCAAGGGTTCCGCGCTCGATGGCTTTTGGAAGGACGATCGCATCCGCATCCCGTTCCCGGCCGAAGCACAGAAGGTGAAAAGCACGCTGACCGGTATGGGCATGACCGCCCAGGTGCAGGAGTTCGAACTCACCATGAACCGCGCGGCTGAAGAAGCGGCCAAGGAGGCCTTGCCGGTCCTGCGTGATGCCATCCTTGGCATGAGCGTGAGCGATGGCTTTGCGATCCTGAAGGGCGGCGACCAGGCAGCCACCAACTACCTGCGCGAGAAGACCACGGCATCACTGATGGCAAGATTCCGCCCCATTGTGGAGCGCGCCACCAGCAAAGTGGCCCTGACCAGTTACTGGACGCCCTTGACATCCGCTTACAACAAGGCCGGTGCCTTCACGGGCCAAAAAGCGGTGGATACCGACCTGGACGGTTACGTTACACAGAAGGCCATCGAGGGCCTCTTTGTGCTGGTCGCGGAAGAGGAGGCACGCATCCGCAAGGATCCCATGGCCCGCACCAGTGATCTACTGCGGCGCGTGTTCGGTGGGTAGTGGGCCGATCGCTCCGCCCATCGTTCATGGTGGTCATTGACCATTGAGGGGGCCCTGTTCGAGTTCTTCCATGATCACACGTCACGCTCGACGGTGCTCATTGCAGCAAGATGTAGCCTTTGTAGATGGTGATGCCCCAAAGCCTTACGCTGTCCACGTTCTTGCCGCCGGTGCGGCCCGCCGTCCATTCACCGAGATCGCGGAACACGGCCTCCACCTGTTCGTTGAAGGCGGCGTTCTTTGACTCCATTTTAACCTTCACCAGCGCACCTTCACAGTTCACCCATGTGGACACCGATGCACCTTTCGGCAGCTTGAACTTCGGATTGTCCTTCAAATAGGTCACGCCACTGTTCAGCCGCGCTTGTATGGCTGCATCGCTCACAGTGCAGGTTGCTTGTTTTTGCCCGTCGAAGGTGTTCCACAAGTGAAATACCTGGGTGCTGTCGCAAATGCCCTCCACATGCTCTGTCATTTGCACGGTGGCAACGAACTGTGCGTTGATCGGTATCGTGCTGGCGAACAGGACGGAGATCAGGAGATAGCGGAAGAAATGGGGTGCCATGTATTGTGGTGTTCGTTCGGGAGGTGATCGCACAAGTCCAGATGCCATCTTGACCGAGCACCCAATATAATGAGCGGACCGGCGATCATGGGATCGCCATCGTCGCTGCAAGCGGTTTGCTATTCGGGTGTTCGATGAACTATCTTCACCTTGAAAAACGTATGCCATGCGTTACTTGATCCTGTTGCCATTGTTGTGCGCCTCTGTGATCACTTCGGCGCGTGACCTGTTCGTGGTGCTGTACATCACCGATGCGGAAGTGGTGGACATGTATTGCGAGACGAATGAGATGAACGTGTTGCCAGTTCCGGTGATGTACCAGTCGGTGGTCCTTACCAGGGGCACGGTGAGCTGGCATGCGGTAGGTGGTGTTCCGCCATACACCGATCTGCGGGCGGAGCAAGGGCCCGGAGGTCTGGTGACCGTGACGGTGATGGATGCGGCGTGCAATACCTACACGGCATTCGGTCACATCGGTGTCAATCGCATTTCCAAGATGGTGAACTGTGCGTCCGATGCTCCGATGCAGGTGAGCGCGACGCCCTTTCCGAAGTCCATGGAGCCATTGGTGACCACTGCCAAGAACATGGGTGGGACACGCACGACAAGCACTGGTGTTCGAAGTGTTTCCCGCGCCACCAACAGCCGCACCCCTGCACCGGGCCCCTCCGTTCAACGCACTGCGGTCCGCCGGGAGGGTCCGTCGCGTCCTGCGCCGCGGCCAACCACGCCTGCCCCAAGGACGGTGTCGCGTTCGACACCGCGTTCCAAATGACAGGGTATCGAGCTCGCTCGTGCGATCGCGTGTCGAGCGAGGATTGGGCATGGAGGCGATGGATGTGGTTTGCGTGGCATCCGTTCAGCACGTTCAGATCTCGTGTTCCGCAGGTTGATGGCTGCGCATGAGCGACCAATACACGGCGTGATCGGGTTTGCGACGGAATGCCTTTATTCTTCGATGACTTGGGCGTTTCGTTCGACCTGTTCCTGCTCGGGGTCGTTGTAGCGACATTCGGCTTTTCACGCTACGGCCCACATTATCATGTTAACAAGTGTGATCCAGTGGGGCGATCGTTGCCTTTAGGCTCGGTCTAGGTTTGCCCGGCACCTGTTCTGTGTTCTTTCTGTTCGTACCCTGCCTTATACCCCCGAGGCGAGATGAGGTCTTTGACAATAGGAGGGCCCTGCAAGGAATCTTCCTTGGCGGACGATGGGAATGAACACGAAGACATGTGCTCACATACTGGTCGGTACATGGTTGAAAAACGACGCCTCTGGAACGCGGTCCGCTTTGCGGGTGCCGCAGTGATCGCCCCCCTTCGTTACCTGCTGCCCGTGCTGGCGGCCCTGCTGCTCTGGCAGGGTGAGGCCCGGGCCACGCACGCCATGGGCGGCGAGCTTACTTATGAATGTATCGGCCCCAACCTATATCGGGTACGGCTGAACTTCTACCGGGACTGCAACGGTGTGGCAGCGCCCACGAATTGTAATAACGGCCGTCAGTTCAGGTTGAGGAGCACACAATGCAATGCCACGCTGAACCCTTGCTTCGGTCTTGATGGCGTGGATGTGGTGACCCCGTTGTGCTTCGGTGCTGCGGACCGTTGCACGAGCACTTCAGGAGTCTACGGCATTGAGCGTTATCGCTACAGTGCCGTTGTGAATTTGAGCGCCTTTGCCGGATGTGGCACCGACTGGATCATTGATTGGACACTGTGCTGCCGCAACAATGCCATCACGTCGCTGAACAACCCGGGATCTCGCGACCTGTACCTCTATGCGCGCTTGAACAATACGTTGCCAGCGTGCAACAATTCGCCACGCTATCTCAATGACCCCACTCCGTTCGCCTGTGTGGGACAGCCGGTGAGCTACAACCATGGATTCAATGACATCGATGGTGACTCGCTCAGCTTCGCACTGGCTCCGGCCCTTAGCACCAACGGTGCATTGATCCCCTACAATGCCGGTTACTCGTTCCTGCAGCCTGTAGTGACCAGCGGCGGTGCGAACGCGGTGCAGATCAACCCGGTGACCGGTACAATCACCTTCACCCCGAGCATCCAGCAATTCGCCGTTGTCACCGTTCGCGTGAGGGAATGGAGGAATGGTGTGCAGATCGGTGAGTACATACGTGATGTGCAGTTCGCCATTATTGCCTGCAGCAATAACCTGCCCACCGTGAGCGGGGTCAACGGAGCCGACCTGAACACCTTCGAAGTATGCGCCGGCCAGTCCTTCTGCTTCACGGTCAACAGTACTGATGCAGATGCGGCACAACTGGTGACGATGTCTTGGAACAACGGCATCCCTGCGGCATCGTTCACCGTTTCTGGAGGGCCACGCCCAGTGGGAACCTTCTGTTGGACCCCAACGGTTGCGGATATTGGACAAAACCTGTTCTCGGTGAACGTCCAGGACAATGCCTGCCCGTTGGTCGGTTTGAATAATTTCGGTTTCGCCATACAGGTGACCCCGCCGTTCACGCCGGCGAATGCTGGTCCGGACCAGAGCGTGTGCGGCACGACAGCGACCTTGGCGGGTGTACTGCCTTTCTCCCAAGTGCAGGGTACTTGGACCGTAGTGAACGGGGGCGGGACCTTCGCCAACCCCAATGATCCCGTAACGACCGTATCGGGCCTTGGGACCGGAATCAATACCTTCCGCTGGACGGTGAACTATCAGACCTGCGGCACCACCAGTGATGATGTGGTGATCACAGCGTTCAACCCCGCTCAGGCGGCAGCTAACGCCGGCCCATTGCAGGAGCTCTGTTTGCCGTCCACGTCCACCACGCTTGCCGCAAACACCGCCGTGGCTCCGGCAGTGGGTAGCTGGACCGTAGTGAGCGGTACCGGCACCTTTGCCAACGCCAACGCTCCGAACACAACGGTCAGCGGTCTGTCCGCTGGAAACAACGTGTTGCGATGGACCATCAACAACGGTCCTTGCGGAGCGCCTACGAGCTCCACGGTGACCATCCGTGTGTTCACCAATACGCAAGCCCCTGCCAATGCCGGGGTGGATCAGCAACTTTGCGCACCGGTCACTTCGGCCACACTTTCCGCCAATGCCGCCATTGTACCGGCCTCAGGTATATGGTCCGTGGTCACCGGTTCGGGCACCTTCGCCAACGCCAACAGCCCCAGCACTGCGGTCAGTGGTCTCAGTCCTGGTGTGAACACGCTACGGTGGACGATCAACAACGGCCCCTGCATCCCTTCCACCACTACGGATGATGTGGTGATCACTGTGTTCGATCCGAACAGTCCCCCTGCCAACGCGGGTCCTGCCCAGCAAGTCTGTTCTCCCGGGACCACGCTTGCTGGTTCAACTCCAATTGCACCTGCCACGGGTGCCTGGACGGTGATCAGCGGTACGGGTACGTTCGCCAATGCCAACAGCCCCACCACTTCTGTGACCGGGCTCTCCATCGGCAACAACGTGTTCCAATGGACCGTGAACAACAGCCCCTGCGCAAACGGCATCACCACGAGCCAAGTGGTGATCACTCGCTTCAGCTCAACGTTGGACGCCGCTGCTGCTGGTCCTGATCAAGAGCTTTGTACAACATCGACCGGTGCAGCCAGTACCATCATGGCCGGTTCCGCTGTTGCGTTGCCGGCCACCGGTACATGGACCATTCAATCGGGTCCTGCTGGTGCCGTGATCGCCAACCCCGCCAGCCCGACCACGGGCGTGAGCAACTTGGGCGTAGGTACCTACGTGTTGCGCTGGACGGTGAACAATGGTCCCTGTGTTCCGCCCACATCCTTCGATGAGGTCACCATACGTGTGTTCGATAGGAACGCTCCGGCGGCACAAGCAGGAAGCAACGTGAACCTATGTTCGCCAGTGACCAGCGTTACCCTCGCGGCCAACGCGGCGGTGAGCCCTGCGGTGGGTACTTGGTCCGTGGTTAGCGGCTCGGGTACCTTCTCGAACATCAACAGCCCAACGGCCACGGTCACGGGTGTCGGTCTTGGAGCCAACGTTTATCAGTGGAGCATCTCCAACGGTCCTTGCCCCGGGGCGATCACCACGAGCACGGTGACAGTGACCATTTTTGATGCAGCGAGCGCCAGTGCGAACGCCGGACCGGACCAGCTGCTCTGCGGAGCCTCGAGTGCCACCTTGGCCGGCAGCACCGTGACGGCCCCTGCTCAGGGAACGTGGACCGTGTTGAGCGGAACGGCCAACATCGCCAACCCGAACAACCCAACAACCTCGGTGAACGGTCTTGGTACCGGGGCAACCGTGCTTCGTTGGACGGTGATCAACGGTCCTTGTGGCAGTAGCAGTGATGAAGTGACGCTGTTCAATTTCGATCCGAGCAACTCGATCGCGAACGCCGGCCCGGACCAAAGCATCTGCGTACCGGTAGCGCCCAATTCTGTGTTCATGGCCGCTAGTGCGGTCACCTTCCCCGCAACGGGAACTTGGACCATTGTAAGTGGTAGCGGTACGATCGTCACCCCGAACAGTCCCACCACGCAGATCAGCAACCTTCCTGTGGGTATTCACGAGTTCCAGTGGACCGTGAGCAATGGTCCCTGCCCCGGCGGTGTGACCAGTGATGTGGTGCGCATTCAGGTATATGATTTATCCAATCCCATCGCCAATGCGGGTCCGGATCAATCCATTTGCTCCACCAGCGGTAGTACTACGTTGGCCGGCAGTTCCATCACTGTGCCTGCCACGGGTTCATGGACCCTCGTTAGCGGCACGGGTGTGATCACCGATCCCGCAAGTCCGAACACCACGGTGACCGGCTTGGGAATTGGCCAGAACATTTTCCAATGGACGGTGGACAATGGCCCCTGCACGGGGATCACCACCGACCAGATGAGCATCTTCATCTACGATCCGAACAACCCAGCTGCCAATGCCGGCCCGGCGCAGAGCTTCTGCACGCCGGTGACCAGCACCACCATGCAGGGTAGTGCGGTGACCTTCCCAGCGCAAGGCACTTGGACCCAGGCATCAGGTCCTGTGGCCACCATCGTTTCTCCCAATGATCCGAGCACGGCGATCACCGGCATCGGTGTGGGTGTGAGCACGTTCGTGTGGACCGTGAACAATGGAGCCTGCCCGAACCCGATCACCAGCAGTTCCATGACCATTACGCTTGCCGACGGCAATGCACAAGCGGCGGAGGCAGGTCCTGACCAATCGCTTTGCGGAACGGCTACTGCGACCACGCTGGCAGGCAATGCTCCCGTTGGAGTGGCCACTGGCAGCTGGAGCGTGGTGAGCGGTACCGCCACCTTCGCCAATGCGGCCAGCCCCACCACAAGCGTAAGTGGACTGAGCATCGGTGTGAACGTGCTGCGTTGGAGCATCGATAATGGTGCGTGCGGTATCACCAGCGATGTGGTAACCATACTCGTGTACGACCCGAACAATCCGGTGGCGAATGCGGGGAATGACCTGCAGCTCTGCACGCCTTCCTCCAGCGCCACGCTGAACGGCAGCGCTCTCATCCTGCCCGCTGTGGGTCAATGGACCCTGGTCAGTGGTAGCGGTAGTATCGCCAACCCGACCGGACCTACTACGGTGGTGAACGGATTGGCGGTAGGGGAGAACGTGTTCCAATGGCAGGTGAACAATGGTGCCTGTCCGAACGCCATCACCACGGACCTGGTCAGCGTGTTCGTGTACGACAATACCGCAGCGGCCGCCAATGCCGGTCCCGACCAGGATGTGTGTACGCCCACTTCGTCCGTGTCGATGGCCGGTAATACACCCACCGTCCCGAGCATTGGCCTGTGGACCTTGATCGCTGGTGGTGGCAGCATTGCGCAGCCGAACAATCCGAACACCGCGCTCAATAACCTGCCGGTCGGCGTCAACATCTTCGCCTGGACCATCGTGAACGGTCCTTGTGGTAGCACTTCGGACCAGGTGGTGATCCGTGTGTTCGATGCGTTGAACCCGGTGGCCAATGCGGGTGTGGACCAGCAGCTCTGCACGCCCAATACCAGCACCACACTTCAAGGTAGTAGCCTCACCATACCTGCCACCGGAACCTGGAGCCTGGTCAGCGGTACGGGAACCATCACGGACCCCACAAACCCGGCCAGTACGGTTACTGGCCTGGCCATTGGTGAGAACGTGTTCCGCTGGATCGTGAGCAACGGCCCCTGTGCCAATTCACAGACCGATGATCTAGTAAGCATCTTCGTGTTCGACGAGGACCAGGAGCCCGCCGCTGCAGGGCCTGACCAGGACCTCTGCACACCGGACAGTGAGGCGACGTTGGCGGCCAACGCACCGACATTCCCCGCCGAGGGCATGTGGTTCCAGGTGAGCGGCTTCGGCACCATTACCGACCCAAGCGATCCCAATGCCACGGTTACCGGTCTGCCCGTGGGTACCCACGAGTTCCAGTGGATGATCAACAATGGCCCCTGCGCTGGAAGCGAGACCACCGACAACGTGGTGATCCGTGTATATGATGCGAACAACCTGGATGCGGATGCCGGCGCCGATCAGGAGCTGTGCACGCCGCAGACCAGTACAACGCTGCAAGGCAGTGCCGTGATCTCCCCGGCCATTGGAACATGGACCGTGGCAAGTGGTAGTGGTGTCTTCGCCAATGCGAACGATCCGAACACCTCGGTGAGCGATCTCAGCGTTGGTGCCAATATCTTCAAGTGGACCGTGGACAACGGACCATGTGGTGCGGAGACCACCGACGAGGTGACGATCCTGCTCTTCGATGCCGATAATGCGGTGGCCAATGCCGGACAGGACCTGCAGCAATGCACCCCGAACACGGTGGCCACGCTGTTCGGCAGCGCGGTGACCTTCCCTTCCACTGGTCTTTGGACCCTGGTGAGCGGTACAGGTGTGATCACCGACCCCACAAGCGCCACAACGACCGTGACCGACCTTGGTGTGGGAGAGAACATCTTCGAGTGGACCGTAAGCAACGGACCGTGTGCGAACGATGGCACCAGCGACCAGATCAGCATCTTCATCTTCGATCTGAACAACCCGCCAGCAGATGCCGGTGCCGACCAGCAACTGTGCACGCCGCAGCTGAGCACCACCATGCAGGGTGTGGCCCCGACCTTCCCGGCCTTCGGTACATGGACCTTGCTGAGCGGTCAGGGTACCATTGTTGACCCCAACGACCCGAACTCGGTTATCACCGATCTGGGTGTGGGTGAGAACACGTTCCTCTGGACCATCGATAACGGCCCCTGCGAGAACAGCGGAAGCATTGATGTGGTGAGCATCTTCGTGTTCGACGGGAACAATGCCGATGCGGCAGCCGGTGCGGACCAGGAACTGTGTACACCGAACATCGTTACCACCAATCTGCAAGGCAGCGCTGTGACCTTCCCGGCGGTCGGCACCTGGACGTTGGTGAGCGGCACGGGTACGATCGCTGATCCGAACGACCCGAACACCGTCGTGTTCGACCTCAGCATTGGTGAAAGCGTGTTCGAATGGACCGTGGACAACGGTCCCTGCGCGAACGGGGTGACCACCGATCAAGTGAACATCCGTGTGTATGACGCGAACCTTCCCGTAGCCAATGCTGGGGCGGATCAACAGCAGTGCACGCCCAATACCGCGGCCCAGCTCAGTGGAAGTCCGGTCGTGTTCCCTGCCGTGGGCACATGGAGCATTCAAAGCGGCACGGGTACCATCACCGACCCCAACGATCCGAACACCACCATCACCGGTCTCGGCGTGGGTGTGATCGTGGTGCGATGGACGGTGAGCAACGGTGCCTGCCCCGAAGGAGTGACCACGGATGAGATGGTGATCACGCTCTTTGATGAGAACAACCCGCTGGCGGATGCCGGTCCCGATCAGGAACTCTGCAGCAACGACGCCAGCATCACCATGGCCGGAAGTGCGGTGGTCTTCCCGGCCACGGGCACGTGGACGCTGGTGAACGGCTCTGGTACCATTGCGAACCCCAACGACCCCGCGACCGCGATATCGGGTCTGGGTATTGGTGAGAACATCTTCCAGTGGGTGGTGAACAATGGTGTGTGCGCCAACCCTCAGACCACCGACGTAGTGAGCATCTTCGTATTCGACGTGAACAACCCTGACGCCGATGCTGGCGCGGACCAGGAGATCTGTACCCCGGTCACCAGCGCCATCATGGCCGGTAGCAGCATCACCTTACCGGCGGTGGGCACCTGGACCTTGATCACAGGCCAAGGCACCATCACCGACCCGAACGATCCGGCCACCACCATCACCGACCTGGGTGTGGGTACGAACGTGTTCGAATGGGCCGTGGATAATGGTGATGCTTGTGCCAACAGCCTCACCAGCGATCAAATGACCATTGTCCTGTTCGATGCGGATGCGCCGCCTGCGAACGCAGGTGCCGATCAGGAGCTCTGCTCTCCGGATGATACCGCAACCTTGACCGGCAATCCGCCGGTGGGCGTGGCCATTGGTGTGTGGACCCTGGCGCAAGGCACCGGAGTGATCGCCGATCCCTTCAGCCCCACCACTACGGTGAGCGGCCTCACCATCGGAGAGAATATCTTCCGCTGGACGCTGACCGGTGGTGCATGTGTGACAACGGATGATGAAGTGAGCATCTTCGTCTTCGACCCGAGCAATCCGATCGCGAATGCTGGTCTCGACCAGGAGCTGTGCATGCCTCAGGACAGTGTGTTCATGGCCGGCAGCACGGTGATCTTCCCGGCACAAGGCACCTGGACCCTCATCAGCGGCGCGGGTACTCCGGTGGACGCCAACGACCCGGCCACATTGATCGAAGGCCTGGCCACCGGCGTGAACGTGTTCCAGTGGGAGGTTGACAACGGCGCTTGTGAGACCACTCCGACCTTCGACCTTGTGACGATCACCCTGTATAGCGATAGCACATCACCCGCCATCGCTGGTCCGGACCTGGAGTCGTGCCTGCCGGTCACCCAAGTGCAGTTGCAAGGCGAACAACCCATTGCTCCTGGTGTGGGCACCTGGTCGGTGATCGCCGGTACCGGTGTGTTCGCTGAGCCGAACAACCCTAACACCATCGTAACGGGACTATCGCAAGGGGTGAACACCTTCGTATGGACCCTCGATTGGGCCCCCTGCCCGAACAATGGTATCCTCACCGATACGGTGACCGTGCGGGTGTACAACCCGAACGCACCGCTGGCCGATGCCGGGCCCGATCAACAGCTTTGTACGCCCACCACGGAGACCTTCATGGAGGGCAACTCTCCGGAGATCCCGGGCGTTGGAACCTGGACGTTGCTGAACGGATCGGGCACTATCGCGAGCCCGAACGATGCCAACACGCAGATCACCGATCTCGCGATAGGTATCAACGAGTTCATCTGGACCATTTACAATGGCAACTGCGGATTCGGTCCGCCCAGCCAGGACACGGTGCGTGTGTTCGTGTATGATGGCGAGGCCACGCCTGCAACTGCCGGCAATGACATCAGCTGGTGCACGCCGACCAACAATGCCGTGCTGGTCGCCAACGACCCGACCTTCCCTGCTACGGGCCTCTGGACCTCATTGAGCGATACCGGAACATTGGTGGATCCCACTGACCCGAACACGGCGGTGTTCGATCTCGGCGTTGGACAGCACGATTTCCAGTGGACGATCGACAATGGCGCCTGCGGTACCAGCAGTGATGTGATCAGCGTATTCATCTTCGATGGTGAGAGCGAAGCGGCCGACGCAGGTCCCGACCAGGAGCTTTGTACGCCGACCACGAGCGCAACACTGGCCGGTAATGCGGTGGTGTTCCCCGCAAGTGGATTCTGGACGGTGATAACTGGAACGGGCACCTTCGCTGATGCCAATGATCCTTCCACCACGGTATCCGGTCTCTCCATCGGTACCAACGTGTTCCGCTGGACCATCACGAACGGACCATGCGGCGATACGGAGAATGAGGTGGTGATCACATTGTACGATGCGAATCAACCGGTTGCCAACGCTGGTCCGGAACAGCAGATCTGCACGCCGACAAGCAGTGTCACCCTGCAGGGAAGTGCTGTCACTTTCCCGGCTGTGGGTACCTGGGTGTTCGTGAGCGGCACTGGAACCTTGAGCGACCCCAACAGCC
>Ga0209985_10001918_pt1 | contig 19524 bp, 15 predicted proteins | sample NOAtaG_FD_187305 | JGI IMG/M metagenome (GOLD analysis project Ga0209985, IMG submission 187305) | Freshwater lake microbial communities from Lake Erie, under a cyanobacterial bloom - NOAA_Erie_Diel6S_1000h metaG (SPAdes) (version 2) | ecosystem: Environmental > Aquatic > Freshwater > Lake ...
CCTGCCACCGCCCGCGCTTGAGCTGCCGCGGATTGCGGTCGGCGGCGCGGCCGGTATCGCAGGGGGAATCGGCACCCGCGCCTTGCCCGAAGAGGTGGCGATCGCGCTGACCTACAATCGGGCGTCCTACGCCGTGATGATGGCGACGCCGCTCGATATCGAGGACTTCGGGGTCGGCTTCTCCCTCAACGAGGGGATCATCGCCGCGGCGACGGAGCTCGTCGAGGTCGAGGCGGTGCCGGTCGAACTTGGGATCGAGCTGCGTATGACCCTGGTGGACGATGCCGCGGACCGCACAGTGGAACGACGCCGGCGCCTCGCGGGCCCGGTCGGTTGCGGGCTCTGCGGCGTGGAGAGCCTCGAGGAGGCTTTGCGTCCGCTGCCACCGGTCGCGGCGACGCTCGAGGTCGCGGCCGACGAGGTACGCGCGGCCGTGGCCGCGCTCTGGGACGCGCAGGCGCTCAACCGTCGCACCCGTGCCGTGCACGCGGCGGGGTTCTGGCGCCCCGGGCAGGGCATGGTCGCGGTGCGTGAGGATGTCGGTCGGCATAACGCGCTCGACAAGCTCACCGGTGCGCTCGCGCGCGCCGGGACGGCGGCGGCGGAGGGCATGGTGGTGATCTCGAGCCGCGTCTCGATCGAGATGGTGCAGAAAGCCGCCATGATGGGCGCGGGTATCCTCGTCGCCGTGTCGGCGCCGACGGCGCTCGCGGTGCGTTCGGCCGATGCCGCGGGGCTCACGCTGGTGGCGGTCGCGCGCGAGGACGGGTTCGAGATATTCAGCGGTGCGCAGAGGATCAGGACATGAAGACGGAAAAGCTCGTCCGGATGGCCAACCAGATCGCCGGGTTCTTCTCGCACGAGGGTCCCGAGCGGGGGGCGGCGAGCGTCGCCGACCATCTGCAGAAGTTCTGGGATCCGCGCATGCGCGCCGAGATCGCCGCCGCGGTCGCTTCGGGGAGCGCCACCGGGCTCGACCCGCTCGCGCTCGAGGCGGTCAGGCAGATCGCGGGTCCGGGCGCGAACCGAGCGCCTTGAGGATCTCCTCGGCATCACAGATGCCGACCACGCGCCCGGCCTCCACGACCCGCACCGGCTGTCCCGATGCCTGACGCAAGCGGATGACGGTCTGCAGGTCGGTGTCGGGCGCGGTCACTGGCCCGACATCGTCCGCTGTGGCGTCGCCCGATGCGGTATCGCCTGACGCTGGACCTCCCTGTGGCGCCGCCGGCTCCAGCGGCCGCATCACCATCGCTGCGGTCAACGCCGTCAACGGGTTCATGTGCTGCACGAACTCCGCCACGCGCGCATCGGCGGGCCGCAGCACGATGTCCTGGGGCGTGCCGGTCTGCACGATCCGTCCTTGGTCCATGATCGCGATCCGATCGCCGATGCGCAGCGCCTCGTCGAGGTCATGGCTGACGAACAGGATGGTCTTGCGCACCCGCTCCTGCAGCGAAAGGAGCTCGTCCTGGAGGCGGCTGCGGATCAGCGGGTCGAGGGCCGAGAACGGCTCGTCCATCAACAGGATGTCGGCCTCGGTCGCGAAGGCGCGCGCGAGTCCCACGCGCTGCTGCATGCCGCCCGACAGTTCGTCGATCCGCCGGTCGGCCCAGTCCGCGAGGCCTACGAGCGCGAGCTTCTCGGCGACGATGCGCGCGCGCTCGGCCCGCTGTTCGCCGCGCAGCTCGAGCCCCAGACCGACGTTGTCGGCCACCGAACGCCACGGCAGCAGCGCGGCTTGCTGGAAGACCATGCTGATGCGCCGCCGCCGCGCGGCGCAGAGGCTGTCGGCATCGCAGCGCGTGATGTCGAGCGGGCCGTCCCGTCCATCGAGGATCACCTGGCCGCGGGTCACGGGCGTGAGACCGTTGGCGGTGCGCAGCAGGGTCGACTTTCCGGACCCCGAGAGGCCCATGATCACGCAGATCTCGCCCGGCGACACGGCAAGATCCGCGCCGCGTACCGCGAAGGTGACCTGACAGCCGGCTGCGACTGCCGCGGCGTCTTCGCCGCCATCGAGGCGCGTCAACGCGCGGCGTGAGGCGGCGTCGCCATCCCGTCCTGCGGCGCGTGCGAAGACGACATCGACCTTCCGGAACTCGAGGGCGGCGCTCATGGGGTGTTCCTCCGCTCACGCGGCCGGCTCAGACGGTCGAGCACGATGGCGAGCAGCACGATGGCGATGCCGGCCTCGAAACCGACATCGACCTGCACGCTGTTGAGCGCGCGCACCACCGGGACGCCGAGTCCGCCGGCACCCACGAGCGCGGCGATCACGACCATCGACAGGCTCAGCATGATGCACTGCGTGATGCCGGCGAGGATCGAGGGCTTCGCGCAGGGCAGTTCGATCTTCCATAGCCGTTGCCAGCGCGTCGCACCGAAGGCCTCGGCGGCCTCGCGCATCGGTCGCGGCACGCCGGTGATGCCGAGGTGCGTCAGGCGCACCGGTGCCGGCAGCGCGAAGATGACCGTCGAGATCAGCCCCGGCACCACGCCGAGGCCGAACAGCACCAAGGTGGGGATGAGGTAGACGAAGGTCGGCAGCGTCTGCATGAGATCGAGGACCGGGCGCAGCGCCGCATAGAGCCGCGGACGATGCGCGGCGGCGATGCCGAGCGGCACCCCGATCAGCGTGGCGGCGAGCGTCGCCACGGCGACGAGCGCGATGGTCTCGATGGTGGCCGCCCAGTAGCCCTGGTTCATGATGAAGAGCAGGGCGGCGACCACGAAGGCCACCAAGGGCAACGAGCGCTGCAGCACCCAGGCGAGCGCGCCGGCCGCCAACACGAGCAGCCAGGACGGCAGCGCACCGAGCAGCGCATGCACGCCATTGACGCTGCCGCCCACCACGCGGGAGATGAGATCGAACAAGGGTTTCCAGTTCGCCTGCGCATGCGCGATGGCATCGCCGATGGCGCGACCGACCGGGATCTTGTGACCGGCGACGAGGCTCTCGAGGGTCGCCGCGCCAGCCGTCGTGCGCCCCTCTGCCCTGCGATCGGCCGCGGTGCCGCTCCCCGCAGCTTCGCCCAAGACATCGCCGGGCGCCGATCCGTCCGCCCGCCGTACGCCCTCGAGCAGCGGGGCGAGGGCTTGCGGGTTGGCCCGCAGCCATTCCGCGGCGGCCGCCTCGGGCGCCAACTTGCGGTTGAGGATACCGTCCATCAGGTCGTTCTCCATCGCACCCGTGAACGACAGGTTGCGCAGGAATCGGCCGACGTTGGGGCATTCCTGCAGGTAGCCCTTGCGGACGACGGTGTGGATGATCGCGCCGCCGAAGTCGGGGCCGAAGGTGTCGTCACCGCCCGTGAGGTAGCGCATGTCGTAGCGCTTGTTCATCGGGTGCGGTTGCCAGCCGAAGAACACGATCGCCTCGCGCGCGTTGTAGGCGCGTTCGACCTGCGCGAGCATCCCTTGCTCGCTGGACTCGACCAAAGTGAAGCCGCTGAGGCCGAAGCGGCCGGCTTCGATCAACTCGATCATCATCCGGTTGCCGTCGTTGCCCGGCTCGATGCCGTACATCTTGCGTCCCAACGGTCCCGCGAACTTGGCGATGTCGGCGAAATCACGCAGACCTTGGTCGTGGAGATAGGCCGGCACCGCGAGCGTGTAGCGGGCTTCGGTCATGTTGGCGCGGACCACCTCGATCGAGCCGTCGTCGAGGAAGGGTTGGCGGTCGGCCTTCTGGGAGGGCATCCAGTTGCCGAGGAAGACGTCGATGTCGCGGTTGCGCAGCGAGGCGAAGGTCACGGGAAGCGACAGCACGGTCACCTTGGGTTCATAGCCGAGTCGGCGGAGCACGAGGCTCGCGAAACCGGTCGTCGCCGTGACATCGGTCCAGCCGATGTCCGAGAGGCGCACCACCCGACAGGAGGCGGGTTCGGCGACCGTGCCTGCCGTGGCAACGGAGGCGGCTGTCGTGGAGGAGGCGACTGTCGTGGTGGAGGCGGCGGGCGCGGCGGAGGTGGCGTGGGTCAGGCTCGTCGCGGATCCGAGTGCGACCAGGGCGAGGCCCCACAACAGCGACCCGAGCCGCCCGATGGGGCCTCGGCTTGACGCGGCGGGGCGGGGCACGGCACCATCTGCGGGGATGGCGATCCGGCTGAACGCTGATTCAATACCCTGCGTTCTATCTGCGATATTCGTCATATGCCATTGTTTTTTATGATTTTATATCCTGGATTTCTGGCACCGCACATCGTGTGACGTCCCGAAATCCTGCGCCGACATCAACCAAGGTGACCCGACATTGAACACTCCGACAAATCCGAGCGGCAGCGCCTCCACCCCCGCCGCATCGCAGCCTTCCCAAGGTCGCGCGAGCGAGGGCAACCGTCGCCAACAACTGATCGAGGTGACACTCGAAAGTCTCGCAGAAGTCGGCATCCAGGGTACGACTCTCGCACATATCGCGGGCAAGGCGGATGTGTCGCCCGGTTTGGTCGCTCACCACTTCGTCGACAAGGACGGGCTGCTGCAGGCTGCTTTCCGGGAGCTGCTGCGGCGCCAGCGTGACCAGGTCCGGTGGCGGGTCACCGCGGCCGGCACGCCGATCGAGAAGCTGCACGCCCATGTTGAGGCCTGCCTCTCGCCCGAAGGCCTGCGGACCCGCGACAGCCGTGCGTGGCTCGCCTACTGGAGTCAGGTGCACCGCTCGGAGGGCATCGCCCGCATCCAGCGCATCTACCAGCGGCGCTTCGATTCCAACCTGCGCTCGGCGCTGCGCCCCTTGGTGCCGGCGGCGACGGTCGCCGACCACGCCGCCAACATCGCGGCGCTTCTCGACGGCACGTGGCTGCAGGCCGCCTTGTCGCCGGCCGCGCCCGGTGATGCCGAGGCCTTGCGGGCCCGCGTGCTCGCGCAGGTCGACGCCACGATCCGTCTCGCCCAAGACGCCGCGCCGGCCATGACGGCTGCGCCCGCGGTCGATGCCGGCGCTGCCCGTCGGGCCCGCCGCGTCACGGCCGATCGGCTCTCGAGCTTCAACCCCGCCACGGGCGAGTTGCTCGCCGAGTTGCCGGTCGCCGGCGCCGAAGAGATCGACGAAGCGGTGCGCCGCGCGCAGGCGGCGCAACCGGCCTGGGCCGCCCTCAGCGGCACCGAGCGTGCGCGCGTCTTGCGGCGCATCTCCGACCTGCTGCGCGAGCACAACGACCGGTTGTCGCTCATCGAGATGCGGGACACCGGCAAGCCCATCCAGGAGACCCGGGTGGTCGACATCGTCTCCGGTGTGGAGTGCTTCGAGTACTTCGCCTCGATGGCGACCGGCGCTGCGGGTGAACACATCGATCTCGGTACGGCGGGGTTCGGCTATACACGCCGCGAGGCGCTCGGTGTCGTCGCCGGCATCGGCGCCTGGAACTATCCCATGCAGACCGCCTGCTGGAAGACCGCGCCCGCGCTCGCGTTCGGCAACGCGATGATCTTCAAGCCCGCAGAGCTCACGCCGCTCAGCGCCGCCGAGCTCCCGGCCCTGATGAAGGAAGCCGGCGTACCCGACGGCATCTTCCAAGTGGTGCAGGGTGGCATCGACACCGGCCGCGCGTTGGTGCGCCACCCCGGCATCGCCAAGGTCTCGCTGACGGGCGCGGTCGAGACGGGCCGGGCGGTGATGGGCGATGCCGCGCCCACGCTCAAGCACGTCACCCTCGAACTTGGCGGCAAGTCGCCGCTGCTGATCTTCCCGGACGCCGACCTCGACCAGGCGGTGTCGGGCGCGTTGCTCGGCAACTTCTACTCGGCGGGCGAGGTCTGCTCGAACGCCACGCGCGTCTTCGTGCACCGCTCCATCAAGCGGGAGTTCCTGCAGCGCCTGCTGGCGCGGGTCGAGAAGATGAAGATCGGCGATCCGGCCGACCCGGCCACGCAGGTGGGCTCGCTGATCTCCGAAGAACACCTGCGCAAGGTCATGTCCTACATCGAGCGCGGTCAGGCCGAGGGCGCGCGGCTGCTGATCGGCGGCAAGCGGCTGACCGAGGGCGCGCTCGCGCGCGGCTTCTTCGTCACCCCGACGGTGTTCGACGAGTGCCGCGACGACATGGCGATCGTGCGCGAGGAGATCTTCGGCCCGGTGATGATGGTGCTCGACTTCGAGGACGAAGACGATGCGATCGCACGCTCGAACGCCACCCACTTCGGGCTCTCCGCGGGCGTGTTCACGCAGGACCTGAACCGCGCCCACCGCGTGATCGGCCGCCTGCAGGCGGGCAGCTGCTGGATCAACCATTACAACATCTGTCCGATGGAACTCCCCTTCGGCGGCTACAAGCACTCGGGCATCGGCCGCGAGAACGGCCGCATCACGATGGAGTACTACACCCAGCTCAAGAGCGTCTACGTCGCCAAGGGCGGCATCGACGCGCCGTACTGAGCCGGCGCAGGAGCCGCGACATGGCCGCGAGGATCGACGAGTACGACTACATCATCGTGGGGGCCGGGTCGGCGGGCTGCGTGCTCGCGGCGCGGCTGACCGAGGACCGCGCGAACCGGGTGCTGCTCCTCGAGTACGGCGGCTCGGATCGCTCGGTGTTCATCCGCATGCCCTCGGCGCTCGCGATCCCGATGAACCGCAAGCGCTACAACTGGTACTACCACACCGAGCCGGAGCCGGGACTCGACGGGCGGAGCCTGCACACGCCGCGCGGCAAGGTGTTGGGCGGTTCGTCCTCGATCAACGGCATGGTCTACGTCCGCGGCAATCCCTTCGACTTCGAGCGTTGGCAGGAGGAGGGCGCGAGCGGCTGGGGCTATGCCGACGTGCTGCCGTACTTCCGACGTGCCGAGACCCGCGACGCCGGCGGCGATGCGTACCGCGGCGATCGCGGACCGCTGCAGACCCGCTACGGCAGCCTCGAAAACCCGTTGCACGCCGCCTGGCTCGCGGCAGGCAAGGAGGCGGGCTATCCGCTCACCGACGACATCAACGGTTTCCAGCAAGAGGGCTTCGGCCGTTTCGACATGACCGTGGGCCGCGGACAGCGCTGCAGCGCGGCGGTCGCCTACCTGCATCCTGCACGCGCACGCCCGAACCTCACGGTGCTGAGCGGTGCGCTTGCGACCCGCCTCCTGCTCGAGCGCGGACGCGCCATCGGCGTGGAGTTCCGCCGTGGCGGCGCGACGCGGACCGCGCATGCGCGGCGCGAGGTCATCGTCAGCGGCGGGCCGATCAACTCGCCGCAGCTCCTGAAACTCTCGGGCATCGGCCCGGCGCCTGAGCTCGAGTCCCAGGGCATCGCCGTCCAGCATGCCTTGCCGGGCGTCGGCGCGAACCTGCAGGACCACCTCGAGTTCTACTTCCAGGTCGCCTGCCGCGAGCCGGTGACGCTCTACTCCGTGATGAACCCGCTCGCCAAGGCCTGGATCGGCGCACGCTGGTTGCTCACGCGCAGCGGACTTGGCGCGACCAACCATTTCGAGACCGGCGGTTTCATCCGCAGCCGCGCGGGCGTCCGCTACCCGGACCTCCAGTACCACTTCCTGCCCATGGCCGTGGCCTACGACGGTTCGAGCGGCGCCTCCGAGCACGGGTTCCAGGCCCATGTCGGCCCGATGCGCACCAACAGCCGGGGTTGGGTGCGACTGCGTTCGGCCGACCCGCGCGATCCGCCGCGCATCCTGTTCAATTACCTCAGCACGCCGGAGGACATGCAGGAGATGCGCGCCTGCGTGCGCCTGACGCGCGAGATCTTCGCGCAGCCCGCCTTCGCGCGTTGGCGTGGCCGCGAGATCCAGCCGGGCGAGGGCGTGCAGACCGATGCCGAGATCGACGCCTTCGTGCGCCGCCATGTCGAGAGCGCCTACCACCCCTGCGGCACCTGCCGCATGGGTGCCGTCGATGACGAGATGGCGGTGGTCGATCCCGAGACCCGGGTGCGCGGGCTTCAGGGCCTGCGCGTGGTCGACTCCTCGATCATGCCTTCGGTGACCACGGGCAACCTCAACGCACCCACCATCATGTTGGCGGAGAAGGCGGCGGACCACATCCTCGGCAAGCCGATGCTGCCGCGCGCGACGGCCCCCTGGTACGAGGCGCCGGACTGGTCGCAGCGTCAGCGCTGAGGGGTCAGGTCTCGGGCGGCCTCGGCCATCCAGCGCACGAGGTAGTCCTCGAACGAGCGCCAGACCTCGATGTGGAAGTCGTCCACGCCGCGTCGCCAGAGCACGATGTCGGCCTTGTTGAACAAGGTGCGCGTGCCGCTGCCGACCGGGAAGTGCGCCGGGTCGAGGTCCAAGGGACAGCCGCAGTTGAGCAGGTCCGCTGCGAACGGCGCCGCGAGCCGCAGCCCGACCTGACGCCGGGTCACGTCCACCAAAGAATGCGGTTGGCCGGCGAGGGCGGCTTCGAGCCGGGTGCCCAGAGCCGCAGCGTCCTCGCGCCACGCGATCAGCAGCCGCTCATCGGGCCCCAGCCAGAGCAAGGTCAGCGTCGTGCCATCGCCGCGGGTGCAGCCCGGCGCATCCGCATCGGGGATGCCGAGCGCTGCGGCTGCGGCGGCGAGCGCTGCGGGGACGCCTTGCAGCACGAACCGCGCCGCAGGCGTGACCCGCTGCAGCCATGCGGGCTTCACGGTGGTGTCAGACATTGAGCCGCGCCCCCTTCGGGTCGTAGAACACGGGCGCACAGACCTCGACCGGGATCTCGCCGCCCGGCATCGGAACGTGCAGCGTCTGGCCGATGCGGGCGCGACCGCCTGCGACCACGGCGAGCGCGATGGAGCGGCCGAGGGTGGCGCTCGCGTAGGACGAGGTGACGTGTCCGATGAGCTTCATGGGCGGTGACTGTCCCGGGACGTCGACCACCTGCGCGCCTTCCTCGAGCACGACCTTCGGGTCGCGGGTCAGCAGGCCCACGAGCTGCTTGCGGTCCGGCGAGCGCATGGCGGGACGGGCGAGGGCGCGCTTGCCGACGAAATCAGGCTTCGTCTTGCCGATCGCCCAAGCGAGGCCCACGTCGTCCGGCGTGACCGTGCCGTCGGTGTCCTGGCCGATGATGATGAAACCCTTCTCGGCGCGCAGCACGTGCATGGTCTCGGTGCCATACGGCGTGAGCCCATGCGCCGCCCCCGCCGCGCAGATCGCCTCGAGGGCGTCGGCACCGCGGTCGGCAGGGACATTGATCTCGAAGCCGAGCTCGCCGGTGAAACTGACGCGGAACAGCATCATCGGGATGCCGCGCAGCGTGCCGTGCACGACCGCCATGTGCGGCAGCGCGGCGGCGGAGATGTCGAGGCCGTCCACGAGCGGCGCCAAGACCTCGCGCGCGCGCGGGCCCTGCACCGCGATCACCGCCCACTGCTCGGTCGTGGAGGTCAGCCAGACGTCGAGGTCGGTCCACTCGGTCTGGCGGTAGTCTTCCATCATCGCGAGCACGCGCGCGGCGCCGCCGGTGGTGGTGGTCACGTGGAAACGGTCCTCGGCGAGGCGCGCCACCACACCGTCGTCGTAGACGAAACCGTCGTCCCGCAGCAGCACGCCGTACTTGCAGCGGCCCACCGCGAGCTTCGACCAGTCATTGACGTAGAGCCGGTCCATGAACGCGGTCGCACCCGGCCCCGCCACCACGATCTTGCCGAGCGTCGAGGCGTCGAAGACGCCGCAGCTGTCGCGCACCGCCCGGCATTCGCGCGCCACGGCGGCGTGCATGTCCTCGCCGGCGCGCGGGAAGAAGCGCGCGCGCTTCCACATGCCGACATCCTCGAACACGGCGCCTTGGCGGACCGCCCAGCCGTGCATCGGCGTGCGGCGTACCGGGTCGAAGATCTCGCCCCGCGCCTGCCCCGCAAAGCTCGCGAAGGTCACGGGGGTGTAGGGCATGCGGAAGGTGGTGAGGCCCACCGCCGGGACCGGCTTGCCGAGCTCGCGTGCGGCGTGGTGCAGCGCGTTGAGGTTCGAGGTCTTGCCTTGGTCGGTCGCCATGCCGGTCGTGGTGTAGCGCTTGATGTGCTCGATGGAGCGGAAGCCTTCGCGCATCGCGAGGTCGAGGTCCTTGAGCATCACGTCGTGCTGGAAGTCCACGAAGGCCTTGGCACCCGGCACGGCCGCGTCGGCCCGCGGCAGGCGGCTCGCCGTGGGCGCTGTCGCGTCCTCGACGGTCTCGAAGCGCGGTTCCTCGGCCGCAAAGCCAGCAGCGCCCGCCGCCGCAGCGCCTGCGGTGGCACCGTCCTCGAGCGCGGCGGCGATACCGGAGAAGAGACCGCGGCACGCACCCGCCGAACGTTCGTTCTCGGCCGACGCGCCCGGGACGAAGGCCTGCAGCGCCTCGTCGTAGCGGAGCTTGCCGCGCGACTGCGAGAAAAGATGGACGCTCGGCACATGGCCGCCCGCGACGAGCAGCAGGTCGCAATCGATCGAGCGACGATCGGTCGGGTGACCGGAGGCGTCGAGCCGGGCGATCTCGACCCCGGACACATGCCCGCGGCCGCGCGTGCCGAGCACGCGCGCACCGGTCGCGACCGCGATGCCGGCCTCGCGCAGGCGCTGCTGCCAGCTGTCGGGTCCTGCGGGCACAGGGTCCGGACGCAGGTCGACGACCTCGACCACCGTCGCGCCTGCCGCCTGCATCTCGAGGGCGACGCGATAGGCGCTGTCGCAGATCGTGGCGAGCACCACGCGGCGGCCCGGCAGCACCGCGTGTTCTTTCAGGTAGCGCAGCGCGGCGCCGGCGAGCATCACGCCCGGACGATCGTTGCCCGGGAACACGAGCGGCTGTTCGATGGATCCGGTCGCGAGCACCACCTGCTGCGCGCGCACCTGCCAGAGGCGCTCGCGCGCGAGACCGGCCGGCGGGTCGGCGAGGTGGTCGGTGATGCGCTCGCTGAGGCCGAGATGGTTGTGCGGGAAGTAGCCGAAGGCGGTGGTGCGCGGCAGCAGCCGCACCCGGGGGTTACGACCGAGTTCGTCGACCGCCGCCGCGACCCACTCGGCCGTCGCGACGCCGTCGATGCGCGACCGGGCGTCGGCCAACAGCGAACCGCCCATCTCCGGCCGCTCATCGCAGAGGATCACGCGCGCGCCGCTGCGCGACGCGGCCAGCGCCGCCGCGAGACCGGCGGGACCTGCGCCCACGATGAGCACCTCGCAATGCGCGTGCTGCTGCGCGTAGCGGTCGGGGTCGGGCAGGCGCGGCGCCTCGCCAAGGCCCGCCATGCGGCGGATCAGCGGCTCATAGAGCCGATGCCAGGCGCTGCGCGGCCACATGAAGGTCTTGTAGTAGAAGCCCGCGGGCAAGAGCGGCGAGAACAGTTCCGTCACACGCCCGAGGTCGAAACGCAGGCTCGGCCAGCGGTTCTGGCTGACGGCGCAGAGGCCGTCGTAGAGCTCCACCTGGGTCGCGCGCAGGTTGGGCGTCGAGCGCGCGGCGTCGCGGCGCACGGTGACGAGGGCCGAGGGCTCCTCGGGGCCCGCGGTCATGATGCCGCGCGGCCGGTGGTACTTGAACGAGCGACCGACGAGGTGCACGCCGTTGGCGAGCAGCGCCGAGGCGAGGGTGTCGCCCTGCAGCCCTTCGTAGGACTTGCCGTCAAAGGTGAAGCGGAGCGTACGGTCGCGGCTGACGCGGCCGCCCGTCGGCAGGCGCGCGACGCTCATCGGGGCGTCTCCGCAGCGCCCGTGGCCGACACGCCGGGCGGCTTCTCACCGGCCTTGTAGGTCGCGATGAAGCGGTCGGTGGTCGTGTCCCGCAGTGCGTTGAAGAACCGTCCGCAGCCGCGGGTGTGCCGCCAACGCTCGGCGTGGACGCCTTTCGAGTTGGTGCGCAGATAAAGGTAGGCCGCCCAGTCGTCATCGCTCACCGACGCAGGGTCGACCGGACGCGCGATATGCGCCTCGCCGCCGTAGGCGAACTCGGGTTCGGGGCGTTCGCCGCAATGGGGGCAACGGATCAGCAGCATGGCGGGATCAGTGCGCGACGGCCGCAGCCGCGGCCTCGTCGATGAGGTGCCCTTCACGGAAGCGCTCGAGCGTGAAGGGCGCGTTGATGGGATGCGGTTCGTCGTGCGCGAGCGTCCACGCGAACACGTGCGCGGAGCCCGGCGTCGCCTTGAAGCCGCCCGTGCCCCAGCCGCAGTTGACGTAGAGCCCCGGGACCGGCGTCTTGCCGATGATGGGCGAGCGGTCCGGCGTGACATCGACGATGCCGCCCCAATTGCGCAGCATGCGCATGCGGCGGAACATCGGGAAGAGTTCGCAGATCGCCTCGAGCGTGTGCATGTTGACGTGCAGCGCGCCGCGCTGGGTGTAGGAGGTGTACACGTCGGTGCCAGCGCCGATCACGAGCTCGCCCTTGTCCGACTGGCTGATGTAGGCGTGGATGCCATTCGACATCACCACGCAGGGGAACACGGGCTTGATGGGCTCGGAGACGAGCGCCTGCAGCGGGAAGCTCTCGAGCGGCACGCGGACGCCCGCCATGCCGAGCACGACGCTGGTGTTGCCGGCCGCCACCACGCCCACCTTGCGGGTGCGGATGATGCCGCGGCTGGTCTCGAGCGCCTCGACCGCGCCGCCCGCATCGCGCCGGATGCCGGTGACCTCGCAGTTCTCGATGATGTCGACGCCGAGCGCATCGGCGGCGCGCGCATAGCCCCAGGCGACGGCGTCGTGGCGGGCGGTGCCGCCGCGGCGTTGCAGCGCGGCGCCGAGCACCGGGTAGCGCAGGCCGGGGTCGATGTTGAGCGGGGGGCAGTAGGCCTTGGCCTCCTCGGGCGACAGCCATTCGTTGTCGACGCCGTTGCAGCGGTTGGCGTGGATGTGGCGCTGCGCGACCTGCACGTCGTGCACGGTGTGCGCGAGCATCATCACGCCGCGCGGCGAGAACATGACGTTGTAGTTGAGGACCTGCGAGAGGTCCTCCCACATCTTCACCGAGTGGTCGTAGAGGCGGGCGCTTTCGTCGAAGAGGTAGTTGGAGCGGATGATGGTGGTGTTGCGGCCGGTGTTGCCGCCGCCGATCCAGCCTTTCTCGACGACCGCGATGCGGGTGAGCCCGTGCTCGGCGGCGAGGTAGTAGGCCGTGCCGAGCCCGTGCCCGCCGCCGCCCACGATGACGGCGTCATACTCGGCCTTGGGTTCCGCGCGGCGCCACTGTTCGCGCCAGCCGCGGTGCTTGCCGAGGCTGTTCCAGAGCAGCGAGAGTCCCGAGAAGCGTTGGCGGGTCATCGTCCGTCCCGGTCTCAGGCGCGCAGGTCGGCGTTGGCCGGATCGTAGGGCGACTCGACCACCACCGTGGCGCGCTTGCTCTCGCCCAGGATCTCGATCGAGAGCTCGGTGCCGACCTCGGCGAACTCCGGTTTGATGTAGCCGATGGCGAGGCTCTTCTGCAGCACGTGGCCGTAGTAGCCCGCTGTGGCGCGGCCCACCATGCGGCCGTCCGCCGCGAACAACGGTTCGTTGCCGAGCGGGTCGGCATCGGTGACGCCGTGCACCTCGAGGGTCACGAAGCGGTGCGGCACGCCCTCGGCAAGCTGCTTCTCGAGCGCCGCCTTGCCGACGAAGTCGCCCTTGTTCATGCGCACGAAGCGGTCGAGACCGGCCTCGAACGGCGTGTAATCGCGCGTGAGGTCGCTGCCCCACATGCGGTAGGACTTCTCCATGCGCAGCGATTCCATGGCGCGCATGCCGGCCATGCCGATGCCGAACTCCTCGCCGGCCTTGAAGAGCGCCTCGAAGAGGTGGTGGGCGTACTCGATGGGGAAGTGCAGTTCCCAGCCGAGCGAGCCGACGAAGTTGACGCGCAGCAGGTAGACGTCGGTCGCCATGCCGACCTCGCAGACCTGCCCGGTGAGCCACGGGAACGCCGCGTTGTCGAGCGGCGTGTCGGTGAGCTTGGCGAGCAGGTCCCGCGAACGCGGTCCCGCCACCACGAAGCAGCCGCGCTGCATGGTGATGTTGGAGAGCTGCACGGAACCGTCCGCCGGCAGGTGTTTCTGCAGGTAGTCCGCGTCATAACGCTCGGCGGCGCCCGCGCTCACCACGTAGAACTCGTCCGGGCCGAGCTTGGTGATGGTGAACTCGCTGCGGATGCCGCCGCGCTTGGTGAGGGCATGGCACAGCGCCATGCGCCCGACCTTCACCGGCACCTTGTTGGCGACGAGACCGTCGAGCCAGGCCTCCGCGCCCGGGCCGCGCACGATGTGCTTGGTGAAGGGCGTGAGGTCGATGACGCCGACGGCGTTGCGCAGGCGGCGGCATTCGTTGCCGACGTGCTCGAAATAGTTGCTGCGGCGGAAGCTCCACCTGTCGCGCGGCTCGACGCCGGGCGGCGCGAACCAGTTCGCGCGCTCCCATCCGTAGCGCTGCCCGAACACCGCGCCCATGCCCTTGAGCTTCTCGTAGATGGGGCTGGTCTTGAGCGGGCGCCCGTCCTCGCGTTCTTCGTCCGGGTAGTGCACGGTGAAGACGTTGCGGTAGGTCTCCTCGTTCTTGGCGACCACGAAGCGCTTGCTGGTGTAGGGGCCGTAGCGCCGCGGGTCGACCGCGAGCATGTCGATGCCGGGTTCGCCCTCGACGATCCACTCGGCGATCTGCCAGCCGGCACCGCCTGCGGCGGTGATGCCGAAGCTGTGGCCCTCGTTCAACCAAAGATTGCGCACGCCCCAGGCCGGGCCGATGAGCGGGGAACCGTCCGGCGTGTAGGAGATCGGGCCGTTGACGATGTCCTTGATGCCGCAATGCTCGAGCGCCGGCACGCGCCGCTGCGCCGCCTCGACGTGCGGCAACAGCCGGTCGAGGTCGCCTGCGAAGAGGTCCTTCCCGAACCAGTCGGGGACGCCGTCGGCGAAGCGCGCCGGGGCACCCGCCTCGTAGGGGCCGAGGATCCAGCCCATGCGCTCCTCGCGCAGGTAGTAGGACTGGTCGGATTCGCGCAGCACCGCGAGCTCGCGGCCGCCCGCGGCGCGGTAGGCCTTCAGCTCGGGCGATTCCTCATAGACGATGTACTGGTGCTCGACCGGGATGGCGGGCACGTTGATGCCGAACATCCGTCCGGTCTGGCGCGCGTAGTTGCCGGTCGCGCACACCACGTGCTCGGCGATGATCTCGCCCTTGGTGGTCTGCAGCCGCCATTCGCCGGAGGGCGTGCGGCTGACGCCGGTGACCTCCGTGTGCTCGTGGATCTCCGCGCCGCGCGCGCGCGCGCCCTTGCGCAGCGCCATGGTGAGGTCGGCGGGCGCGATGTGCCCGTCGTCGGGGTGGTAGAGGGCGCCGACGATGGGCGGCGTGCCGTCTTTGCCGCCGAGTTCCACCAAGGGCCAGAGCTTCTTGACGTCGTCGGGGCCGATGACCTGGAAGGGCACGCCGATGGTATTGGCCGTGCCGCAGTACTTCAGGTACTCGTCCATGCGGTCGCGGTTGGTGGCGAGGCGCAGGTTGCCCGTGACGTGGAAGCTCACGTCCTGGCCGGTCTCGGCCGGCAGGCGCTTGTAGAGGTCGACCGAATACTTGTGGAGCTGGCCGACCGTGTAGCTCATGTTGAAGAGCGGCAGCAGCCCCGCGGCATGCCAGGTCGACCCGGCGGTGAGTTCCGAGCGCTCGAGGAGCACCACGTCCGACCAGCCCTTGAGGGCGAGGTGGTAAAGGGTGCTGACGCCCACCGCACCGCCGCCGATGACCACGACTCTGGCATGTGTTTTCATGCGTCCAGAGTGTAGCGGGGGGCGGTGCGACCACCAACCCAAATGCGACGCGAGGATGTCCGAATTGGACATCTTCCGGACCCGGCTCCTATACTCCCCTCGCTGTGGAAACCGACCGCTCCCCAGGTGCCCCGGCAGGCCGACGCAGCTACGCGTTCCTGACGCTGCCCAACTATTCGCAGATCGCCCTGGTCAACGCCATCGAGCCGCTGCGGATGGCGAACCGGGTCGCGAACCGCCGCCTGTACGACTGGCAGATCGTGTCGCTCAAGGGCGACCCCGTGATGGCGAGCAGCGGGCTGCAGATGGCGCCGACCGTCGCGTTGGCCGACCTCGGCAAGGTCGACATCCTCTTCGTCTGTGGCGGCATCGACGTCCGTGAGACCGTCTCCGCTCCGCTTGCCAAGGCGCTGCGTCGCCGGGCGGACGCCGGCGGCGCCTTGGGAGCGCTCTGCACGGGGGGCTACATCCTCGCGCGTGCCGGCTTGCTGAACCGTTACCGGGCGACGATCCACTGGGAGAACGTGCACGCGCTGCGCGAGGAGTTCCCGCTGGTCGAGCTGACCGCGCAGGTCTTCACCATCGACCGTGACCGTTACACCTGTTCGGGCGGCACCGCACCGCTCGACCTGATGCTCAACCTCATCGAACGACAGCACGGCCGGCACATCTCGCACCAGGTCTCCGAGCAGTTCGTGGTCGAGCGGGTGCGTGATTCGCAGGATGCCCAGTACGTCCCGCTGCGCGCGCAGCTCGGGTTCACGCACCAGAGCCTCACCAAGGTCGCGCAGTTGATGGAAGAGAACATCGAGAAGCCCCTGTCGCTCGATGCGATCGCCCGCCGGACGGGTCTTTCCCGGCGGCAGATCGAACGGCTGTTCCAGCGCTACCTGCATTGCGTGCCGAAACGCCATTACATGGAGATCCGGCTGCGGCGCGCGCGCGAGTTGCTGCTGCAGACGGCGATGCCGATCACCGAGATCACGGCCTCCTGCGGCTTCCAGTCGCCGCCGCACTTCTCGCGGTGCTACCGGCAGCATTTCGGACGCCCGCCGAGCGCCGAACGGCGCCGGCCGGGCAGCGATCCGGCGATGTCGTACACGGGCAAATAGCCGTCGCGAAAGGTAAAGTGCCCCCCGGGTGCGGCGCTTACCATCCTCGCGTCTCCCGGAAAGCCTAATCAAGAGGGCTGAAATGTCTGACGCGCAAGGCGATTTCGACCTGCGGACCCTCGCCGACGACGAACTCGTCGAGCAGGTCCACGACGACCTTTACAACGGCATGAAGCCCGAGGTGGAGGAGGCGACCCGCATCTTCCTCGAGCGCGGGTGGGGGCCGGACAAGGTCCTGAACGACGCGCTCGTCGAGGGCATGCGCATCGTCGGCATCGACTTCCGCGACGGCATCCTGTTCGTCCCCGAAGTGCTGCTCGCGGCGAACGCCATGAAGGGCGGCATGGAGATCCTCCGGCCTCTGCTCGCCGAGACCGGCGCTGAGCCGATCGGCAAGGTCGTCATCGGCACCGTCAAGGGCGACATCCACGACATCGGCAAGAACCTCGTGGCGATGATGCTCGAGGGCGCCGGCTTCGAGGTCGTCGACATCGGCATCAACAACCCCGTCGAGAAGTACCTCGACGCGCTCGAGCAGCACAAGCCGGACATCCTCGGCATGTCGGCGCTGCTCACGACCACCATGCCATACATGAAGGTCGTCATCGACACGCTCAAGCAGAAGAACCTGCGCGACCAGTACATCGTGCTCGTCGGTGGCGCGCCGCTCAACGAAGAGTTCGGCAAGGCCGTCGGGGCGGACGCGTATTGCCGCGATGCCGCGATCGCCGTCGAGACCGCCAAGGCGCTGATCGCGGCGAAGCGCGCCGCCGCGCGCGCGAACTGACCTCGCCGCGCGTGGCCAGGGGCGGCCGCCAGCTCGTCATCGCCTGCGGCGCCCTGTCGCACGAGATCGCCGCGCTGCGCGCCGCCTATCATTGGCTGGAGCTCGACGTGCACTGCCTGCCCCCTGAGCTGCACAACCGTCCGGAGCGCATCGCGCCGGCCGTCGGCGAGGCGATCGCGGCGCATCGCGCCGACTACGACGAGATCTTCGTGGCCTATGCCGATTGCGGCACCACGGGGGCGCTCGACGCGGTGCTGCGCGAGGCGGGCGTGGAGCGCATCGAGGGCGTGCATTGCTACCAGTTCTTCGCCGGGCAGGAGGCCTTCGCCGAGATGGCGGAGAGCGAGCCCGGGAGCTTCTTCCTGACGGATTTCCTGGTGCGCCATTTCGACCGTCTGGTGTTCCGCGGGCTCGGGCTCGACCGTCACCCGGAACTGCAGTCGCAGTACTTCGGGAACTACCGTCGTCTCGTCTATCTCGGTCAGCGTCCCGATGCCGGCACTGCCGCCGCAGCCGAGGAGATCGCCCGCCGGATGGGCCTCGAATACCACTTCCGACACACCGGTTACGGCGGACTGGAGCAGAGCCTGCGCCGTTTCATCGCGCCTGCCGGCGTCCCCGTCGCCGCCCCCACTGTCGCCCCCACTGTCGCCCCCACTGTCGCCAAGGAGGCGCAACACTGATGGCCAGCCTGATCATCATCTCTTGGCGCGACATCCCGTCGCAGGTCGTGGTCAAGCGCGGACGCGAGACCTCGAAGGTCATGTTGTCCGCGCGTTTCCAGGAGGCCGTGGACCGTGCCGCCATGCGTGCCGGCAAGGGCGGCTCCGACGCCTACATCGCCGAGTGGACGCGCAGCGCACCGGTGCCTTGCGGCGAGGACCTGCAAGCAGAGGCCGCCGCCGCGGCGGCGGCGATCGAGGCGCGGTACAGCGATGCGGACCTCGACCGTCTGATCCGCGCCAAGGGTCTCGAGGCGCCGCCCGCGGCACCGGCCGCAGGGTCGCCGGCAGCGCCCACGGACGGCGCGGGCTGACATGTACCGCGTGCGTCTCTGGTCGGTGCGCCATGCGCGCGGCCTCAACCGTCTCTACCGGCTGTTGGAGGACCTGCTCGTCGCGCTGCGGCCGGTCACCCGCGCGATCGGCGAGCAGCGGCTCGAGCGGCCGTTCGCGGCGCTCGAGCGCGGCACCAAGGGGTTCCTCTTCGACTGCAAGATGTGCGGCCAGTGCGTGCTCAGTTCGACGGGCATGTCCTGCCCCATGAATTGCCCCAAGCAGCTGCGCAACGGCCCTTGTGGCGGCGTGCGTGCCGACGGGAACTGCGAGGTCCTGCCCGACATGAAGTGCGTGTGGGTCGCAGCTTGGGAAGGCAGCCAACGCATCCCGGGCGGCGTCGATTCGCTGCGTACCGTCCAGTTCGCCGTCGATCGACGCCTGCAGGGCCGTTCGTCGTGGCTGCGCGCTGTCCGCCAGCGGCTGGGCGAAGAGAAGTGAGGGGCTCGCGATGAGGTTCGGCGACGAGCCCGCACCGGGCGATCCGCTGCCCATCCTCCCCGGCCACGTGTCGCCGGGTCGTTTCGAGCGCGTGCTGCGTGCCGGCGGGTTCGCGGTCACGGCCGAGCTGGCGCCGCCCGATTCCGCGGACCCGGAAGAGGTCTACGCGCGCGCGCGGATCTTCGACGGGTATGTCGATGCCATCAACGCGACCGATGGCAGCGGCGCCAACTGCCACATGTCGAGCATGGGTGTGTGTTCGCTGCTGACCCGTGCGGGCTATGCGCCGATCATGCAGATCTCCTGCCGCGACCGGAACCGCATCGGCATCCAGGGCGACATTCTGGGCGCCGCCGCCATGGGCGTCTGCAACGTGCTGTGCCTGACGGGCGATGGCGTGCAGGCGGGCGACCATCCGCAGGCGAAGCCCGTGTTCGACCTCGACAGCCTTTCGCTGCTCGGCATCGCCCGCACGCTGCGCGACGAGCAGCGTT
>Ga0209985_10001919_pt1 | contig 19518 bp, 12 predicted proteins | sample NOAtaG_FD_187305 | JGI IMG/M metagenome (GOLD analysis project Ga0209985, IMG submission 187305) | Freshwater lake microbial communities from Lake Erie, under a cyanobacterial bloom - NOAA_Erie_Diel6S_1000h metaG (SPAdes) (version 2) | ecosystem: Environmental > Aquatic > Freshwater > Lake ...
CGGGTGTCCGAGCCCTCGCTCAGCGACACCGATCGTCTCAACCTCCACTTCGCGCTGGGCAAGGCGCAGGAGGACGCCGGCAACGACGAGGCCGCGTTCAAGCACTACGACCGCGGCAACGCCTTGCAACGGGAGAGGCTGCCGTTCGACCGGGCGCTCAACACGGCGCGGATGCGGCGCCTCGAGCAGCTCTTCACCCCGGAGTTCTTCGCGCGCCGGAACGGCACCGGTCACCGATCGGCGTCGCCCATCTTCATCGTCGGGATGCCGCGCGCGGGGTCCACGCTCATCGAGCAGATCCTCGCCAGCCACCCGGCCGTCGAGGGCACCTCGGAGCTGCCCAACATCATCGCGATGGCAAGAAGGTTGCGGGAGCGCGCCGACGACGCCGGGATGAACGGCTACGCGGAGGTCCTCGCCTCATTGGACGGCTCGGCGCTCGAGTCGCTCGGGGAGGAGTACCTGCAGGGCACGCGCGTCTACCGCAAGACCGACCGTCCGCACTTCATCGACAAGATGCCGAACAACTTCCTGCATGTCGGGCTGATCCACAGCATCCTTCCGGACGCCCGCATCATCGACGCCCGCCGCCACCCGTTGGGGTGCTGCTTCTCCAACTTCAAGCAGCTCTACGCCCGCGGCCAACGCTTCAGCTACGGTCTCGGCGACATGGGCAGCTACTATCGCGACTATGTCGCGCTGATGGCGCACTTCGATGCCGTGCTTCCCGGACGCGTCCATCGCGTCATCTACGAGCAGATGGTCGAAGACACCGAGACCGAAGTGCGCCGTCTGCTCGACTACTGCGGCCTGCCCTTCGACCCCGGCTGCCTGCGGTTCTTCGAGAACGACCGACCGGTCCGGACCGCGAGCTCCGAACAGGTCCGGCAACCCATCTACCGCGACGGCATGGACCAGTGGCGGCGCTTCGACCCCTGGCTCGCCCCCCTCAAGGAAGCGCTGGGACCGGTCCTGGATGCCTACCCGCGGGTGCCCGCGGACCTCTGACCGCCCGCCTCGCCGCCTCCGTGGCGACCACACAACGCACGCTGCCCCACCCCCTATTGCGCGGGCATCCCATTGGCGTAATCTCCCGACAGGGACTTCGAACAACAAGTGGGAGACTCTTCATGAGCACTCGTCGCGCCGGATCTGCACCCTCCACCCAGCCCGTCCTCCGCAACCACACACCCATCGCCGCAGCGGTCATCGCCGCCGTCGCCGGACAGGCCGCGATGGCGCAGGACAGCGGCGGCCTCGAAGAGGTCGTGGTCACCGCGCAGAAGCGCAGCGAGAACATGCAGGATGTGCCGATCAGCATCGACGCGATCAGCACCGAGAAGCTCGAGCAGCTCAACATCAACAATTTCACGGACTATGTCCGCATGCTGCCGAGCGTCGCCGCGACGCCCAGCATCGGCGCGGGCGCCGGCTTCTCCGCGGTCTACATGCGCGGCATCGTGACGGGCGGCGACGGTCAGGCCACCACCTCGCAGCCGAGCGTCGGCACCTACCTCGACGAGCAGCCCATCACCACCATCCAGGGCAACCTCGACCTGCACCTCTACGATGTCGCGCGCGTCGAGGCCCTCGCCGGCCCGCAGGGCACGCTGTACGGCGCGAGCTCGCAGGCGGGCACGATCCGCATCATCACCAACAAGCCCGAGATCGGTAAGTTCTCGGCGGGCTACGCGCTCGAAGGTAACACCATCAGCGACGGCGGCAACGGCTATGTCGCCGAGGGCCACGTGAACATCCCGCTGGGCGACCGTTCCGCGCTGCGCATCGTGGGCTGGAAGGCCAAGAAAGGCGGCTGGATCGACAACCTGCGCGGTACCCGCCTGTATCCGGGCGATGTGAGCACCGCCGCCGACAACTTCACGGTCAACAACAACGACCTGGCGAAGGACGACTACAACACCCTCGACACCACCGGCGCCCGCGCCGCGCTGCGCATCGAGCTCAACGACGACTGGACCATCACCCCGACCGCGCAGATCCAGGACCAGAAGGGACGCGGCTCCTGGGGCGACGATCTCAGCAGCTTCGCGCCGGGCACCTACGCCGTGAAGCACTTCCGCGAGGAGTATGTCAAAGACAAGTGGTACCAGCTCGGTCTCACGGTGGAAGGCCAGATCGGCTCGCTCGATGTCACCTACTCGGGCAACTACCTCGACCGTGATGTCGATGCGTCCTTCGACTACTCCGACTACTCCTACTGGTACGACAACCTCTACACCTCGGGCTACTTCGCCGGCCTGTTCTTGAACAACGCGGGTGGTCGCCCCAACCCGTCCCACAGCTTCATCAACAACGACGCCTACCAGAAGCAGAGCCACGAGCTGCGGCTCAGCACCGACCCGACCAAGCGCATGCGCGGCCTGATCGGCTTCTTCTACCAGAAGCAGACGCACGACTTCGAGCAGCCCTTCGGCAACATCCCGGGCCTCGCCGACTCGATGCTCATGAACCGCGACGAACCGAACGGCGACAAGTTCCCCGGGGTCGTCTACCTCAACAGCCTCGACCGCGTCGACACCGACCAGGCGGTGTTCGGCCAGATCGCCTACGACATCACCGACAAGCTGGAACTCACCGTCGGTGCCCGTTTCTTCAAGCCGGAGGTCACGGTCAAGGGCTTCTTCGGCTACGGCCTCGGATTCAGCCCGGCGCGCGCGCCCAGCGGCTCCGAACCCGGCGCGGTCGCGAACGGCGGCTCGGGCGCGTTCTCGCCGATGGGCCAGGGTTGGTCGCGTAACGGCGAGTACCGCTGCAAGTCGCAGAAGCAGTACAAGGACGCGCCCTGCCAGAACGTGGACAAGGGCATCTCGGAGAGCGAGAACATCGGCCGTGTGAACCTGCGCTACAAGGCCAGCGAAGACGCGATGCTCTACGCCACCTGGTCGGAGGGCTACCGCCCGGGCGGCATCAACCGCAACCCGTTCGCCGGCGACTACATCTCGGACTTCCTCACGAACTACGAGCTCGGCTGGAAGACCACCTGGATGGACAACCGCCTGCAGTTCAACGGCGCGCTGTTCCTGCAGCAGTGGGACGACTTCCAGATCTCGTTCCAGGGCGCCAACGGCATCACCCAGGTGGACAACGGACCCTCGGCGGATGTGAAGGGTCTCGAGACCCAGCTGCAGTGGCTGGCCACCGATGACCTGTTGATCTCGGCCACCGCGGCGTTCTACGACTCCGAACTCAAGAGCGACTACGTCAACTTCGATGCGGCGGGCAACATCACTTCCGTCAACGCACCGAAGGGCACGGCGCTGCCGATCACCCCGAAGTTCAAGGGCAACATCGTCGCCCGCTACGGTTTCGGCCTCGGCAGCTTCGACGCCTATGTGCAGGGGTCGGTCGCCCACTCGGGCAAGGCGGCTTCCCGCCTCGCGCTCGATGCCGCGGCGATCATCGGCGACATCGAGGCCAACACCACAGCGGACCTCAGCGCCGGCATCAGCAAGGACAACTACAGCATCGACCTGTTCGTGCAGAACGTCGGCAACGAGGACGCGGCGCTCTACAAGACCTCGCAGTGCGCCGAGTCGGTCTGCGGAGTCCAGCCCTACGGCGTGCGGCCGCAGCCGCGCACCTTCGGCATCAAGTTCACGCAGAAGTTCTGACCCGCGACAGGAAGGACCGGTCGGTCGGGCTCCGCCATGGGTGACGACCCCATGGCGGAGCACCGCTCCCTGCGCGAGGACCTCGCAGCCTGCTATCGGCTGCTCGCGCACTTCCGCATGACGGACCTCATCCACACGCACTGCACGGTGCGTGTGCCGGGCCCCGAGCGGCGCTATCTCATCAACCCCTACGGCATGATGTGGGACGAGATCACGGCCTCGGACCTCGTGCAGCTCGAGGCCGACGGCACACCGGTCGGGTCACGCACACCGCCGATCAACCTCGCGGGCTTCGTCATCCACGGCGCCGTCCACGAAGCGCGCGACGATGCCCACTGCATCATCCACACCCACACGCTCGCCGGCTGTGCGGTCGCCGCGCAGCGCGACGGGCTGCTGCCCGTCAACCAGATCTCGCTGGAGTTCTACGGCCGCATCGCCTACCACGCGTACGAGGGCATCTCCTACGACCTCGACGAACGGCAGCGGTTGGTGCACGACCTCGGCGACAAGCCGGTCATGATCATGCGCAACCACGGGCTGCTCACGGTGGGTGCCACGGTGGCCCAGGCCTTTCTGCGGATGTTCTATCTGGAGAAGGCCTGTGAGATCCAGCTCGCGGCGCAGAGCACCGGCCAACCGCTTTCGTTGCCGCCGGAGGACATCTGCCGCAAAGCTGAACGGCAGTTCAACGCCCCGCCTCCGCCGCCCGAGCCGCATCTCGTGAACGAACCGAACGACCTCGCGTGGACGGCGCTCCTGCGGATGCTGGAGCGGGTCAACCCGGGCTGGCGGCGCTGACTTCCCTTACCCGGACGACGCGGCGAACGCCGCTGCATCCACCTCGATGAGCGTCGGACCCTGATGACCGAGCGACGCCCTGACCGCGGCGGTCAAGCCCGCTGCCCTGTCGACCCGAAGACCGCGTGCACCCCAAGCTTCGGCAAGCGCGACGAAGTCCGGGTTGCGCGCCACCACGCCGATCGGCGCGATACCCGAGGCGATCATGTCATCGCGGATCTGACCGAGCGCAGCGTTGTTCCAGACGACGATGGGCAGGCTGACGCCCGCCTCGACCGCGGTACCCAACTCCTGGATCGTGAACTGCAGCCCATAGTCGCCGTGCAACGCCAACACCGGACGCTGCGGTGCCGCGATCTTGGCGCCGAGCGCCGCGGGCATCGCGAAACCGAGCGTGCCGTAGCCCGACGGATGGTGCCAACCCCCGGGGATGTCCATCGGGAACGCGTAGTTGCCGAGGTAGGCGATCTGCGTCATGTCGGAGAACACTACGGCGTCGGCAGGAAGCGCAGCACGGATCGCGGCGAGCCCGCGCGCCAGCACGCGTGACGGCGCATCGAGCCCGGCGTCCATCGCAGCGCGGTATACCGACGCCGCACCTGCGGATGATCGCCACCCGGAGTCCGCTGATCCGCGCTCCGCCAAGGCCGCCAAGAGAGCGCCCGCGAACGACGCGGCGTCGCTGCACACCGACTCGACGGCAGGATGCCGCTCGTCCGCGAGCTCGCGGACATCGACCCGCACCAAACGGCCTCGGACGGCCTGGCGATCCGAGGTGTAGATGTCGGTCTCCGAGAGCCCCGTGCCGACCGCGAGCACCACATCGGCCTCAGCGATCAACCGTTGCGTCGGCGCATACGGCAGCGAGCAGCCGAGGTTGGCGGGATGCAGCTCGGGCAGGATCCCTTTGCCCGCGGCGGTGGTGACGAGATAGGCGTCGAGGCGTTCGACGATCTCACGCAGCGCCGATGCCGCACCGCGTGCGCCGCCGCCGGCGATGACCATGGGACGCTGGGCACGGGACAGCAAGTCGGCCACGCGCCTCACCTGCTCTGCCGATACCTGAGGTCTGGCCGACGCCAGCGATCTTGCGGGCGCCGCGAACACCTCGACCGGCAGCGTCGTATCCTCGGCGAGCAGATCGAGCGGTACGCCGAGGTACGCGGGACGCATTCGCCCGGCCGCGTACTCCTCGAACACGCGGCGCAGGAAGGCCTGCGCCTCCTCGGCGCAGCGCGCGGTGCAGGAGAGATCGAGCACGGCATCCATCACACCGTGCTGGTCCTTGAGTTCATGCAGCAGACCCCAGCCGCGGCCGAGCGAAGCGCCCGCCGGCGTGCTCGCGACGATGATCATCGGCACCGAATCCGACCGTGCTTGCGCGACGGCGGTGAGCGCGTTGGTGACGCCGGGTCCGGAGATGACGAAGGCCGCCGCCGTACGACCGGTCATGCGTGCATAGCCGTCGGCGGCGAAAGCTGCGCCCTGCTCGTGCCGCGTGAGCACATGGCGCACATCGCGTCGGCGGTCGAGCCCGCGGTAGAGCGCGAGGTTGTGCACGCCCGGGATGCCGAACACGGTGTCGATGCCGTTCGCGGCCAGCAGGTCCACGATGTGACATCCGAGGGGTCTTGCTGCTAGGCTCATCGGCGTGAAATTCTCGCAATTGGTGACGCGCATCGCAGGGGACGGTGCGGACGCTTGGCGCACCCACTACGCGGCACAGGCCGCACAGGATCGGGGCGAAGACGTCATCATTTTAAGCATCGGCGACCCGGCTTTGTCGACCCCGACCGCGGTGGTAGACCGCGCGATCGCCGCGCTGCGCGCCGAGGACACCCACTACACCACCGCCCGGGGACGCGAGACGCTGCGACGAGCCATCGCGCAGCTGCACGAGCGGCGCTCGGGACAGACGGTGGGTGAGAACGAGATCGTCGTCACCGCCGGCGCCCAGAACGCCCTGCTCACCGCAGCGATGTGCATCAGCGGCGAAGGCGACGAGGTGCTGACCTTCGACCCGTTCTACGCCACCTATCCTGGGACGCTCAAATCCTCGGGCGCGCATCTGGTGCCGGTGCCGCTGCGCGCGCAGAACGGCTTCCGGCTGGACCCCGCCGACCTCGAGGCTGCGATCACGCCGCGCTCGCGAGCGCTGTTCCTCGCCAACCCCGGCAATCCCACCGGCATCATCCTCTCGGCTGAGGAATGGACTGCGATCGGCGATATCGCGCATCGGCACGACCTGTGGATCGTCGCCGACGAGGTCTACGCCGGCCTCGCCCCGGGCGGTCGGGTTCCGGGCCTCGCGAAGACGATGCCGGAGCGGGTGATCACCCTCGGCAGCCTTTCGAAGACCCACGCCATGTGCGGCTGGCGCGCCGGCTGGATGGTCGGTCCCAAGACGCTGATGGACCACGCCGAGAACCTGCTCATCAGCATGCTGTACGGACTGCCGGGGTTCATCCAGGAGGCGGCGCTCGTCGCGCTCGACATGACCGACGAGTCGGAGCGCAAGACCCGCGATTACTGCGAGCTGCGGTCGAAGCTCATGGTGGAGCATCTGCGCGGCGTACCGGGCACCGCCGTGCTCGTGCCGCAAGCCGGCATGTTCCTGCTGCTCGACATCCGTGGCACCGGTCTCGACAGCACGGCGTTCACCGAACAGCTGTTCCGGACGCACGGCGTCGCGGTGATGGATGGCCTCGCTTTCGGAGAGCAGACCCGCGGCTTCGTACGCTTGAGCTTCGCCATCGATGAAGCGTCCATCGTCGAAGCTTGCCGACGCATCCGTCTCTTCTGCGAGAGGCTCGCAACGGCGCCCTAGCGGACCGTGCGCTCGCGATAGATCCGGCACAGCACCGGCTCCGGGGACGGGACCAGCTCCGAGGTCGCATCGAACCGCAGCACCCTGCGGAGCGCTGCGCTTCCATAGGGCCACCACTGCGGCTCCGCACCGCGCACATGCGGCGCGCCGGAGGGATCCGGCGATCCGGTGGCGGCGAAGCGCACCCACGCCTGCATCATCTCGCGGGTCAGCCGCTCATCATCGGCCGATGTCGGCAACCACGCGTCGTGCGTACCGAAGACATAGGGCAGCTCCGCGCCATGGTAGGCGCGCAGCTCGGCCGCGGCCGCGCCCTCGCGGACCCGCGAGAACAGGTACATCCACACCGGGCGTCCACCGCCGGCGACCTCTGAGGCCAGCTGCTGCGCCGGGCAGAGCATGGAATCGGCGGTGGCGAGCCGGTCGATGGCATCGGCCGCATCCGGCGTCGAGCGGAGCGCCGCGCGGACCTCGGCGGTCTTCAGCACCTCGGCTGCCGCCACCGCGGCGTCGATGGCGGCAGCGCCCGCGCCGCGCTGATCCGCCGAGTAGTACTCGTTGGCGTTGGTGCCGATCAGCAGCTGCTGCACAGGCCAGTCGCCCGCGGCGAGCTGCTCGCGGAGCTGACCCGTCACGACCACGCCGTCGACCACCGGAGCGTGATAATGCTTGCTGAACACACGCTCGCCGACCTCGAGCAAGCGCGTCGCATCGATGCGTCGCAGCGCCTCGATATCGGGTGGTCGCTCCGCATCGAAGGCGCGCGCGAGCTCGAGCCCGCGCTGCTGCTCGGCCTCGAGCGTGCGGATGCCGGGCCAGCCGAAATCGCCGCCGCTCTGGATGATGGCGCGATGCATCAGACCGCGCGCCGCCGGCGACAGCATGAGCGCGGCGATGTCACCGCCGCCCGCCGACTCGCCGAACAGCGTGATGCGGTCCGGATCGCCGCCGAAAGCCGCGATGTGCCGCTGTAGCCAACGCAGCGCGGCGAGCTGGTCCCAGAGACCGAAGTTCGCCTGTGCGCCACGCTCGCCCGCGAGCTGCGGGTGCGAAAAGAACCCGAACACGCCGAGGCGGTAGGCGATCGTGACCACCACCGCGCCCTCAGCCGCGAGCCGATGACCGTGGTAGTTCGGCTCGTAGGACCAGCCGCTGCGGTTGCTGCCACCGTGGAAGAACACCATCACCGGCAGCGGACCCTCGCCCCGCTGCCGCGGCGCCCAGACATTGAGATACAGGCAGTCCTCGCTGACCGCGAGGTCGGGGAACACCGAGCGCTCGGCGCCGAAACGCTCGGCCATGCCGCGATACCAGTCGAGGATGCGCATGCTCTGCATGCAGGCGGGCGCGAACGCCGTGGCCGTACGGGTCACGCCCCGGCCCACGAAGTCCACGGGCGCGCGCCAACGCAGTCCGCCGACGGGCGGCTCAGCGAACGGCAAGCCGAGGTAGGCGTCGATGCCAGGCGTGGGCGACGGTGCCCCGACCACCGTCTCGCCGTTGACCTGCAGACGGGGCGCCCCGGCCGGCGGGGTCGCCGCGTCCGCCGTGACCGCACCGCAACAGAACACCAGCAGACCGGCCAACCGCCCGGATATCCGAAGCATCGCGCGTCGCATGGATGGAAACCGCCCCCGTTACCCCGAGACCCGCAGCTATAATCCGCGCCCTTCTCCGCCCCCGCAAGGACCGCCCCCATGCCGGCAAGCCTGTTCGCCAGCACCTGGCCGTTGCTGCTCGGCATGGGCATCCTGATGCTCGGCGCCGGCCTGCAGTCGACCCTGCTCGGCGTGCGCGCGCAGACCGAGGGCTTCGCCACCTCGGCGATCGGCATCGTGATGTCCTGCTACTACGTGGGCTTCCTCGTCGGCACATCGCTCGCGCCTCGCTTGATCCGCGGCGTGGGTCATGTTCGGGTGTTCTCGGCGTTCGCGGCAGTCGCAGCAGCGTCGACCTTGGTCCAAGCCGTGTTCGTCACGCCCGTGGTCTGGGGCGCGATGCGCCTCGTCACCGGCATCTGCCTCGCCGGCATCTATGTCGTCGCCGAGAGCTGGCTCAACGACCGCGCGACGCAGGAGACGCGCTCCCGTCTGCTCGCGCTCTACATGGTCGTGCTCTACGGCGGTCTCGGCGCCGCGCAGTTCCTCTTGCTGGTATCGGACCCGAGCAGCGACACGCCGTTCATGCTGGTGTCCGCGCTCATCTGTCTCGCGATCGTGCCGCTGGTGCTGTCGGCGCATGGCGCTCCCGCCGTGGATACGCCTCAGGGCGTGCGCTTCCGCGACCTCTATCGCCGCTCGCCGCTCGGGGTGGTCGCCGTGATCATGTCGGGTCTGATGAGCTCCATCGTGTTCTCGCTCGGCCCGGTCTACGCACGCCAGAGCGGCATGGACGACGCCGCGATCGCCGTGTTCATGGCAGGCAGCATCCTGGCCGGCGTGCTGACGCAGTATCCGGTGGGCATGCTGGCGGATCGGCTCGAACGGCGTGCAGTGATCGCGGGCGTGTCCACGCTCGCCGCCGCGCTCGGGGTCTGGCTCGCGCTGTCGAAGGGCATGCCCGGCGCGATGCTGCTCTTCACCGCCTCCCTCATCAGCGGTCTGGTGCTGTCGGTCTATTCACTCGGCGTCTCGCACGTGAACGATCGCCTCGAGACCTCCGAGATGGTGGCCGCCAGCAGCGCCTTGCTGATGCTCAACGGGGCCGCAGCGGTCATCGGACCGATCGTCGGCGGCGTGCTCATGGACAGCCAGGGCGCGGAAGCGTATTTCGGCGCCCTCGCGGTCATCGCCGCGATGCTCGCGGTGTTCTGTCTCTGGCGGCGGTCGCGTCGTGCGCCGGTGCCGCGCGAACAGCGTGGGCCGTTCATCAAGGCGCAGCCCGAGACCACGGCGGTCACCGAGGAATCGCAGTGGCGGGACACCGCCAACCACAAGACGGGATGAGCGGCGGGACGATTGCCGCCCCGGGCGTACGGGTCGTACACTCGTCGCCGCCCCATGAGTGTTCCGCCCCGCCCCGCTGACGCCCGCCGACCTCACGCTTTCCGCGCCAGCGGTCGCTATTCAGCGCTGCGGTTGCTGCGGGAGGCGCTCGGCGGCCACCAAGGCTGGCGCCGCGCCTGGCGCAAGGCGGAGCCCCGCAAGGAATACCAGGTCGTCATCGTCGGCGGCGGCGGCCATGGCCTCGCAACGGCCTACTATCTCGCCAACCACTTCGGCATCACCGATGTCGCGGTGGTCGAGAAGGGCCCGATCGGCTTGGGCAATGTCGGGCGCAACACCACCATCATCCGCTCGACCTATTATCGACCCGAGAACATCCGCTTCTACGACCATTCGCTGCGGCTCTGGGAAGGTCTCGAGCAGGAACTGAACTTCAACGCGATGGTGAGCCAGCGCGGCGTCGTATACACCTATCACACCGACGGCCAGCGCGATCACATGATCCGCCGCGCCAACGACATGCGTCTCGCAGGCGCCGACTGCGTCGAACTCGACCGCGCCGCGCTCAAGGCGCTGATCCCCGGCATCTCGCTCGACAGCGGGCGCTTCCCGGTGCTCGGCGCCTTCATGCAGCCGCGCGGCGGCACGGTGCGCCACGACGCCGTGGCCTGGGGCTACGCGCGCGGCGCCTCCGAGGCCGGCGTCGACATCATCGAGCATTGCGAAGTCACGGGCCTGCGCCAAGCGAACGGCCGCGTGACCGGCGTCGAGACCTCCCGCGGTTTCATCGGCGCCGGCACGGTCTGCCTCGCGGTCGCCGGACATTCATCGCACCTGGCCGGCATGGCCGGCATCCGCCTGCCCATCGAGACCCACGCGCTGCAGGCCTTCGTCAGCGAATCCATCAAGCCCTTCCTCGATGTGGTGCTGATGTTCGGCGCCGGCCACTTCTACATCAGCCAGTCCGACAAGGGCGGCATGGTGTTCGGCGGCGCCATCGACGCGCACAACACCTACGCGCAGCGCGGCACGCAGTGGATCGCGCAGGAGGTCGCCGCGGAGGGCGTCGCGCTGCTGCCCGCGCTCGCCCGTCTGCGCATCCTGCGCCAATGGGCGGGCGTGATGGACATGACCATGGACGGCACGCCGATCATCTCGAAGCTGCCGCTCGATGGCCTCGTGATGAACGGCGGCTGGTGCTATGGCGGCTTCAAGGCCATCCCGGCGGGCGGCTACACCGCGGCGCATCTGATCGCGTACGGCGAAGCGCATCCGCTGACGGCGCATATGGACGTCGGCCGTTTCGCCGCGGGCCTCACCGTCGATGAACCCGGCACGGGGCCCTTCCCGTGGGCGCATTGAGGCTGCGCGCGCCATGCTGAGGATCACCTGCCCGCATTGCGGCGTGCGCGACGAGGTGGAGTTCCGCTACCGCGGCGATGCCAGCGTGCAGCGCCCGTCCGCCGATGCCGATGCGGCCGCCTTCGTGGCGTATGTCTACGAGCGCGACAACCCGCGCGGCTGGCATCACGAGTGGTGGTACCACGCTGCGGGTTGCCGCCAGTATCTGCAGCTGTGGCGTCACACCGTGACCCACACCATCCATGCGGTCGGCACCGCCACCGACACGCTCACGCCGCCCCACGGGATGGTCGACCGATGAGCGGGCCGCGTCGCATCACCACCGGTCTGCTCACCGACGCCTCGCGTCCGGCGGAGTTCAGTTTCGACGGTCGGCGGGTACGCGGACTCCACGGCGACACCGTCGCCTCCGCGCTGCTCGCCGACGGTGTGCGGCTCGTCGGCCGCAGCTTCAAATACCACCGCCCCCGTGGCATCGTCACGGCGGGCCATGAGGAACCCTGCGCGCTCGTCGACATCCAGAGCGCCGACGGCCCGGCGCCCAACCGGCCGGCGACCATCGTCGAGATCGCCGACGGTCTGGAGGTCGTCAGCCAGAACCGCTGGCCCTCGCTGTCCTTCGATCTCATGGCCGTCAACGGCCTGTTCGCCCCGCTCTTCAGCGCTGGGTTCTACTACAAGACCTTCATGTGGCCCGGCAAGGCGTGGGAGCGGCTGTTCGAACCGGCGATCCGACGCGCGGCCGGGCTCGGCGTGCTCGACCGTGCAGAGCGCGGGCAGCAGGCAACGCAGCCCCATACGGAAGAGCCCGTTCACGACCATACCGATGTTTTGGTCATCGGCGCAGGTGCCGCGGGACTCGCCGCAGCGCGACGCCTCGCCGGTTCCGGCGTGCGCGTGATGGTGTTGGAGCGTGATGTGGTCGCGGGCGGCGGCACGCTGCTCGACCCCCGCTGGGCAGCGTGGCGCACCGCGGCCCTCGAGGATATCGCGACCGACGCACGCCTGCGGGTGCTGACCCGCACGCAGGTCATCGGCGCCTACGACCACGGCGTGTTCGCAGCGGTGGAGACCCTGCCCCCGTCGGCACAGGACAGCGGTGCAGCCGCATCGCCGCGCGAACGCCTGCGGGTCATCCGCACGCGTCGCGCGCTGCTCGCGACCGGTGCCAACGAGCGCTGGATCGCCTGCTCCGGGAACGACCGACCGGGCGTCATGCTCGCCGGCGCCGCCCTCGCCTATCTGCGCCGCTATGGTGTCGCGGTCGCGGAGCGACCGGTGCTGTTCACCAACAACGACTGGGCCTACGAGAGCGCCGTCGCGCTGCACGAGGCGGGCGTGCGCATCGCGGCCATCGTCGACCCGCGGCCCGCATCTGCTGCCGCCGCGCGCGCCACCGCGGTCGGCATCACCGTGCATCATGGCGCGATGGTCACGGCCATCGAGGGCCGTCGCGAGGTGCGCGCCGTGCAGGTCGCCCGCAGCGATGGCCAAGCCCTGACGACCATCCAGACCGACGGCGTGCTGCTCTCCGGCGGCCACCAACCTGAATCCGCGCTCGCCACGCAAGCGGGCGGCGCGCTGCAGTGGCGCGAGGATCTCGCCGCGTTCGCCGCGGTGCTGCCCGACCGGCTCGGCGCGACCGCTGGCGCGGTCGCGGGCTCGTTCGGGCTCGCTGCCGCCGCGCGTGACGGCGAGGCTGCGGCGGCACGCATCGCTGTTGCGCTCGGATCCACGCGCGCGCCGGATACCCGTGCCCGGTCGGGCACATCGCCGACCGACGCCCCTCCCGCCGACCCCGAGACCTCGCCGCTGCAGGCGCTGTGGGAGGTGCCGGGCCGTGGCAAGGCGTTCGTCGATCTGCAGCACGATGTCACCGTCGAGGACATACGGCAGGCGCATCGCGAGGGCTACACCCACATCGAACATGCCAAGCGCTATTCGACGCATGGCATGGCGACCGACCAAGGCCGCATCGGCGGCCTGCTCGGCGCGGCGGTGCTCGCCGCCGCACGCGGACAGACCCTGCCCGAAGTCGGCCTGCCGACACCGCGTCCCTACATCCACCCGACCACTTTCGGTGTGCTCGCGGGCGGCGAGGTCGGCGCGCACCTGCGGCCGGTGCGCAAGTTCCCGGCGCACGCTTCGCATGTCGCGCTCGATGCGACCTTCGTGCCGGCGGGGCTCTGGCTTCGACCGCTCGTGTATTCGCAGACCCCGGGCTGGGAGCCGGTGCTGCGCGAATCGCGCGCCGTGCGCGAGGCCGTGGGCGTCGGCGATGCCTCCAGCCTCGGCAAGGTCGATGTACAGGGTCCCGACGCCGCGCGCTTCCTGGACTATATCTACGCCAACCGCTTCTCGACGCTCGCGGTGGGCAAGGCGCGCTACGGCATCATGCTGCGCGAGGACGGTTGCCTGCTCGACGACGGCACCACCTCTCGCCTCGGCGAGCGCCACTTCCTGCTCACCACCACGACCGCCAACCACACGGCCGTGCTGGAGCACCTCGAGTTCCAGTCGCAGGTGGTGCATCCGGAGTGGGATGTGCAGCTCACCGATGTCACGGACCAGTGGGCGCAGTTCTCCATCGCCGGTCCGCGCGCGCGCGACCTCCTGCAGCGGGTGATGCCGGGGCAGGATCTGTCGAACACCGCGGTCCCGTTCATGGCGGCCCTGCCCGCCCACATCGCCGGCGTGCGCGGACGTCTGTTCCGCATCTCGTTCTCCGGCGAACTCGCCTATGAGGTCGCCGTCCCCTCCGACCGCGCCGACGAGGTGTGGAACGCGCTGCTCGAGGCCGGACGGCCGCTCGGCGTGCTGCCCTATGGCGTCGATGCGCTCAACACGCTGCGCACAGAGAAAGGCCATGTCACCACCGCCGAACTCGACGGCAACACCACCGCGTACGACCTCGGCTTCGAGCGCATGCTCAAAGCGGACGGGGACTATGTGGGTCGCGTGCTCGCCCGCCGCCCCGGCCTCACCTCATCCACGCGGCGGCAACTGGTCGGCCTGCGCCCGATCCGCAAAGACGCCAAACTCGTCGCCGGTGCGATCCTCGTCGATCCCGCAGCACCCAAGGTGAACATCGGCGATGTGACCTCTTGCACGCCGTCGGTCCTGGTCGAGGGTTGGGTCGGGCTCGGCCTGCTCGCCGGCGGTCGCGGTCGCATCGGCTCACGCCTGCTCGCGGTGTCACCGCTGCATGGCGAGTCGACCGAGGTCGAGATCATCACCCCCCACTGGTTCGACCCGGAGAACGCCCGTGTCCGCGCCTGAGCGTCTGCGGTACGACCTCGTGCAGGTCGCCCCCTGGCGCGGCGACGAGTCGGCGTTCACCGAGCGCCTGCGCAGCGCGGGCTGGGAACTACCTGCATTCGGGCATCTGTGGTCGGCGCCGGGACGGCTCGCGTGCTCGGTGCGCCCCGGGCGCTGGCTGCTGGCGACGGAACCGACCGCCGCATCGCCGGCTGGGACGCTTGCGGCGCTCTGTGAGACCGCGATCGCAGGGACCGGCGCCGTGACCGACCTCTCCGCCGCGCGAAGCGCGTGGCGCGTCTCCGGCCCGCAGGCGCGCGCTTGGCTATCGGCCGGCTGCCGCCTCGACCTCGACCCGGCAGCCTTTCCGCCCGGCCGGGCGACCGTCACGCTCATCGCCCAAGTGCCGGTGTTCATCGCCTCGATGGACGACGGCTGGCTGCTGATGGCGCCCTCCTCGATGACGGAGCATCTCGAGGGCTGGCTGCATCACGCCATCAGTCGCTGAGCGGCACCACCTGTCCGCCCTTCATCACGAACTCGACCTTCTTGAGGACCGTGACATCCTTGAGCGGGTCGCCTGACACCGCGATCAGGTCGGCCGCCATCCCGGGACGCAGCGCCCCGACCTCCTTGCCGAGGCCGAGCAGCTCCGCCGCGTTCACGGTGGCGGCGGCGATGGCCGTCGCAGGCGTCATGCCGTGCTGCACCATGAGCTCGAACTCGTCGGCGTTGCGGCCGTGCTTGGAGACGCCGGCATCGGTGCCGAACGCGATCTTCACACCCGCGGGGACGGCGCGCTCCAGCGCCTTGCCCGTGATGTCGAGCCGCCACATGACCTTCTCCAGCACCGCCGGCGGATAGGCGTTCGGGTCCTTGGCCAGTCGCTCGCGGTAGCCGTTCACCGTGGAGAGCGTCGGCACATAGTAGGCCCCGCCCTGCTTGAAGAGACGCAGCGTCTCCTCGTTCGGCATGGTGCCGTGCTCGATGGAATCGGCACCCGCCGCCAGCGCGACATTGATGCCGTCGGTGCCATGCGCGTGCACCGCGACCTTCTTGCCGTGCAGGTGCGCGGTCTCGACGACGGCCTTCGCCTCGTCGGCGAACATCTGCTGGCCGAGACCCGCGCCGATGCGGCTGTTGACGCCGCCTGTGGTCGCGATCTTGATCACATCCACGCCGCGACGGACCTGCAGCCGCACCGCCTCGCGGCAGCTGTCCGCACCGTTGCAGAGGTTGTCCTGCGTGATGCCGGGATGCAGGTTCTCGGCGACGCTCAGCGTGCCGTCCATGTGACCCGAGGTGACGGAGATCGAGCGTCCGGCGTCGATGATGCGCGGCCCCATCACCCAACCGTTGTCGACCGCATCGCGCAGCGCCAGCGTGGCGCCGCTCGCATCACCGAGGTTGCGTACGGTGGTGAAGCCCGCGCGCAGCGTCTTCATGCCGTTCCACTGCGCGCGCAGCGCGTCGAGACCGGGGCTGGAGGTCACCCCTTCGATCAGCGCCGCCTGACCGCCCGCGTCGGAATCGAGATGCACATGGCTGTCGATGAGACCGGGCAGCACGAAGCGATCGCCGAGGTCGATGACGCGCGCACCGGCGGGACCGACCTGACGACCATCGAGCAGCGCGGCGATGCGACCATCATGGATGACGATGGTGGTCGCACCGCGCGGCGCCTTGCCGGGCTCCGCCAGCACGCGGCCCGCCTGGACGACCACGACCGAGCGGGGCGCGGCAGCAGCGGCCGGGGCGGTAGCAGCCCCTTGGGCCTGCGCGAAAGGCGTGGCGAGGGACAAGGCAAGCACCCAGAGTCGGGCATCGGTGGCACGGGGCATCGGCGGTCTCCGGAAGCGGGGGTCCCCCCAAGGATACGAGAGCGGCGGCCCGGCGCGATAGACCGCATTCCGCTACGATACGCCCCACCGATTCAAGGATGACTCGATGAACACCCGATTTGCCGATCTTCTTTCGCGCCGCCCCTACCTGCTCGCCGACGGCGCCACGGGCAGCAACCTCTTCGAGATGGGCTTGATCTCGGGCGATGCGCCCGAGCTCTGGAACGTCGACCACCCGGACCGCATCAAGCTGCTGCACCAGCGCTTCGTGGATGCCGGAGCGGACATCATCCTCACCAACACCTTCGGTGGTACGCGCTACCGCCTGAAACTGCACAAGGCCGAGGACCGCGTCCGCGAGCTCAACCGCGCCGCGGCGCAGCTCGCCCGCTCGGTCGCGGACGCTTCGGGTCGTGATGTGATCGTCGCGGGCAGCATGGGTCCCACGGGCGAGATCCTCGAGCCGCTCGGCCTCGTGTCGTCGGCCGATGCCCGCGCCGCCTTCGCCGAACAGGCCGCCGCGCTCGCCGAAGGCGGCGCCGATGTGCTCTGGATCGAGACGCTGTCCTCGCGCGAGGAGGTCGAAGCCGCCATCGAAGGCGCCCGCACCGCGGGGCTGCCCGTGGTCAGCACGCTGTCCTTCGACACCAACGGCCGCACCATGATGTCGCTGACGCCTGCGGAACTCGCCGGCATCGCACGCGAGCGTCACCTCGCGGCCTGCGGCAGCAACTGCGGCGTCGGCCCGGCGGAGCTCGTGGCCTCCATCCTCAACCTGAGCACCGCCGCCGATCCGGACATGGTGCTGGTCGCGAAGGCCAACTGCGGTATCCCGCAGTGGGTCAACGGCGCGATCCGCTACGACGGCACGCCGGACCTCATGGCGAGCTATGTGCACCTCGCGATCGATTCCGGTGCGCGCATCATCGGCGGTTGCTGCGGCACCTCGCCGGAGCACCTCGCCGCGATGCGTAAGGCGCTCGATGCGCATGTCGCGGGCCCCCGCCCGGACGCCGCCGCCCTGGAAGCCGCGCTCGGCCAGATCAGCACCGGCGCGCGCGCACAACTCGGGGGCAACCTCGACCGTGCCGCCGGATCGGCATCTGGTGCGGGCCCGCGCGCGAGTCGTTCGCGTCGGACCTGAGCCCTAGAGCCTCTCCGACACCTTCGCGACCGTAAGCGCCTGCGGAAACTCGACCCGCGCCGTGGCGCGGATGTCGGCCACGGCGCTGCCGAGGGACACCTCTTGCATCCCCGCGGGCACCACCCATGCGCGTTGCGTCTCGTCGAACAAGGCGAAGTCACGCAGCGAAAGCTGCAGCTCGATCGCCATGGACTGCCCGGGCGCCAGCGTCGGCGTCTTGGTGAAGGCGCGCAGTTCGCGGCCCGGACGCGCACCGGCGCCTGCACCCGACGGCGGCGACACATACACCTGCACGACCTCCCGGCCCGGCGATCTGCCGGTGTTCGTGATGGTGGCCGAGACCCGCACGCCGCCCTCGTCAGCGACCCGCTCGACGCGCAGCCGCGAGTGAAGGAACTGCGTGTACGTGAGCCCGAAGCCGAACGGATACGCCACCGGCGCATCATGCCGGTAGCCGACCGCGAGGCCTTCGTCGTAGCGCACTTCGGCGCGGCGATCGACACCCGCGAGGATGCCGCGGGCTGCGGGGTCGGGACCGAGCAGTGTCGTCCCCGGAAAGCCCTTCGACGACGGCACATCCTCCCAGCGCAGCGGGAATGTCGTGGCGAGCCGTCCAGACGGCGCGACCGTACCGCTCAGGACATCGGCCATCGCATGACCGCCCTCCTGCCCGGGCTGCCAGGCGAGCAGGATGGCGTCGGCGAAGCCGCGCCAGCTCGCCGTCTCCATGACGCTGCCGATGTTGAGCACGACGACGACATTCTTGCCGCGCTCACGGAACGCGCGCGACAGACGCTCGAGCATCTCGCGCTCGCCGGCCTGCAGCTCGAAGTCGAGCTCGCGCGAGAGATCGGCGAACTCGCCGCTGCGGCGCCCGATCGTCACCACCGCGACATCGGCGCGCTGCGCCGCTGACTCGATCTCCGCCGCGCTCACCGAGCGCTCAGGGAAGCGCTGCGGCGGCGACAACGGCGAGCGCGGCGGTGTCTTTCGGCGCGTCTCGTCGATGAAGCTCACGTAGCCCTCGGCCACGGCCGCATCGACGGCATACCCCGACGCGCGCAGCCCCTCCGCGAGCGGCACCGCGCGCGCGGCCGCGACGGCACCGCTGCCGCTGCCGCCGATGATGGCGTCGTAGGAGGCGTTGCCGAAGAGCGCGATCCTGCGGCTGCGCGGCAACGGCAGGACGCCGCCCACGTTGCGCAGCAGCACCATGCCGGAAGCTGCTGCCTCACGCGCGAGCTTCGCATGGCCTTCGAGGTCGGGCGCATCAGTCGTCTGCACGCCGAGGAAGGTCGGCGAGCGCAGCACGAGCATCAGGATCTGGGCGACATTGCGGTCGAGCTCGGCGCTCTTCAGCGTCCCGCGCGCGAGCGCCTCGCGCAGCACACGCTGCTGAACGCCGGTGCCGGGCATCAAGAGGTCGTTCCCGGCCCGCAGCTGCGCGACCGGGTCATCGCCGGCGAACCAGTCGGTCATCACCACCCCGAAGTAGCCCCACTCGCGGCGCAGCACACCGTCGATCAGCTGCCGGTTCTGCGAGGTGTAGGTGCCGTTCAGGCGGTTGTACGAGGTCATCAACGCCTGCGGCCTGCCCTCGCGCACCGCGATCTCGAAGGCCCGCAGGTAGATCTCCCGCAGCGGCCGCTCGGCCACCTGCACATCGATGGTGTAGCGGTTCCACTCGTGCTCGTTGGCGACGAAATGC